>MTLE01000436.1_pt1 | contig 101480 bp, 81 predicted proteins | sample 1982461 | NCBI WGS metagenome assembly MTLE01 (sample SAMN05712605, study PRJNA340218) | biofilm metagenome | isolation source: sample SPL anode biofilm adapted to -200 mV | place: USA | collected 2012-02-03
GCCTGCCTATGTCGAAGAGGGATGTCCGCGTGGCATTCCATTCGCCTGCCCGCTGCATGCGCTCTATGTCGTGAAAATCGTATGAGTACATCAGGATCCTGGCGGAATGGGTGCCACCGAGCGCCGCTCGCACCTCCTCATTGATGATGCGGTAGTACTGTGCCGACGACTCCCAGCTCATGCCGCCGATCAGGCCTATGGTCTTCATAGCGTACTCCTTGCGCCGATATCGAGACTGCAACCACGCTTACTGTACGTTCCTTTTGCGTCGCCGTCCATCGGCAAATGCTGGCTCGACACGGGGTTTTGCATATACTGATAGGCGGAGGCACCATGCACGATGCGTCGTACACCGTACTCGTCGTCGATGATTCCAGGGCGAACAGGGCGTTTCTCGCGAGCATTCTGGAGGAGGATGGGTATCGGGTGCTCGAGGCCGCAAGCGGCGACGCGTGTCTGGCCGCCGCGGCCGCGGAGATGCCCGTACTGATCCTGCTCGATGTGGTGATGCCGGGCATCGATGGTTTCGAGACACTGCGCAGGCTCAAGGCCGATCCAGTGATGAAGCGGATAGCGGTGATCATGTTGACGGGCCTTGGCGATCAGGAATCGAAGCTCAAGGCCTTCGATTACGGCGCCGTCGACTACATCGTCAAGTCGGCCAACGAGGCGGAGGTGCGCGCCCGCGTTCGCGTCCATGTGCATCTGGCCAACACGCAGCAGGAGCTGATAGCGGCGCGGGCGGAGAGCCTGAAACAGATAGCGGCGGCGCAGCAATCAATGCTGGTCAAGCCGGCGGACACACCGGACGCGCGCTTCGCGATCTATTATCGATCATTGCACGAGGCCGGCGGCGATTTCTACGATGTGGTGCCCGTGTCGGATGGCGTGTATTTCTACCTGATGGCCGATGTCGCGGGCCATGATGTCGGCACGAGCTATGTGACGCCCGCGGTCAAGGTGCTGCTGAAGCAGTGCGCGACCCCGACCTATTCGGTCGAAGCGTCGATGTCATACCTGAACAGCATGCTCGCGAAGACCATTCTTGCCGACAATTACCTGACGGCATTTGCCCTTCGAGTGAACCGGCGGGCCGGCAAGGCCGTATACCTGGCCGCCGGCCATCCACCGGCGGTCTACATTCCAGGTTCAGGTCCCGTGAGCCTGGCCGAGTGCGAGAATCCGTTCATCGGCATGCTCGAGGAATCGAACTACATCTCCGCATCGATGGAGGTGCGGGCGGGAGACAGATTCGTGCTCTATACCGATGGCCTCGTGGAGGCCAGTCTGTCTGCCGATGGTGGGGCAGACGCTTCCAGTCGCCTGCTGAATGCCGCAGACAGCCTGCGGGGGCTGCCGCTGGAAGAGCTTCCCGCGGCGCTGGTGCACGCACTGGGCGCGGACCATCCCGATGATGACGTCGCGGTGATGGCCGTCGAAGTCTGATATGTGCCGGCACGTGCGAAGGGTGTATACTGGAGCTCATAATGAGTGCAAAAAAGGCGGGAAAGGGTACGCGGGTTCTCCACGTTCTGGCGCTGACGCTCTTTGGCGCTACAGCCATTCCCCTCCTGGCGTTCGTGCTGATCTGGCGCTTCTATTACGCCGGCAATTCCAATACGGCTCTGGGTCTGGCCCAGATTCGCAGCGCTCTGGATGGGTCGACCCGCCTTCTGGAACTGTATGCCGGTGACAATGACGTGGGGCTCCAGCCAGAATCCAGAATCAAGCTCCTGCTGAACGGCCCGATTGTCGGCTTGCGCATCGGGCCTTCGACGCCGGAGACCGCAAAGCGCGCGCTGGCCGCGGTGCTCGACGTTGCTGGCCTGCGATTCGGTCCTGACACGATAATCGACGCCGGTGGAACTGTCTGCGGCAGCCTGGAACCGGATGGCACCTGGTCCGTTACCGACCAGCATGTGGTCGCGGCGGGAGCGGCCGTGTGGGATGCGCTGGACGAGGCCGGCCGGCGTGCGCTGGCTAACCAGACTCCATACCTGCGCGTTACGCGCGACGCCTCGAGAGCCATCATCAGGCTTGGCGATACCGGCTACGTGTGGGCCATAACCGAGGCGGCCGACCGCGATACTCCGTGCTTCGAGCTGTTCCATCCGCAGCTTGAGGCGGTCGAGGTGACCAGACTGACCAACGCGCGGGGAGAACGGGTCGGTGCCGAGATTGCTTCGCTTCACGGCTACCTGAACTCGGCCAGGCGCGATAAGGTGATCCGGTACGATTATGCCTGGAAGAATCCCGATGATCCGCGGGACCGGAAGAAAGTGGTCCTGATGCGCTATATCGAGCAATCCCGCGCCGTACTGTGCGCCGGTCTCTATGAGGATGAATATTTCCTGCCAACCAAGCAGGCTGAGTCGCTGTTCGCGGTGCTGGTCGCCGTCGTCGGGGGCCTGACACTGCTGGTAACGCTGACGCTGACCGGCCGGATGAACCGCTCGCTGGCCGCCCTCTGCGATTTCGCCCGTGTGACTGCCGCCGCCGACGGCTCGACGTACGCGCTGAGTCCAACCGGGCTGCGGGAGCTCGATGAGCTGTCCGAAACAATGAGCGACATGGGCATGAAGATCCAGGCGAGACAGGATGCCTTGAGAAAAGAACTGGCCGAGAAGGGCACCTTGGTAGAAGAGGTGCATCACCGCGTCAAGAACAACCTGGCCGTCCTGGCCAGCATCATCGGCCTGCAGCAGGATCAGGCGCGTTCAGACGAAGCGGCATCGGTCTTGGGCATACTGCGCGCGCGGGTCAACTCGATGGCTCTCGTCTACCAGCAGCTGCTGGCTACCGACGAGTACGCTTCGCTGCCCTTCAATGAGTATGTCGAAGGAATCCTGACGTACTATCAGAGCGACCACACGCGTGACGCCCGACCGATGACCAGAATGGAGCATCTAGAGCCGATCAGTCTGGGCTTCGACAAGGCCGTTCCATTCGGGCTTATCGTCAACGAGCTGGTTTCCAACGCGTTCCGGCACGGCATGTCGGCGCGGCGTGAACCGGCGATGTCCGTCGCGCTGTATAGGGATGCTGCGGATATCGTGTTCAGCGTCGAGGACAACGGCGATGGCATCGATCACGATGTCCGTGAGGGCACCGGTCTGCTGCTGGTTCGGGCCCTGTGCACGCAGCTGCACGGCGATTTCCTGATCCGGAGTACCGCTGCCGGCGATGTGGGCACTATAGCGATGGTCAGAATGCTGTACTCCTGAGATTCGACTCGAACCACGAGGCCAAGGCTTTCATGCGATAGAAAAATGATTTCTGCTTGATCCTTTCGAGACCGAAGAGACGCGGAGTATTTGCTGTCGTCACGCCATAGAGGACGATTTTGTCGCCGATGGGCATGATGATGAAGAGCGTCTTGAGTTGTTCCGGCGCTACCAATCTGAACCCCAAGAAGTCGAGCTCCGTGAGATTGGTCATTACTGCCTTGATGTTGCCGCCGGCCATATCTATGGTCATTGCGGAATACACATCGCCGGTCTGCTCCTCCCTCTGATACAGGATATATTCGGCATGAGGAGGCATCTCGCTGAACGCAGGATCCGGTATCATGTGTCTGGTCTTCAGCGCATCGATGCGGGATGAGTCATAGATGAAGGTTTCCATTTTCTTCTGTGAGTCCGAGTAAACCAGCAATCCCTTCATCGTCGAGAAGGCCGTAAGGCTCCTGATAATTTTCAGGTTGAGCTCCGAGGCCGATACGACCGCGGGCTTCTCCATTACGAAGAGTCCTTCCGCTGCGATGGTGCTTGGCCTGTCCGGCATCGATTGGCGCACCGATGTGGCGAAAGGAGCCCGATTCCACAGTGTCAAATCCTGGAGACTGGCGCCGAAGCCGGTCAGTTCTCCGGTGTCGATCAAACGCATCTGCTCACTGGCAGACAGGAAGGTCAGGTTATCGCTGACCCAATTCTGGGCAAGGGCGGGCCTCACCGCGACGACAAGCGCCAGGATGTAGAGCAGGTAGTGCTTCATGCTAGTATCCTCGTACCAATGCTACTGCGAGCACGATGGCCGCCACTCCAAATCGATACCAGGCGAAGCCTGCCATCGAGTGCTTTTGCAGGTAGCGCATCAGCACTCCGATGCTGATGAAGCCGGTCAGACCGGCTGCCATGAGGCCCACCGGCAAAACGATGAGCTCGGACGAGCCTAGGGTGCCGCTGCCTATTGACTTCATGAGTTCGAGCGAGCTCTTGAGCCCAGCACCCGCTATGATAGGAGCCGAGAGCAGAAATGAGAATTTGGCGGCTGCTTGTCTTTCAAACCCGAGCGCGAGTCCCGCGGTTATCGTAGAGCCAGAGCGGGATACACCCGGGAAGATCGCCAGTGCCTGTGCCAATCCAATACAAAGGGCGTCCTTGGGGGCCATGGTCCCGAGATGCCGGGTATGGCCGGCACGGTGGTCCGCCAGCCACAGAAGGCCACCCAGTGCAGCAATGACGATCGCCATACCCAGCATTGAAGATTGGGGTATCGGCAGCAGGTGGAAGCTGGCTTGGACCGTATTCTCCAGCAGGAAGCCAGCAACGCCGCCAGGAACGCACGCCAGAACGATATACCATGCCATGCGCCTGTCTTCGTCTGTGCCGATGTGGCGTTCCCGGACACTCTGGAACCAGGCAACGATCAGATGTCGCCAATCCCTTGCGAAGAATATCAATACGGCAAGCAAGGTGCCGACATGCAGAGCCACATCGAAGGTCAAGCTGGTGAGGGCTGGATCGCTCCACCCAAACAGCCAAGGAATGATGACCAGATGGGCGGAGCTGGAAACTGGCAGAAACTCTGTAATTCCCTGAGCGATGCCCAGGACAAGCGCCTGTAGGATTATCATGCGGTATACTATCTCCCCTGAAGATGAAGCGAAGATGAAAGATGTTCGCTTTTCTTCAGGGGAGCAACCTCAGTTTGAAATGAGCCTTGAACTACTTGGCTTTGTCAGACTCCTCGTCGGCTGCATCGGCTATGCCATGGTCGCCCGCGTTTTCACCCTGGCTTTCAGCCTGGTTTTCTTCCTGGTTCCCGCCATGGGGTTCAGTGACATCAGTGTAGAGGATCTTACCGTTTCCGGCATCGACCTTTACCTCTGCGCCGCTGATCATCTCTACCGTATAGACCAATTGGCCATTCTCGTCTTCGAGATGGACAGATAGCGCGCTGGCACCAGGATTGGCAGCCAAGGCGGCTATCTGAGCCTGGTTCGGAGTGATGGTAGGGGTGGCGCCGATGGTCAGCGAACTTGCATACGCTGGCTCGTCGCCCTGACCCTGACTCGCTTGGGCTGAGGCCACCACCGATGCGCCCAGAATGAAAGCTGCGGCAATGCCTGCCATTCGAAGCAATCTCTTGTTCATACGAACCTCCATGCATGCGGGCGTCTCTGGCGTCCCGCATTCGACTTGATAGAACCCGCGAACGCGGGCTTTTCTGGACGTTTCATAGTTCCCGAAGCACCTCGACTACCTGCAATCTTGAGAGACTTCGCCCGCTCCACAAGGCGCTCAGGATCATGCCTGCGCTTACAAGGGCAAAGAGGATTCCGAGTTCCGGCCATGCGGCAACCGGCGCGACCGCTGGGATAGTGAAGATGACAGAGAGCAGGGTCACGAGCAGACGAGCCAGGATGAAACCTATGCCTGCGCCGACCACGAGACTCAAGCCTCCTATCGCGGTGGCCTCTGCAAAGAGAAAGCGCCTGAGTGTCCGCAGGTCTGCGCCGAGTGCACGCATGGCTCCGAACTCCCTTCGCCTTTCGTTGACCATGGCCAGAAGGAAGACCGCCAATCCAATTGTGGCGACGATTACGCTATAGACCAGCTCCATGATTCCCAGCCCATCCAGATTCAGCGACGTCATCGAACTGGAATCTACTTTTATGACCGTCTCGGTATTCTGAACACGGATAGGCATGGACTTGCCAAAAGTCCCTGCGATCTCTGCGGAGACACGCAGTGTTGTTGCACGTGTGCCATCGGTCTTGATCAGGAAATAGTCCATGGACGCTCCGGTCGCAGTCGTCATGAAGTCTCTGTTGATGATGAAATCCGAATCCTGTGATGAAGTTGGAAAGTAGGTGAAGAAGCCTACCGCAACTGCCTTGAGGTCGACATAACGGTTGGCCGCGCGGTTGTACAAGCGCATCAGGACGGGATCGCCGATAAGAATGTCATATTTCTCGGCCTGCTCGACAGATATAAGAACTCCGTTCGTCGTCGCAGCAAGCGCTCCCAGGATTGTAGCTGCCGAACCAGGCGCAAATGTGGTCTTGCGGTCGCGCATCGCGGCAATGGTCTTCGGCGCGGAGCCGTCGACAAAGAAACTGTCGGGCAGATATGCTGTCTTCTTGAAAGAAGGCACATCGATCCCGTATACGGTATTCAGCTCCGATCCTATAAGAGCCTTGGTGTCCCGAGTGACCGCCGTGTTGGCCGCAACACCCGGCAAGAGTAGCGACTGTGTGAAGGTGGCCGCCTGTGGAGTGCTTTGAGCCGGCGTAACGCGGATATCTGCTCCGACTATATATTGGGCATCCCGCTGTTTCTCCACCGTGTACGTCCGCTGGAACAGTATGAGGCTGACGCCGAATGAGAGTGTCAGGGCTATGACCGTGGCCGCCGCGCTGACCTTCTGTGCCCGGCGTGACAAGGATTTGCCCGCAGTTTCTCCGATCCTGCCAAACAGCCTGGCAAACAGCATTGCGATGGCTGTTGCTGATGAGGCGAGGGTCTTCTCAAGAACCCGCAACGTCAGGAGGGTCAGGCCTATCCATGCGAATAGTGGTGCCAGAAAGATATAGAAGGCGAGTGATATGGCCTGGCCTTCGTTGCCGGTTGGCTTGAAGCCGCCATTGAGGCTGGTTACGAAGAGAACGACGCCGGATGCGACCAAGGCTGCAACGTCGAGCCAGGTGCGCTTCCAGAAGGGCGCCTTCTCGGAACGACGGGTACTGCGACGCTCCTGGCTAATCTCGCTGCGGAGCGTTCCCATGGTCGGCAGAAACGCTGCAAGGAAGGTGAGGACGAGGCCAGCCAGAAAGGCTATGAGAGCCGATCTGTAGAAGGCGCTCCAATCGAAACCAATGGCCAATGGACTGAAGCCTTGACCGCCCGAGAACGCGCCGGCCAGTGAAAGCAGCCCGAGCCCGACCAGCAGTCCCAGGATTGAACCAGCCACAGCCAGGAAGAGGGACGAAAGCGCGATGATGGTGCCAATCTGGAGTGGACGCGCGCCTCGCGTGCGAAGCAGGCTGATTTCGCGGCGCTGGCTGTCAGCAAAGAGCTCCGCCGCAAACTTCGAGAGCCACGCGGCCAGCAGAATCCCTGGCAGTCCCAGAAAGATGAAGAGGATGCGGGCAGAGAGGACATCACTCGATGCGGTCACGAGTGCGCCCGATAAATTGTCAACGGCCTTGATCCTGCCGGAGAACAGACGCTCGACGGAACGACGCAAGGAATCCGTATGCAGTGCCGCGAGCGTCGGATCGGATGGCAACAAATCGCGATTGATCTTGATGTCCACCTGAGGATCGATCAATACGGCGCCAGGTGCAAGCGAGGCAGGCGGATTTGCAACCATCGCCTGTAGCGGGCCCCGGAGAGTGGCATTGAACCAACCGAGATCCACGAAGGCCACATCGGTGACAAGCGCGTTCTCCGCTTCGGTGGCGGTCGAGAAGAGCGGATCAGCCTTGTCCATAGCGGCGATACCGCTGACCGGCAGGATGACCGGCCTGTCGATGCCGGCAAAATTGAAGGCGATGGTATCACCCAGCGTGATGCCTTCAGATAGCGCCATGGCCTCGCTAATCACGGCACCGCCCGCAACAAAGCTTCCGCGTTGCACTTGTACGAGGTCGAATTTCTTGAACCAGGAAGGTGCCAAGGCGAAGATTCGGCCGGAAGGCGAGAGCTTCGGCTGGCCTGGCTTGCCCGCGCTGGCAAAATCGGCGCTGACGACCGTTTCCGCAGCCAGAATTCCGCTCTTCGCCGCTATCGCAGGGGCCAGGTCAGCATACGCATCAGCCGGATTGACTGCATGAGCTACCAGATCGAGGCTCACGGGCGCTATCGCAGCTGTTGTCATCCGCCTCGTGGCGCCATCAACGAAGAAGAGTATGCCTGCAAAAAGGCCTACCGCGAGCGCAAGGCCAAAGACATAGGTTCTACTACGTCGGCCGTTTCGAGTGACGAGTCTCCAAGGGTACGAAACATTCATGATTGCTTTCCTTTTGTCGAGACGCCAGCAATTTCATCAACGAGCCGGCCATCGCGGAGCCTGATCTGTCGGTCCGCCAGGGCTGCTGCAGCTGGGTCATGGGTAACGAGTACAAGTGTCAGCCCCAGCCTCTTTTTTAATTCGATGAGTACCTCCATGATCTGGCCGGATGTAGTCACGTCGAGATTGCCGGTTGGCTCGTCAGCGAGCAGAATTTCCGGCTCGTTGGCGAGGGCACGGGCTATGCCGACTCGCTGCTGCTGTCCTCCGGACAGTTCTTCGGGCAGGCGATCACCCAGGTCGGGCAACCCGACAAGCGTGAGCAGCTTCTGCGAGAGCTGTTTCCTTGTTGGCTCGGCAACCCCTTCCAGCAATAACGGAAACTCCACATTCTCGCTTGCGGTGAGAACGGAGAATAATTCATGGCGCTGAAAGACAAAACCCATTTTTTGGCGCCGTAGGGCGGCGAGCCAAGTCTCATCATGACCGGCCAGATCCTGACCATCCACGTGGACTGATCCTGCCGATGGCTGATCAAGTCCTCCGAGCAGGTTGAGCAGCGTTGATTTGCCGCAACCGCTTGGACCGGTAATCGCGATGAACTCTCCCTGCCTGATTTCGAGATCAAGGCAATCCAAGGCTACTATGCTGGAGCCGTCCATTCTGTACTCCCGGCGAAGCCCCTGTGTCTTGAGTGCGCTAGAACTCATACGAGGCCCCTTCTTCGCCGAGGACACCATCAGAAATCCTGAAATGGCGCGAGGCACGGCTGGCGACGGCCGGGTTGTGTGTGACAATCAGCAGGCTCATGTTTCGCTCCTTGTTCAGTTGCGCAAGCATTTCCATCACCGAGTCTGCAGTGAGGCTATCCAATTCACCGGTGAGTTCGTCTGCAAGCATCAGCTCCGGTTCATTTGCCAGGGCGACGGCTATGGCTACCCTCTGGCGCTCTCCGCCCGACAGTTGTGCCGGTTTGTGATTGCCTTTGTTTGCAAGCCCGACATCGGCGAGCAGCGCTCTTGCCCTCGTGGCGGATCTGGTAACGCCGGCAAGATTCATTGGCAATTGGACATTTTCAAGTGCCGAGAGAAATGGAATGAGATTGTCGGCTTGATAGACAATGCCTATTTTCTGCAACCTGACGCCCGCCCGCTGCTTCTCGTCAAGGGTCGTCAGATCGTTTCCGGCCAGACGTATCCGCCCCGCATTCGGTAACGAAAGGCCGCCGATGAGCGAGAGCAGGGTGCTCTTGCCAGAGCCTGAACGTCCGGTAACGGCTGCGAATTCGCCTGCGGACAAGGTAAGATCTGCTCCACGCAGTGCGACTGTTTCCAGGTCGCCATCCTTGTAGATTTTGTAGACGTCGTGCAATTCGAGTATGTTCATCATGCTACCCATGAAGCCCTTCATTTCTTTATCTTGAGCGTCAGTGCTATATCGCGATAACCTTCGCGATCGTAATTGCGGGAAGGGCCCATCATGGTAAGCACTGCGATTCGACCGTCTGGTTCGGGGATATAGTAGCGTTCATCGTGAGCCGTATATGCTTTGCCGGTCACCAGCGATGTTCCGGTAGCCTCGAACCCGAGTATGATGGATCCACGTATGTCCGGTGACGCTTTGATACCGAGGGACCTGAACCCTGGGATGTGTGATGCCAGAGCCTTGGCATCAGCCTCCGCATAGGCTGCGAGGCTCATGCCACCCTGAAGTCTGACCAGTTCCAGGGTCATGGAGTCATCGCCACCGGCGAACTTGATTGCGCCCTTGAAGGATGTATCTCTGGTCCATGGTCCGGGGTGACCAATCGAAAATTGCTGGCCTGCATCGGAATACACGACGAGTGCGGCTTCAACCCCGCCCTCACCGCCCTCTGCGTACGCACCGAGCACCGATACGATTGCCGAAATGGCAATTACCAATACTGTCTTCCTCATCATGATCATCTTCCTGCCTCCATTAAGTTCGATCTACGATTGAGCTTATAGAGTCAAGATGAAGGCCCGATGAAGTTCTGGAAGAAATCGTTAGCCAGCGAAAGTCAGGCGATCAAAGGCAGCGAGATGATGAATTCTGTGCCCTTGAGGGGTTCGCTTTCGACCCTGATGGATCCATGGTGCCCTGCAATGATGGTCTGGGATATCGACAGACCCAGGCCTGTGCCAGGGGCGGATCGGGCCGCCTCCAGCCTGAAGAATCTATCAAAGATCAAGGGGATATCGCTCGCTGCAATACCGATACCGGTATCGCTGATGGTGATCTTCGCTGACGAACCATCCTTGATCGACGTGACACGAATACTGCCCTTCTCCGTATATTTGATGGCGTTGTCAATCAGGTTCATGAAGGCATGTAGAAGCGCATCGCTGTTTCCATGAGTCACAAGTACATCATGGATTGTACAGACCATATCCAGCCCCTTGCTGACTGCCAAAGGTCGCATGACTTGCACGATGCCTGATAGAAGATTGCCGAGGTCGATCTCGTCGTTGAACGGCGCCATCATCGAATCGGCTCGTGACAGGAGCAGAAGATCGGACACCAAGGTATCAAGCCGGTCGACGGCTTTCCCGAGATCCGTCATGGCTTGCTGATATTCAGCGACGGTACGCGTCCGCATGACGGTGACCGACAGGATCGCCCGCATGACTGAGACGGGTGTTCTGAGTTCGTGCGAAGCATCGGCGGTGAATTGCCGGTATCGACTGAAGGAAAGCTCGATTCGATCGAGCATTTCGTCAAAGGTCGCGGCAAGACGTCCCAATTCATCATCGGTAGGCGGCAGATGTATGCGGGCAGAGAGCGATTCTGCAGAGAATCGCCGCGCGGTCTTTGTCATGGTATCTATCGGGCGCAGCAGCTGAACCGCGAGAAAATAACCTCCGGCGGCTGAAGCTGGCAGAAAGATGACGAGTGCGGCAACCATGATAAGGAGTAGTTGCCTGAGTGTCTTCTCGATGCTTCCGGTCGATTGAGCCACCTGCAGAATTGCCAGCGCCACGCCGTTGTCCCTGATAGCGGTGGTATACACGATCAGATCAGGCTCGATGGACTGGAAGCCTGCTTGATCGGGTGGCATGTTGACGGGTGGGATCGCGTCGGTATGCGGACCAGATTCAATCAGGTTCTTGCCGTAAATATCCAGAAGTCGGGCGGTGAAGGGGGCTAGATGCGTGTCGGTCTCCGAGACCTCGATCAGGCTCTCGGGAAGCTTGATCACACCGGATTCTATATTGAGGCTCGCAATGATGATGTCTGCCTGTGCGCGGATGGAGTCTTTGATGGTGACATGCAGGAAGACATTCATTGTCCCAAAGATAAGAAAGCCATACATGGCAATCGCCACGAAGAAGACAGCGGTCATCCATGCCGCGAAGCGGGCTCTGAGGTTGGTTCGCAGGAGCTCTATCAGAGGCCATCGGGACTTGTGTGTCCGCTCAAGTCCAGGCATGCCTGTCCCTCCACCACGGGAATCACTGAACGTTTCGATGGTCTACCTCCGCAGTCATGCGATAGCCCAAGCCTCGGACGGTCTCGAAGAGCTTTTGGGGAAACGGGTCGTCGATTTTTCTGCGCAGGTTGCGTATGTAGACATCGACGACATTGGATTCGTTGAACGAATGTGAGTCCCAGACGTGCTCCGCAATCTGGTCACGGCTGAATACCCGGCCGGGCTGTCTCATCAGGTACTCGAGAATGGCATATTCCTTTGCAGTAAGATCGATCGACAGGTCTCCGCGGCTGGCTTTCTTGGTCAGAGTATCCAGACAGAGGTCGACAACCTTCAGCGTCGGGGATCGTGGCGTGTCGAGTGACCTTCGGGAGAGCGCTCGAATGCGCGCCAGGAGCTCTTCAAAGGCAAATGGCTTCACCAGGTAATCATCGGCTCCAGCGTCGAGGCCGGTGACACGATCCTCTATGGTATCTCGTGCCGTCAGCATCAGGATGGAGCTTGTCTTGCCACTGGCTCGAATCCGCCTGCATACCTCTATGCCGTTGACTCGTGGAATCATGATATCCAGGATTATGGTGTCATACACGGCCATATTCGAAGCGTCCAGCGCTTCTTGCCCATTGGTGGCCGCATCGACCGCATGGCCCTCCTCTTCGAGTCCCTTCTTGATGTATCGAACCAGGCTTGGTTCATCTTCTACAAGCAGTATCTTCATAGTCCTCACACCATGACCGTATGCATTGGCACAGGGCATACACCCCGTCATGGCAGCGCGTCAATTCCCATGGTACCCATGAATGACGGTCGTATCTCTTGCTGACTGCCGGCAGGAATTTTTAGCTTACATGATGCCCGCCTTGGCGCTACCTTCCGTTGAAAGCTGGCATACGGCTGCAACAAGGCTCGGGGAACGGCACAAGGATTTGACAAGAAGACGCGATATCCCCACCATAAGGAGGTGCAGGATGAAATATACGTGTCGGCATACTGCTATCAGTAGGTGTGCCACAACCTGGCTGCACCATCCTGAGGAGACTCGATGGATCTGTCGTTTGACCCCTATTTCAATCCGTATCCGTCGCGGCGCACTGTCCACTACGCCGCACGCGGCATGGTGTGCGCATCCCATCCGCTGGCGGCCCAGGCGGGCCTGCAGATATTGCGCAAGGGAGGCAACGCGGCCGACGCGGCGGTAGCGACCGCCGCCGCATTGACCGTTGTCGAGCCTACATCAAACGGGCTGGGCTCGGATGCCTTTGCCCTGGTATGGCGGGATGGGCGCCTGCTCGGTCTCAACGCATCGGGGACGGCACCCGCGGCACTCGACATGGATGTGGTCCGGCGCGAAGGCTGGGGCGATGGCCATCTGCCGGCGCACGGCTGGGCGCCGGTCACCGTGCCCGGCGCGCCGGCCGCGTGGGCGGCGTTGACGCGCTCCTGTGGCCGGCTGTCGCTGGAGGATAACCTTGGTCCGGCCATCGAGCTGGCCTCTGATGGGCACGCGGTCGCGCTGACCGTTGCCTGGTACTGGCAGAGAGCCTGGAAGCGGTACGCGGCGGGCCTGCCTGGCGTCGAAGCATCGCTGCTTGCCGAATGGTTCCGCGTATTTTCCGCCAGCGGAGCGAATGGCGGCCGCGCGCCACGTCCCGGCGAACCCTGGAAGTCTTCAGTGCACGCCCAGACGCTGCGGGCCATCGCCGCCAGCGAGGCCAGGGATTTCTACGATGGCGCCATTGCGCGTCGCATCACAGCCGCGGCCGAAAGGACCGGCGGATACCTGCGGGCCGCTGATCTGCGCGATTTTGCGCCGGAGTGGGTGCAGCCGATATCGGTGCCATACAAGGGCTTCGACGTGTGGGAGCTTCCGCCGAATGGACAGGGCCTGGCCGCCCTGATGGCCCTGAATATCCTGGCTGAGTACAGGCCGACCCACCATGACGATCCCGCCGTCGTCCATCGGCAGCTCGAAGCGATGAAGCTGGCGTTTGCCGATGCCCATGCCTGGGTTGCCGATCCGCGCTTCGCCGAGGTGCCGGTCCGGGCCCTGCTCGATCCTGCCTATGCGGCGCGGCGAGCTTCGATGGTGCTGGAGACGGCCCAGGATTTTGGGGCAGGAGCCCCGCTGCCAGGCGGCACCGTCTATCTGAGCGCCGCAGACGCCGATGGAACGATGGTCTCGTACATCCAGAGCAACTACATGGGTTTTGGCTCAGGCATCGTGGTGCCCGGGACGGGCATTGCCCTGAACAACCGTGGTCACTGCTTCAGTCTGGATGGCAGCCATCCAAACGCGCTCGAGCCTGGCAAGCGTCCCTACAACACGATCATTCCGGGATTCCTGACGAAGGGCGGGCGCCCCGTTGGCCCATTCGGGGTGATGGGCGGCTTCATGCAACCGCAGGGACACGTGCAGGTGGTGATGAACAGCATCGACTTCGGCATGAACCCCCAGCAGGCGCTCGATGCGCCGCGCTGGCAGTGGACCAGAGGGCTGGAGGCAGAACTCGAGGGTTCGTTCGACCAGGAAATCCTGCTGAGCCTGCAGCGGCGCGGCCACCAGGTTCGATACCAGACCGATTCAGGCAGCTTTGGCCGTGGCCAGATCATATGGAAGCATGACGATGGCGGGTTTGTCGGCGGTACCGAGAGCCGCGCCGATGGCGCCATCGCGGCGTGGTGATGGGCAGGCGGATGTCCGCCCGCCCGTTCCTGCGCCGTAACATGTAATTTTCTTGCATATTCTCCGCAGTTCATCACAAAGCCGTCACATGGCTGTCATACACTACGGACAGCAAGGCAATGATGTACGAGGAGGATTAAGATGACACCGACACGCAAGCGGCTGTTTTCCTTGGGCTTGGTGCTTTTCCTGGAGTGGTCGACTTTAGGGGTTGTCTGGGCCCAAAGACAGCCCGTTCCGGGAAAGATACCAAGTACCGCACCCGCCGGTGGTTCGCCCCCGAAGGGTTCGCAGTCTCCCTCAGAGATGTATACGATAGTGCAGTCCGTTTCGGACAAGGCACAGCTGAGCACGATAGCTTTCTCCGCCTTGGCTTTCCTGACCGGCACATTCGGGGCCGACACCTTCATGCCGCCTGGCAAAGTAGCGGACTACTTCGGCTTCCAGTACATGCGCGACATAGATATCCGGGAAGCCGGACATAACATGATGTTCCTGACCAATATCGGCAACAACGTGCTTGCCGTTCTCGACACGAAACAGAAAGCCCTGTTCCTTAGCCTGGCCAAGGAACAGGAGCCTCTATACGAGCAGCTTGCGCGCAAGCGTCTCGTACTCATCAAGGCCTTCAGGCAAAACCTGCAAGGAACGCCACCTGAAGGCTTATCGACGCTTTCTTCCACCGCGGTGCAGGCCTGGGTCTCTAATATCTTCGACATCGACGGCACCCTGAGCTACAAACGAGCGGAAACCTATGGAGCCATCGTCAAGAGTCTCTCGAAAGACCAGAAAGCGGCCATCGGCAGACTTGTCCACGGTGACTCGTCAACCTGGCCAGAATTGCCCGACCAGTATGACAAACGGACCATGAGCCATGAGCAGGATGTGCTCTTCATGACCTACGCAAGCGAGTTCTTCAGCTGGTATGCGGGGTCTGAAACAGGCGACGTATACTTCTGTCCCGAGCGACACGGAACCTATTTTGGCGGCTTCTACATGAAGGACTACCCTGCAATGGGCAATCGTGACTACTTCATACCGACAGCGCTGACCGGCGATTCAGGAGAGGCGTTGATAGCCATGCTCGGTCCCGACCAGGCGGAACCCATAACCTCGATACTCGAGCCTCTCGCCCCTATACTCAAGGAAATACTGCAGGTACGAACATCCATATCCAGGGAGTTCAGGAAGTACCTGGAAGGCGGCTCGGCTGACCAGAAGACCGTGATGGCTCTGTCCAGGAGATACGGCGAGCTCGACGGGCAATTGTCGTTCATGATGGCTGACCGTATCGCGACGGTATACCAATCCCTCACGCCCACACAGAAATCCGCGCTGGTCAAGCTCAGGAACCAAGACGTGTTTCCCGACGGATATTATCTTTACGCCGATCTCGTGAAAGAGCAGGGCACCTTCGATACCAGTGTACTCTTCACCAAATGAGACCTCTCAAAGGATTCGCGATGCATTGCTGCCGCTTTGCTGCAACTACGGGAGTCTTCTTTGCCGCGCCGAGCGCGATGTTTGTGTCGGGCCGCAACCTTGATGGTTCCTGCCCCGATGAATCGGGTGATGCCTTCAATCTGGACCAGACCACTTCCGATGGCACCCAGTGCACGACTTTGGCTTTCTCTGCGCTGGTCATGATGACGGGCAATCTGGAAGCCCAGTCCTTCTTTCCTCCCGGGAAGGTTGCCGACTACACGGGCTTCCAGTACCTGCGCGACAACGATCCCGACGGGATGGGCCGCAACACGAGCTTCCTCACCCGGGTAGCCTGCGATGTGATCTATATACTCGATACTGACCAGCTCGCCGCGCTCGCCACTTCCCAGCAAGACTCATTCGAAGAGTACAGCTGGAAGCGTTATCCCATCATGCAGGCTTTTCGCAGGCTCATCGATGGCGAGCCGCCTACCGGGACGACGGGCTTGACCGAGGTGGCGGTCGTGGCCGAGTCCAAGGCGCTCTGCCGCATCGATGGCCAGATCAGATATGACCGAGCCGTTCTGTACGTGGAGATCATCAACGGCTTCTCGGCCAGCCAGAAGTCGTCGCTTGACGCCCGTGTTGACCGAACGGCGGTGATGCCTATGCGGGCGACAACTTCAGCAGGTATGCAGGATCAATCGTGGCGGACATCTATTTCTGCCCCGAGTGGCCGGGCGCCCATTTTGGATCCTTCTACATGAAGGGCGCACCGGCGATGGACCACGAAGGATACACCATTGACACTGAGTTGACCGCGGTAGCCGGCAAGGCGCTATGCGACGCAGCGGAATGCTATGTGACGTCAAACCAGGCTGTGACTATGTCGAAACTGGTCGATATCCAGCGAGACAACCTGTACGCGGGGAGCACGAACATCGTATCGGTGAGGCGCCAGATTGCGACCCTCCTATGCACGCTCCGGAGTGTCACTGACTCGGATGGCAGCATCCCGGCCCAGGTGCTGGGACTCTCAGGAACCTATGGGCGGCTCGACGGCGAAAATAACTATAATTATGCGTCAACCTTTGCTTTCGTATACCAGTCCCTGACGACTTCTCAGAGAACCAGACTTGCGGCGCTTCACGCATCGATCATGACCGGAATGTATGATAATGGCACTCCATTCGAATTCACGGAGTGCGATACACCGTGCCTGTACTCGAGTGCCATGTCCGATACGGAGACGCTCGCTTCGTATATCGATGACGCGACGACCGATGCGTTCTTCGAGTAGAGCCGAGGAGCATATCCAATGACGAATCGGAACCCAAGACAACTGGCGATCCGGACAGTGGTCGCAATTGCCATGTTCTTTTTGCTTGCCGCATGTGCCAACGAAATTGATTCCATGGAAACCGATACGGATGTGGCCATCTGCCCCTCACCGGATACCGGGCAGACGACAAGCTATACCGAAACGTTCGGGGAGGACACCGACTATTCCATCAAGCCGCCGTCGTATACCGACAACGGTGATGGCACCGTGAGCGATAATGTCACCGGTCTGATGTGGCAACAGTACGACGGTGGCGAGGTGGCCTACGATGATGCCGTTGTGTACTGCACGGCGCTGTCCCTCGGTGGCCATACTGACTGGCGGCTCCCCACATCCCGGGAACTCTTCTCCATCAACTGCTTCGGTGCGCTCGGTCCAGCCCTTGATACGAGTGTCTTTCCCCAAACGTACGGGAGTGAAGATTACGTCAAGGAACTGTACTGGTGGAGCTCGGACGAGCGGGCGGATACCGATACCCGGGCATGGGTCACCAACGCGGGTGGGGGCATAGGCGCGCACCGGAAGGCGGAGACTTATAGCGTTACACCCTCTCCAACGGATGGTCATGTCCGCTACTTCCATGTTCGTGCCGTCCGGAGCACCGCCACGGTAGAGCTGCCTTCGGTGCATTATAGCGACAATGGCGACGGAACCGTAACGGACCGCTACACCGGTCTGGTCTGGCAACAGACAGTCTCTGCTGATACCTATACGTGGGAAGAAGCGCTGGCCTCCGTCAACACCCTCAATGCAACAGGAGGTTACGCGGGCTACACAGACTGGCGCCTGCCGAATATCCGGGAACTGCTATCCCTTGTTGACGTGGCAATCATGCAGCCCTGCATACATGGAGTTGTTTTCGGCCTGTCTGCCTTGGCACCGTACACGGAACCAACCACCCCCGATGAGCCGGGAATCTTTTGGTCATCAACGTCAATGCACAATAGCGACCCGGAAAAATCGACCCAGGCATGGGACCTCCATGACGTCTATTCAGGCATCATATCCTACAGCCCTAAGACAGCGACCGAACATATTTTGTGCGTGCGGGGCGGCTTGTGAAAGCGCCGAACGACAGCCGAGGAGAAATCGATGAGAACCATCAAGAAGCCTGGAAGTAGATTGATTCATGCATCCCTCTGCCTGGTGGCTATCATGGCTGTCGCCTGCCAGACATCCGGGGGCCAAGGACCTGCGGGTGGAGATCCCGAAAGGCTCACGGACAAGACCCAGGTGCGACCAGCCCGGGATGCGACACCAAAGGCATCGCGCGGAGCGCAGCCGGAGGTGCCGCCAGAGGCGAAGCTATCCGCCGAGGTTCTGGCCCTTTCCGCGCTGTCGGCCGTTCCCGGAAGGCCTACCGCGACATCGCTGACCCTGAACGTGCTGGGCGACCAGGACCAGGAGGTCTATGTCGAATTCGGAACCAGCCTGGATGCGATAGCCAGAAAGACGGCCACTCTACGCTTGGCTGCTGATAGTCCCGTGGAAATGGTGCTCGAAGGGCTGGAAGCCAACCATGAGTATGTCTATCGGCTGCGGACGAGGATTCCTGGTACAGATTCGTTCGTAACCGGCCCGCAAGGAAGGTTTCATACCCAGCGCGCGCCGGGTAGCGAATACTCATTCGAGGTTATCGGCGATTCGCATCCTGAACGGCCGCAGCAGTTCAACCCGGAACTGTACGCCCAGAACCTGAAGCACGCGGCAGCGGACGCACCCGACTTCTTCATCACGATGGGAGACGATTTCAGCGTCGATACGTTGAAGTCGGTGACCAGGAATGCGGTGGAAACCATCTATCATCGCCAGCGACTGTACCTGCCGCTAGCAGGAGCACCCGTATTTCTCGTTAACGGCAACCATGAGCAGGCAGCGATGACCAATCTCGATGGCACCGCGGATAACGTCGCTGTCTGGGCGCAGAACGCGCGCAACTCGCTGTTCTCCCAACCAGCTCCCGATGGATTCTATTCCGGTGACATTACGCCTGTGACGCACATAGGCCTGCTCCGCGACTATTACGCGTGGACCTGGGGTGACGCCCTGTTCGTCGTCATCGATCCGTACTGGCATTCACCGGTGCCTGCTGACAATGCCTTCGGCGGTGGGGAGAAGAGCCGCGACCTCTGGAAATCGACCATAGGCGACGAGCAGTATGCATGGCTCAAGGCGACCCTCGAGGCGAGCACGGCCACGTTCAAGTTCGTGTTTGCCCACCATGTCTCGGGTACGGGACGTGGCGGCATCGAGAGGACACGGTTCTATGAATGGGGCGGCGAAGCAAGCAATGGCAAAGATGAGTTCAAGACCAAGCGCCCCGGCTGGGATGAACCAATCCATCAGCTCATGGTAAGCAACAAGGTCACGGCATTCATCCAGGGTCACGACCACCTCTTCGCCAACCAGCTGCTTGACGGCGTCGCCTACATCACCCTGGCCGAGCCGGCCGACCCGAACTACACGTTATACAACGCCGACGCCTACACGTCGGGCGATGTCCTTCCGAACTCAGGCCGCGTCCGGTTCACCGTAGGCCCGGATCTGGTCACCGTCGAATACATCCGCGAATGGTTGCCAGGAGACGGCCCGGACATACAAACCCCCATCCCCGCATACCGTTTCGAGATTCCAGCGGGCGGACTTCCTACGGCGGGCATCATTGACAAGAGCCAGGCAACACCGGGCACACTGAATCAGGGCTCTGCGGCTCAGGCCCGCCCGAAACAGGTCGCTGCTACCGGCGTTGCTCCTGCCACACCGATACTGCCACATGGCGACCTCCACGCGCATACCTTGCTCGAGTTTCCCGGGCCTACGAGCGTGGGCCTTGCGACGGCATTCCTGAAGGATGTCGAATACCATTATGAGTATGGCACGGATCCAGCCAGGCTTGATGTCTCCACGCCAAGACGGAGCGCCCCCGCCGGGACCGTCGTCAGGGACACGATCTCCAACCTGAAGGCTGGCAACACCTACAACTACAGGCTCGCGTACACCACCCGCGGTTCGACCGACTTCGCCTATTCCGAAATCAGTGCGTTCACAACGATGAAGCCGGTAGACGCGCCATTCAGTTTCATCATAGAGGCGGACCCCCATCTGGACGAAAACTCCAGCGGTGCCATGTACACCGCGACGCTTGACAGGATGGCGGGTGGCGCACCCGATTTCATAATCGACTTGGGGGACACATCCATGGTTGAGAAACTCGCCAGTGACGAAGAATCCTATCTGGCGCGCAACCAGCTCGTACGTTCGTATTGGGACGATATAGGCAACCAGGTTCCATTCTACATGGTCATCGGAAACCACGACGGGGAACACGGCTGGAGCGTCCAGAAGGGAAAGCCATCGAGCGATGAAGCGGCGGAGATCCGCGCTCATTGGCTGATTGACACGCGTACGGCTTCCGGGGACAGTTACAATGTATACAGCGACACGGTTTACAGCTATGCATGGAGTGATGCGCTCTTCATCGTGCTCGACCCCTTCATGGCCGAGTCAAGAAAACCAGGCGACGATGGTTGGGACTGGACACTTGGAAAGGCTCAGTACGACTGGCTGGCGGGCGTCCTTTCCAGATCGAAGGCTTCGTACCGTTTCGTGTTCATCCACAACATGCTGGGAGGCAAAGGCAAGGACGCCAGGGGAGGCGCGGCTTGGGCCGGGCTGTATGAATGGGGAGGCTTGGATACGGAAGGAAATGACGGCTTCACCACTAGACGACCAGGTTGGGCGATGCCGTTACATGATCTGTTCCTGCAATACCATGTCGACGTAGTCTTTCACGGACACGATCATTTCTATGCGATGGAAAAAAAAGACGGTATGATATACCAGCTGGTGCCACAGCCATCGCTGGCTCGGGCGGAACGGCTGGACCCCGTGGAACTGTGCGACTACGGTTACATCGACGGCGTCTTCCTGCCGTCTCCCGGCTACTTGCGCGTTTCAGTGAATCCGGAAAGTGCCGAGGTAGAGTACATCCGCGGCGAGGACGGCACCGTGGCACATTCATATAGTATCAAGCCGTGAGGGACGGTTGAATCGATGGCAGAACTTGTCCTGTACGCCGACGATGAACCGCAGTACCTGCGGCTTGTCAAGATCTTTCTCGAGAACGAGCGCTATGAAGTCTTGACCGCATGCGATGGACAATCCCTGATTGACCTGTTGGGAAAACGGCCTGACGCAGCGCTCGCCATCCTCGACGTGATGATGCCGGGCATGGATGGTCTGGCCACCTGCGCGGCTATACGTAGCTACTCGAAGGTTCCTATCCTGATGCTAACGGCATTGGGTGATGAAGCGCACGAGATTCGTGGTATCGACACGGGCGCCGACGACTACCTCGCCAAGCCCTTCAGCAGAGATTTGCTGGTCACGCGGGTGAAGGCTCTGCTCAGACGCGCACGCGTGACCGAACCGGTGCTGCTTGAAGGCAACGGCGTACTACTCAACCTTGAAAGCCGAAAAGCGTTTGTCGACGGAAACACCGTGGCTCTGGCGTTTCGGGAATTTGAATTGCTACGCTTCTTGATGATTAACATGAATGCGGTTTGCGGCCGCGAACGTATCCTTGACCGGGTCTGGGGCTATGGCTACGAAGGCGATCCTCGTACGCTGGACACGCACATCAAGTCATTGCGCCAGAAACTAGGCAATGCGGGGTACTGCATTGCCACTTGCAGGAGCGTCGGCTATTCATTCAGGAGCGGCCAGCGATGACATCGATTCGCTTGAAGCTACCATTGACGGCGGCGCTGCTCTTTGCCGCAGGATTGGGAATACTGATGGTTTCCGGCGCGATTTTCCTTGAGCCATTCTATGCCGCCAGGACCAGACATGATTTCAGGTGCATCCAGGAACGTTTATCTACGTTCGGAGCCGATGACCGAGGCCTGGCCGATGAGATCAAGTCGATGGGCGCGGGTTCGGGCTACAAGATCGTTATAGCCGACGGCAATGGAATGGTTCTTGCATCCTCAGTCCCCGAGTACCGTGAGCGGCAGAGCTTTCCGCTTCCCCGCGAACAGCTAGCATACCTGATCGGACACCGCGAGCAATTGGACAAGAGTGAACCCTTCTTCGGGATCCTTGAAGGCGATGCGGGAGGCCAGTCGGTCATCCAGCTAGTCGCCAGGCTGGGTGTCCGCCGATACCTCGTGGTGACACAACCACTCGAATACCTGCGGAAGAACGTGACGACCGCGTCGCACTTCTTCCTTCTTGTCGGCGGTTTCGTGCTGTTGCTGGAGTTCACCATTGTACTTGTGCTGTCCGGCACCGTTGCTCGTCCAATCCTCGGCCTTGCCGAAGTGGCGCGACGGGTCGCGGCACAAGATTTCAGCGCGCACTTCGACCATAGGCGCAATGACGAATTGGGACTGCTCGGAGACAGCATCAACATCATGGCCGCGTCACTGGCAAGAAACATAGGCGAACTCACCGTAGTCAACACGGAGCTGGCGGTCAGAATCCGTATGCGCGATGATTTCCTGGCTGGAGCAGCGCACGAACTCAAGACGCCGATCGGACTGGTACGAGGGTACGCGGAAGCCATCAAACTGGGCCTATACGCTACCGAACAGGAACGCGACGAACTGGCAGACATAATCCTCAAGGAATCCGACCACCTGGACAGGCTCGTGCGGGACCTGGCCGAGATCGCCGAGCTCGACGATATGGCGAACAGCTCGAATTCCGCGCATGCCGTCACCAAGAGCACCCTGGTGCTGGAGAATGCCGATCTGTCTCGGACTGTATCCAACGCGGTAACACGTTTTGCCATGAAGGCACGTGACAAAGGTGTCGGTTTGCGGCTTGCCGGCCCGAGTGCATTGCAGGCCCGTTTCGATAATGACCGTATGGTGCAGGTCGTCGACAATCTTCTTTCCAACGCGCTCAGACACGTCTCCAGAGGCGGTGCCATCGATGTACGGCTATCCGGATCGTTACGACTGGAAGTCGAGAATTCCGGCGACCAAGTACCAGAGGAACTCCTGTCCAGTCTCTTCGAACCCTTCTACCGGGTGGACTCCTCAAGAAGCCGTGGTTCTGGTGGTTCAGGGCTCGGCCTTGCCATTGTGAGGAGCATCATGCAGGCACACGGTGGAAGCTCTGGTGCGCATAATGTTCCCGGAGGCTTCATGGTTTGGGTGCAACTTCCGCGGATGTCCTGATTCTGAATTTCCGGCACCTGTCGGAGCATACGAATTAGCACAGGATGAGTCTGACCGCGGGTCTACCCTTCAGCCAATTCACTTGCGCGCTCCACAAGGATGCCTCGTACATCCTGCGCACCCATGGCTATGGCCCCGAGGGCGAGCGCCAGGAAACCCAGCAATATGCGTGGCAATTCATACACGCCCACGCTGAGCCTGCTGAAGTCCATGGCGGATGTGAGCTGCGCGGCCGGCCCACTTCGAGAACAGGCACATCAACGATGACGCATCAGGGGGATGGGGCGCAATCGCGGCGTGGTGATGGGCAGGCGGATGTCCGCCCGCCCGTTCCTGCCACTATTTCTTCTGTATTACCTCAAAGCCCACATAGGGCACGAGGGCGGGCGGGATTCTGACCGAGCCATCGGCCTGCTGGAAATTCTCCAGCACCGCGATGATGCCGCGTGATATGGCGATCGCGGTGCCGTTCAGCAGGTGCACGTACTTGTTCTTGCCGTCGTCGTCCTTGTACTTGATGTTCAGGCGCCGCGACTGGTAGTCGGTGCAGTTGGAGGTGCTGGTCACTTCGCCCCATTCGCCGCCATTGCGCCCCGGCATCCATGCCTCCAGGTCCCACTTGCGGTAGGCCGGTGCGCCCAGATCGCCGGTGCAGGTGTCGACGACGCGGAAGGGAATGCCGAGGCCGGAGAATATCTCCTCCTCGACCAGGCGTAGCTCCTCGTGGATGCGGTCCGAATCCTCGGGCAGGCAGTAGGCGAACATCTCCAGCTTGGTGAACTGGTGGACGCGGTACAGGCCCTTGCTGAACTGGCCGGCGGCGCCGGCTTCACGGCGGAAGCAATGTGACAGGCCGGCAAGGCGCAGCGGCAACTGGTCCTTCTGGAATATGGTGTCCGAGTAGTACCCGCCCAGCGTTATCTCGGCGGTGCCGACGAGGCAGGCGCCTTCACCTTCTACCGCATAGACATTCGATTCCGCGCCGCGCGGGTTGAAACCGATGCCCTCGAGAATCTCGGTCTTGGCTATGTCCGGCGTTATGAACGGGGTGAAGCCCTTTCTGGTGAGTATGTCGAGCGCATAGCGGACAAGGCCGAGTTCAAGGAAGACGCCCTCGTTCTTGAGGTAGTAGAATTTGGTGCCGGAGACCTTGGTACCCGCGTCGAAGTCGATGATGTCGAGGTCCTGGCCAAGCTGGACATGATCCTTGGGTTCGAAATCGAACGTGGTGGGCGTACCAACCCGCTTGACTTCCAGGTTGTCCTTGTCTTCCTTGCCGATGGGCGCGTCGGGGTGGGCCATGTTCGGTATGCGACGGACTTCGGCGTCCAGGCGTGCCAGCACGTCCTGGGCTTCGGCTTCCATCGCCGCTATCGAGTCCTTCAGGCGCTTGCCTTCGGCTATCAGCGTGTCGCGCACAGCCGCTTCGAGCTTGCCCTTCATGGCGGCGGCATTCTCGTTGCGGGCCCGGCGCTCGTCTTCGAGCCGCTTGAGCAGCTCGTTGCGCCTGTCGTAGAGGGCCGCGACCAGGTCCGCGTCGGCCTTCATGAAACGATCGCCGATATTCTTCTTGACCGCGTCAAGATTGTCTTTGATGAATCGTAGGTCTAGCATGATCGCTGATCATAGTCGAAAGGCGGCTTGTATTCAACGGTCGTTTTTTGGTACCCTCTCTCCCATGAAACTCGATATCAACCCCAGAGGCAACGGCGCCTGTCCTCTGTGTGCCTCCAACAGGAATTGCCGGATACAGAGGAAACTCGCCGACAATGTCGATGAGCTCAACCCGGCCAACGAGGAAGAGATGGAAATCGTCGTCTATTCCTGTCCCTATTTCAAGGAGAAGGTTGCCCCGTGATCGAACGGCTCGAGTCGATTGCGGCTCGTTTCAAGCAGCTGGAAGAGATGGTCTCCGACCCGACGCTTGCCCGGGATGCCAAACGCTACCGGGAAGCGATGCAGGAGCGCTCGCACCTGGCCGCGATCATGGATGCCTACGCCGAATACAGTCGCCTTGAGGGCGAGATCGCTGGCGCCAGGGACATGATCCACGATGAGTCCGATCCTGACCTCAAGGACATGGCGCGCGAAGAGCTCCGGTCGCTGGAGGCTGCCCTGGCCGCCGCAGAACTGAACCTGAACGCGCTGCTCATTCCGCGCGACCCGCTCGATGACAAGAACACGATCATGGAGATTCGCGCCGGCACGGGGGGTGATGAAGCCGCCCTGTTCGCGGCCGATCTGTACCGCATGTATACGCGCTATGCCGATTCCAAAGGCTGGAAGATGGAAGTGATGAGCACCAGCGAGACAGGTCTCGGTGGTTTCAAGGAAATCATCTTCTCGATATCGGGAGACCAGGTCTTTGGCAAGCTGCGCTGGGAAAGCGGTGTGCATCGCGTGCAGCGGGTGCCGGCCACCGAGGCTTCCGGTCGCATCCATACGAGCGCCGTCACGGTGGCGGTGCTGCCCGAGGCCGAAGAGACCGAGGTCGACATCCGGCCCGAAGACCTGCGGGTCGATGTGATGCGGGCCGGCGGGCCTGGCGGCCAGTGCGTCAATACGACCGATTCAGCGGTCAGGCTGACCCATATTCCAACGGGTATCATCGTGCATTGCCAGGACGAGAAGAGCCAGATCAAGAACAAGGCCAAGGCCATGCGCATCCTGCGCGCCCGCATATACGAGATGGAAGAAGAGAAGAAGAACGCCGAGCGGGCCGCCAACCGCAAGAGCCAGATAGGCACAGGTGACCGTTCCGAACGTATCCGTACCTACAACTTCCCGCAGAACCGCGTTACCGATCATCGCATCGACGTGACGCTGTACAAGCTGGATCTGTTCATGCAAGGCGACATGGACGAGATCATTCAGGGACTGGCCCTGCGCGCCCGTGATGACGCGCTCAAGGCGGAGGACCGGTGATTTCGCTGCAGGAGCCCACCCCGTGACCGTACGGGCGGCCCTGGCGGAAGGAACCGGTACCCTGGAGACGGGTAGGCCGGGATCGCCTTTCCTGGATGCCGCCCTGCTCCTTGGGTTGGCCATGCACATCGAGCGCGACAGGCTGCTCGCGTCGATGCCTGACGAGGTGCCTCCTGCACAGCTCGACACCTATCGAGGGTACCTGTCACGCCGCGTTGGCGGCGAACCGATAGCCTATATTCTGGGATACAAGGAATTCTACGGCCGGCGGTTCTCGGTCGACGCTCGCGTCCTCGTGCCCAGGCCCGATACCGAAGTGCTCGTCGAAGTGGCGCTGTCGCTGCTGTCGTCACCGCGCGGACCCGGAGCGCCGCCGATCAGGTGTCATGACGCCTTTACCGGTTCAGGCTGTGTCGGCATCACGATAGCCGCCGAGCGGCCCGACGTCGATGTCGGCGTATCGGACGCTTCGGCCGATGCCCTGGCGCTGTGCCGACAGAACGCGCGTGCGCTTCTTGGCCATGAGCTGGAGTCGGGCATCGGCGATGTGCTGTCGGCGGCGCTCGGACCGCTCGACATGATCGTCGCCAATCCACCATACGTGACGACGTTGTTGACGAAGCTGTTGCTTGACGAAGGCGGTCGCGAACCGCGTGCGGCCCTCGATGGGGGCGAGCGCGGGCTGGATCTGTACCCGCGCATAGCGGAACAGGCATGGCGGCTTCTGGTGGAAGGTGGCTGGCTGGCGCTGGAGATCGGTGACGAACAGGGACCGGACGTGGCGTCACTGCTCCGCGCGGCGGGATTCTCTGAGCTCGCGGTGCATGATGACCTTGCCGGCAGGAACCGCGTCGTTGCGGGGGTGAAGCGTGCAATACGATGACAGGCTCGATGATTTCCTGGATCGATTCCAGCAATCGGACATGGACAGAATCCTTGCTGCCAGGGCGTGGGCCACCGAGCTGCACGCCGGCATGGTTCGCGCGTCAGGCGAACCGACGGTAACACATCCGGAGCGCGTCGCGGCGGTGCTTGCCGGTATGGGTATGGATGCCGACAGCGTCATCGCGGGCCTCTTGCACCAGGCCATAGAGGATGGCTTGACGAGCGGTACGGTTGTCGCGGAGCGCTTCGGCGACAAGGCCGGCATGCTCGTGGACGAGCTGTCGAGAATGGCCTCGCTCAAGGCCAAGAACAAGACAATCCAGGCCGCCGAGGCCATCCGCAAGATGCTCTTTGCGCTGACCCGCGACCTGCGTGTCATCATCATCAAGCTGGCCGACAAACTGGACAACATGCGCACCCTCAAATGGCTGCCGGAGGATGACCGGCGCAGGATTGCCGCCGAGTGCGTCGATGTGTTCGCACCGCTTGCGGACCGCCTCGGCATCAGCTGGATGAAGGACGAGCTGGAGGACCTGGCGCTCAAGGAGATAAACCGCGAGGCCTTCGACCAGATCAAGCTGCTGGTATCGTCGAAGAAGGCAGAGCGCGAGGCCTTCCTCAAGGTTGCGAGCGGCCAGTTGATTGCGGCCGCGAAGGCCGAGGGCATCGATGTCGAGGTGATGGCCCGCGCCAAGCATTTCTATTCGATATACCAGAAGATGCGCAAGCGGGCCAAGGGCGCCGACGAGCTGTACGACCTGTCGGGCGTGCGCGTGCTGTGCAATGAAGAGAGCGAGTGCTATACCGTGCTCGGCATCGTGCATGGTCTGTGGAAGCCGCTCGATGGCCGCTTCAAGGACTACATTGCCATGCCCAAGTCGAACGGCTACCGCAGCCTGCACACGACGGTGATGGCCAACGACGGGCTCCTGCTCGAGATACAGATCCGCACCCGCGAGATGCACCGCGTGGCCGAATTCGGCGTCGCCTCGCACTGGCTGTACAAGAAGGGAACGACATCGGAAGTGGTCCGGCCTGAGGATCTGGCGATCGTCAACAGGCTGAAGGACTGGAGCGCCATGCTCGAGTCGGGTACCGAGTTCCTCGAGGACATCAAGCGGGAGCTGCTCAGGGACTCCATCATCGTGTTCACGCCCAAGGGTGACGCGATCGAGCTTGCGGCCGGCTCCACCCCGCTCGACTTCGCCTACGCGATACACAGCGATGTCGGCAACCGCTGCCTGGCTGCAAAGGCCGATGGCGCGATCATCCCGCTCGATGCGGAGCTCAAGAACACCCAGGTGGTCGACATCGTCACGAGCGCCAATGCCCGGCCCAACGTCAACTGGCTCAAGGCGGTCAAGACATCGAAGGCTCGATCCAAGATACGGGCCTGGCTGGTGTCCGAAGGCACCGTGCTGGCGATAGACAAGAATGTCGTGGCCAGGCGGCGGGACGAAAAGGATGCGCGGCACGATGAGCGCGGCAAGTCATCGACCATGCCGACGGGAGCAGGCTCGACCGACCGCAGGGTGGAACTCGAGGTCCGCCATGGCGAGGCCAAGCACACCGAGCAGAAGAAGCCGGAGGTGCTCGAGGTTCCGGTCGCCCAGATGGACTATCGGCCCTACGTGCCCAGGGAGGCCACCGATGCCACCCATGCTGGCATCAGCGTGTCGGGCGCCGGCAACCTGATGGTGCGTTTCGCCGCATGCTGCAAGCCGGCGGTCGGTGAGCGCATCGTCGGCTACGTGTCCCGCGGCCGCGGCATCATCGTGCACCGGGCCTCGTGCAAGAATCTTGCCAATATCCGCGAGTTCGCCGAGCGCCGCGTCGAGGTCAGCTGGGAGACGGCCCCTGGCCTTACGAGGCGCTACCACGTAACCGGGAAGCGTGTGCTCGACCTCTTCTCGGAAATAGAGAACGCCGTCCGCAAGCATGGCGGGCGCCTGGTCGAGGGCCGGCTGGAAGACGGACAGGAGACGCTGTCAGGCAACTTCACGATGGCATACGCCAGCGCCGAAGATGCCCACACGGCGGAGCGCAACCTGAAGCATGTGCCATCAATTATCAGGATAAAGAGGATAGACTAGTTGGCCGTCAGTGGTCCAATGGAACTGCCTGTCTCCGCACCGTGGTCTCATCCGGATGAGGGAAAGGCAAACCATGACGCGTGAAGAGTTTCTGCGGAGGGAATACCTGGGCCGGATCGAGCGGGTGGTCGATCACATCTATGCTCATTATGGTGATGAACTCACCATCGATGATCTTGCGGACATCGCCGCCTTCTCGCGTTTCCATTTTCATCGCGTATTCTCCGGCATAATCGGCGAGACTGTCTCCGACTTCCTGAAGAGAGTGCGTCTGCAGCAGGCGGCCTCCAGGCTGACCGAACATCCTGGTGAATCGATCACCGATGTCGCGCTCGCTGTCGGCTTCTCCAGTCCCAGCGTATTTGCCCGGGCATTCAGATCACGCTTCGGTGTGACGGCGTCCGTGTGGCGGAACCTGGATGGTTCGAAGCGCCGCCTTCTTGCGGAAAGCAATGCCTGCACAGTGCACCGCACCGCGGATCCAGTGATCGGCACTCCAGGGAAAGCCCAAGCGGGCACGGAGCGATATGATCCTTCCATGCAAACACTCTCAACCAGGAGCGATACCATGAAGCGGCTGTCATACAAGGTTGCAGTCAGTGCATTGCCCGACCGCACTGTGGCCTACGCGCGTCATGTCGGAGCATTCAATACCATATGGGAAGCCTTCGGGCGGCTCTCCCGCTGGGCGGGCCCCCGCGGACTCTTCCAGGCGCCAGGTGCCCTGTCGCTCGCCGTGTATCATGATTCGCCCGAAACCACGCCCGAGCAGAAGCTCCGCTCGAGCGCCTGTGTGACCGTTGCCTCCGGTACCGAGGTGTCGGGCGACATCAATATCATGACCATACCCGGCGGCATGTTCGCGGTTGCCAGGTTCGAGATCCTGCCGAGCCAGTTTGGCGAAGCCTGGGATGCACTGATGGGCGAGTGGTTCCCGTCGTCCGGCTATCAGCCGGATGATCGGATGTGCTATGAGATCTACCTGCAGGATCCTTCCAGCCACCCAGAAGGCATGTTTGTCATCGACATATGCGAACCGGTCAGGCCCCTCTGACTGCCATGAAGTACGAGTGGAAGAAGACCGACAAGGCGTTGTACCTGCCGGGATCAGACCCCCAGACGGTTGTCGTCCCGTCGTTTCAATTCTTTTCGATAGATGGGCGCGGCAACCCCAACGGTACGCATTTCAAGGATTGTGTCGGTGCCCTGTATTCGCTTGCCTACGCCGTCAGAATGTCATACAAGTCGTCGAACCCGCCCGAGGGATACTTCGAATACACGGTATTCCCGCTCGAGGGAGTCTGGGACGTCTCGGAAGAGGCCAGATCCGATACGCCGCACGTGCTCGACAAGGATCAACTGGTATACTCGATCATGATCCGCCAACCCGACTTCGTCACGCCGGAGTTCGCCCGATACATACGCGAGGTGGTGCGGAAGAAGCGCCCCAGCGACGTTCTCGACTCGGTGGCGTTTGGTACGTATGAAGAGGGGCTCTGTGTCCAGATGATGCACCGCGGAGGGTATGACTCCGAGCCGGCAAGCTTCTCCAGAATGCAGGACTATTGCGCCGCCAATTCGCTGGTCAGAGCGTCCATGGTGCATCGTGAAATCTATATCTCCAATCCAGGCACGGTAGAAGAAGCACGACTCCGGACGGTCCTGCGGTTTCAGGCTATTCCTGCCTGACCCGAGGCGTGATGCCATAGCCCTTGATCGTTCCCCCGTAGTAGAATCGAGCAACCATGGTAACCAATGATGTGCTCAGGCGGCTGCGATTCGCGCTTCGTCTGAATGACGCCGCGATGCTCGATATGATGCGGCTCGCGGGGGTGGAGGTGAGCCGGCAGGCTCTCGATTCATACTTCCTGAGGGATGACGAACCGGGTTTCACGCCCTGTCCCAAGGCAACGCTGGCCGCGCTGCTGGACGGCATGATCATCACATATCGTGGCCCCCGCGATGGCACTCCCGAGCCGCCCGTACTGGCTGACCTGGACAACAACATGGTGCTCAAGAAGATCCGCATCGCGTTGCAGCTCAAGGAAGACGACATGATCGCGATCATGAAGCGGGCGGACGTCGAGCTGTCGAGGAACGAACTGTCGGCCTTGTTCCGCAAGAAGGGGCAGAAGAATTACATGGAGTGCATGGACCAATTCCTGCGCAACTTTCTGTCAGGGCTTGCGCAGCATCACAGGAACCAGCCGCGTCCTTGAATCATGGTTCATGACACCCGTGGTGGCTGGGCCTTGCCGCGCTGCATGCGGCTGGTCGTCGCGATCGTATCCTGCAATGTTCCCATCGGACAGAAGGCACACCACGATCTGGGTTTCGACACCAGGCCAACGACGAAGCCGATGCCGCTGGCAAGAACGTATACGGCCCAGAATATCCGGCCGATCGCCGGCACTCCCTGGCCGCCGTAGCGCGCAAGCAGGGATATGACACAGAACAGCATGAAGCCGCAGAGCGCCCGCCTGATGCCCGGGTTCGTCAGGAACGCCGGCAGCTTCCTGCCTGGCGACCACGGGCGGGTCGTTGTGGTCAGGGCTCGGCCGTTGGGGCAGGCCGTCGCGCAGAAGCTTCTGGTCCGGCGCTGGTTCATCAGCAGCGCCACCACCATCAGTCCTGGTACCAGCAAGCCAAGCGCCGGCATGAAGTAGCCGCCAAAGGCGACAGCCAGAATGAAGATTACGGATAGATAGCGGTATGGCCCCGCGTAGAATGATCGCAATGAAATGCTCATAATGATATATATGATAAAATATATAATATTGCAAGGGCGGCGGAATGACGGTGTCGATCACCGATGGTCGATTGCCTGTCGCTGATTCCCGAATCGTAGGGTATACTAGCTCCACATTAGCAATGCGGAGAAGCAGATGAACAAAAAGACCATTATTGCGATGCTCGACAATGCGGCGATAACCTATGCCAACGATCCGTATGCGCTCAAGAAGAACGATTCCGGCTGGGAAGCCCTGACGTATGCGCAGGCGCGGCTCCGGGCCAGGGAGTTCGCGTCATGGCTCGTCGGGCGCGGATTCAAGCGGGGGCAGACGGCCGCGCTGCTCGCCGAAGGCTCGCCCGAATGGATACTCTGCGAACTCGGCCTCCTGTCGGCGGGACTGATATCGGTGCCGCTTTCCATAAAGCTGCTGTCGGAAGAAATACCGTTCCGTGTTGAACATTCAGGAGCCAGCCTCTTCCTGACGACGAGGCACCAGATCGACAAGGTGCTCGCCGCGCTCAATGGCATTGCCAGCAAACCGCTCGTCGTGCTGATCGACGATGAATCGGCCATTCTGGACAAGGCCTGCCAGACCGCGGGCTATCCCAGGGACAAGGCTCTGCTTCTGGCGGAGGCACTGGCTGAAGGCACCGCGGCCCTCAATGCGGCCGGTTCGAAGCGCGCGGCCGAACTCGACGCGGTCGCCGCCGCGATATCCGAGGATGATGTAGCGACCATCAGCTACACGAGCGGCACGACCGGTGACCCGAAAGGCATCATGCTGACGCACCGCAACTACTATTCGAACTGCCACGATGGCGTCGAACTGTTCGGGGACATATACCACTACAGCACGCTGATCATCCTGCCTCTCGACCATTCGTTTGCGCACACGGTCGGAATATACGCGGGTCTCGTGTGCGGGCTGGCCCTGTACTTCGTCGATGCGCGCGGCGGTGGCATGGGCATATTGCGCAACATACCGATCAACCTGGTGGAGGTGCAGCCCAAATTCCTGTTGACCGTGCCGGCGCTCTCCGGAAACTTCATGAAGAAGATCATAGCGGGCATCGAGGAGAAGGGTGGATTCATAGAGCGGCTCTTCAAGTCGGGCATACGGGCGGGCATAGAGCTGAACGGCAACGGCCACCGGAAGCCAGGCCTTGTCACGATACTGCGGAATGCTCCGGTTCACGCGCTGGCCAAGGCGCTCATCTTCAACAAGGTCAAGACGATGGTCTTTGGCAAGAACATCGAATTCTGTGTCGGCGGCGGCGCCTTGCTCGATGTGAAACAGCAGGAGTTCTTCGCTGCCTTCGGCGTGCCGATCTTCCAGGGCTACGGGTTGACGGAGGCGGCGCCGATAATCAGCTCCAATTCGCCGCTCTCCTACAAGTTCGGCACATCGGGACGGGTGGCGCCATCGGTCGAGTGCACCATACGAAAGTCCGACGGCTCGCTGTGCGCGGTCGGCGAGACTGGCGAGATCGTGATACGCGGCGAGAATGTGATGAAGGGGTATTTCCGGAATCCGCAGGCTTCGGCCAAATCGCTGCGCGATGGATGGCTGTGGACCGGTGATCTGGCCTACATCGACCAGGACGGCTTCCTCGTCGTGGTCGGCAGGGAGAAGGCTCTGCTGATAGCGGAGGATGGCGAGAAGTACAGCCCGGAAGAAATAGAAGAGGCAATTGGTTGTTCTACCGATGTGTTCAGCGCCATCATGGCCTGGAACGAGCAGCGCAAGTATACGATCGCCCTGGTTACCCTTGATGACGAGCGCGTCAAGAAGCTGGCCATGGAACGCGGCGCCACGACAGCTGACTCGGTACTCGCCATGCTGAACGAGGAATTCTATCGCTTCAAGACCGACCGCAAGGCCAAGAAGGTGCAGCCATCATGGGTGCCAGCGACCTTCATGATCGTACCGGGGCAGTTCTCTGACAAGGATGGCACCGTCAACAGCACGATCAAGCTGGTCAGACACCGCGTCGCGACGCTGTACCGGGACATGATCGAGTACGCCTATACGACCGAAGGCAGCAAGCCCGTCAACGCGCGCAACCGCGCCACGCTGGAGCAGTTCCTGGGACTCTGAGAGTCTGGCCTGTCGTCCGGGCCCTATCGCCGGGCGACCACGTTGATCATCAGCGCCTGTGAAGAATCCGGCTGTGACTGCTGCCAGGTCGCTATCCAGGCGCCGTCGGTTGCCAGCACGTCGACATAGCGCAGACAGCCCGTGCCCGCCGGGCTGATGAACTCGGGGAAGATGCCGGATATGCGTACGAACTCGCGCGGATCATCGTCAACGTAGTAGCCGATTCCGCCCAGCTCTTCGCATGAATAGCCGCGCGGCCGTTTTTTGGCCTTGGCGTGCTCATCAAGGTTCCTCAGGCACTCTCCGCCATCGTAGAACACCAGTCCGGTTCCCGCGGGCGCCACGCTGGGCGGCAGCGGCAGGATGCAGGTGCCCCGGGTTATGGCGACATCCCAGGCGGGGCCCCGCGGATAGCAGTCGAAGACGGGACTGCCCGCCGGCTGGCCTCGGCTGTCCAGTGCCAGGTACCCTGTTCCGCTGGACGACCAGTTGAACGAGTGGTGACAGAAGAAGAGCATGAGCGAGCCATCCTGCCGCTCGGCAAGAAATGGGTCCTTGACCTGAAGCGTTGCAGGATCGGTGCTTGCGACAATCGTCTGCGGGCGGGCGCCATGCAGGGCCTCGACCCTCGGGGCGGTCAGCCGCTCGATGGACCATATCCCCGTGCCCGGCTTCTCGTACGCGGCGACAGGATCGGGGTAGGGCCGCCGCTTCTCCGACGAAACGTAGAGCTCGACGCCGGCCGCCGTGAAGCGTATCGCCGAACCTTCTATCGACAGCGCCTCCTCGCCGGCTGGAGCGACGGCCTTCTTGTCGAACGCCAGAATCTTGGTCCAGCTGGCGGCGCCATCGGCCGAAGCGAACACGGCCAGTTCCTTGCCGCGGTCGCCCAGGTCAAGGCCGGTTCTCGAGTCGCCTGAGTTGCGGTACCGGCCTGTCAGGTACAGGCGACCATCGGGGCCTGCGGCCATGTTGCCGCCTCCAAACCAGTAGCCCTTGTCGGCGCGTTCCGGGTGGATGGCGATATGGGCGCGCGCCGGGTCGACCAGGGTGTGCGCAAAGTCGCGTATGCGGGCCACGGCCGGTTCGTCGAGCAGTCTCATGGCGTCTCCTTCGTCGCCTCACCATCTTCCTTGGGAGCCGGCTCTGAAGCAGGATCCGGTGCCGGCTTTCTTTTGTCGAGCTTGGCGTGCTCCCGCTCGAGCCTCGAGAACCTGCGCTTGAGGCCGGAGAACTGGATGGAGCGCTTGAAGGCCGATGGCGCCATGATCAATACGCCCAGCAGTATGCCGATGGTCAGGGTCAGAATCAGTACGAGCGAGAGCGAGCCGGATGCCGACAGCGAGAAGAAGGAGATGACGATCTGCATGCTGTTCTGCAGCGCAAAGATCATCGCCAGAATGGCTACGGCCAGCACGATCAACAGATAGACGATTCGCATGATTCCACACCTTTCCCGCTCGGCAGCGGCTGTCAGTCCTGACCCGCTGGTTCTTCGGTCTGCAGACCGAAGACCTTCAGGGCCCTGGTCTTTCCCTTGAGCCGTACCGTGCCCAAGGCCCTGAACATGGTCTGATTCCTGGCAGCGAGTCTGGTGAACGTTTCATTGGAGATGACACAGGGCGTGCCGAGTATCTTGCACGCGGCTTCAAGACGCGAGGCAACATTGACGGTATCGCCGATGACGGTGAAATTCTTCCGCTCGTCGCTGCCGATGTCGCCCACGACGACTCGTCCAAAATGGATGCCGACGCCGAACTCGGTTATGGACGGCAGGCCGAGTCCGGCAAGAGTCTTCCGGAGGTCGGGCAGGGCGGACCGCATGTCGGTCAGGCAGGCGACCGCCTCATCGCATGGCGAGCCGTCGTGGCGCAGTCCGAAGACGGCCATCACGGCATCGCCCATGAACTTGTCGACGATGCCGCCATGCCGCCTGATGGTGCGCGCCCAGAGGCTGAAGTACTCGTTGAGCATGCCGGTTATCATCTGGGCATCATGGTTCTCGCTGATGCTGGTAAAATTCCTGATGTCCGCGAACAGGATGCACAGCTCGGCGTTCTGCGAGGCGGCCTCGCCTCCGGCGACGATGCGATCACGTATGTCCTCATCGACGTACTGGCCGAAGAGCGTGCTGATTCGTTCCTTGAGCCGCAGGATATCCGTCCGACCGATGCCGAGCGACAGCGCGAGGAGCGCGCCTCCTGCCAGGACATAGAGGTGCGTTGGGTCAGAAAGGAAGACCGGCAGCCAGGCGCCGATCGAGCCGATGGTCAGCTCGGCCTGAGGCGTCGGCAGGTTCTTCACTCCCGCGCGGATCATGTCTTCGAGCGTCCTGACGGTATCGAAGTAGAAGTAGAGCAACAGGAAGCTGCTGACATTGGTGACGGTCAGCACGAATTCCAGGGCCAGCCTGGCCCGCTGGCTCCTGCTGGCCAGTATGATGGCCTGCATGCCGCCGGTGATGATGCTGAATATCCAGAACCAGATATGGGCGGCGTTGAGGACGAAATACCAGCCCTCGCGCATCTCGAGCGCCGAATATATCAGCGGAGCCAGCAGCGACCCCAGAAACCTGACGACCGGGCGATGTCCGAAGCGCACGAGCAGGAGCGTCTGCGCGAGCAACGAAACCAGCAGCGCCACGTGCCCCGTATTCGAGAAGAAGGCCATGCCGTTCTGGCTCAGATTCATCAGGATATAGAAGAGGGCAAACTGGCCGGACGCCAGCAGCAGCTCGCGTACCATCCGCTGGAGGGTAGAGGTTCGGTCCATGATATGCTCCTTACTATAATTAATAGGCCAGCAGTATACCACACCGGCATGCCAAAACTTGAAGATGATTCCGTCATACGGTACACTGTAACCAATGATAGCTGGAAAAATACTGCTCGTCGAGGATGAGGCGATCATAGCTCTCGCTCAGACTCAGGTGCTCAGAAAGCATGACTTCGAGGTTGTCCGGGCGCAGAGCGGCGAAGAAGCGGTCACGCTTGCCGGCTCAGAAGCGGGTTTGTCAGTCATTCTGATGGATATTGACCTGGGCTCCGGCATCGATGGTACCGAGGCAGCGGAGCGCATACTGGCGGCACATGATATTCCGATCATCTTCGTTACGAGCCACACCGAGAAATCGTTCGTCGACAGGGTCAAGAAGATTACCAGCTATGGCTATGTGCTGAAGAATTCGGGCGAGTTCGTGCTCATCGAGGCCATTGCGATGGCGACGACGCTGTTCCGCGCCCATACCGACCTGCTATTTCACCAGCGTGAACTCGAGGTTACCATACAGGAACTGCGACGAGCCAACGAGCATCTTCTGGAATACGAAGAAGATCTGCAGAAGCGCGAACGCAATCTGACCCGCAGCAACCGGGCGCTTCGGACCATTGGCGCATGCAACCAGGTGCTGGTCAAGGCAGTTGATGAACGTCGCCTGATCGAAGATCTGTGCCAGGCCATAGTAACAGAGGCCCGCTATTCGATGGCCTGGGTCGGCTATATCGAAGGCACCAGCTCGCGGACGGTCTCTCCCGTAGCGTACGCCGGTTCGGAGGATGGCTATCTCCAGAGCTTGCGCATAATGCTCGATGAAGGGCCCACCGCTCACGGCCCAACCGCCGTCGCGATCAAGACGGGCCACTCGACCCTCAGCAATCAACTTGCGGAAGATGCCGCCGGCATGCCATGGCGCGATGAGGCGGTACGGCGCAGCTACAGAGCCATGGCCGCATTGCCTCTGAAGGATGGCGCACAGGTCTTTGGGGTCATGAACATCTATTCTCCGGAAGAATTCAGCTTTGGAGAAGAGGAGCGGCGCCTCCTTGAGGAGCTGGCCGACGACCTGTCCTATGGCATTCTGAACCTGCGGGCGCGCGCGGAGTCCGATCGCCGTCGAGACGAGAATGCGACCACGCTGGAGCGACTCCGCATTACCCTGAACTCGATTGGCGATGCGGTGATCGCGACGGATGTACACGGACTGGTCGATGCGATGAACCCGATGGCCGAACGGCTGACCGGATGGAGCAATGCATCGGCCCATGGCGTGCCGCTGGAACGGGTGTTCAACATCATCAATGCGCAGTCACGAGCGACGGTATCCAATCCGGTTGGCAAGGTGCTGGAGACCGGACAGATTGTCGGGCTTGCGAATCATACCGTGCTGATAGCCAGGGATGGGCAGGAATCCCAGATAGCCGACAGCGCAGCCCCGATTCGGGACGCCAACGGTTCGATCCGGGGCGTCGTCCTTGTGTTCCGTGATGTGACCGCTCAGTACGAGAAGGACCGGCTCCTCAAGGAGAGCGAGGAGAAGTATCGCGAGCTGATAGAAAAGTCACCGGTGGGCATCTTCCAGACCAATTCACGCGGCGAGGCACTGCACGTCAATCCCAAAATGGCCGAGATCGTCGGCGCGGACAGCCCTGAACAGGCGATCGCGGAGTTCCATGATCTGTCCAGGGATCTCTATGTCGAGCCTCATCGCAGGACCGAGTTCCTGGAATTGCTCAAGAAGAATGGCCGGGTCGAGGACTTCGAATACGAGGCGCGTACGCGCAGCGGCATCAGGCGATGGATCATCATGAATGCCATCATCAGCAAGTCTCTGCCCGACGGCACCTTCATCATCGATGGCTTCGCTGACGATGTGACGGCCCGCAAGAATGCACAGTATACGGTTGAGGAGCAGCGGCAGCAGGCTCGATTGCTGTTCGACCGGGCTCCGCTCGGCATGCTGCTCGTCGATCTACAGCACAGGATTGTCGATGCCAATGCAAGCGCCACGCGGTTTCTGGGTTATTCCAGGGATGAACTGGTGGGCATGCACGCGGCAGACATTATCGATGCCTCGGTCGAGGGGTTCATAAGCCCCGAGCAGACCCTGCAGATGATGGAAGGCGGTCAGTCGGTAAGCTTGGAGCGGCGATACAGGAAGCGCGATGGCTCCCGGATCGACGCGATGGTCAGCATGGGCAAGATACCCGGCTTTCTGTACGATGATGTCTCCCATGTTGTCATGTTCGAAGACATGACGGAACAGAAGCGCACCGAGCGCGACCTCAGGAAGACGGTGCAGGAGAAGGAATTCCTGATGAAGGAGATCTACCACCGCACCAAGAACAATCTGATGATGGTGTCGTCGCTGATATCGCTCAAGGCGATGGCTCTGGGAGACGAGGTCGATCTATCCGATCTGAAGAGCCAGATCGATGCGATCGAGGGCATCTATGAGAAACTGTCGCAGTCGGAACATGTCACGCACATCGACTTCGGCGACTATGTTGGTGACATCCTGGCTTCCGCGTTCGCCACGCGAAGGGTCAAGATACAGAGCGATGTCAGCATGACAGAGATGCCGATGCGCATGGCGATGCTGCTGGGCCTCATCGTCAACGAGCTGGCAACCAACGCGATGAAGCACGGATTCTCCGATGAAGCTGACGCCCGGTTTTCCATCAAGCTGCGCCTGCTGCCGTCTGAATCGCGGTACGAGCTGGTGCTGGCCAACACCGGGCGGCCATTCCCTGAGTCGACCAGCCTTGACAATCCGGGCACGCTCGGGCTTCGACTGGTGACATCGCTCGTCGATCAGCTCAGAGGCACCATGACGCTGGTCAGGAATCCTTCCGCGAAGTTCACGATCAGCTTTCCGGTGTCCGAAGCGCGATAGCCGGGTCGTTTCGCCTTTCAGGCCGTCACGGTCATCGATTCGGATGTCGTATGGAAGGTGATCTCCGGATTCTTCTGGATGATACGGTCCATCTGCCACTCGGATTCGAACATCAGTATGTGGCCACCGCGGATGTCTATCAGGATGCGGCGATGGTGTTCGTCGATGAACGCCTTGAGTGCCTTGGGATTGCTCGACGTAATCCAGCGCGCGATCGAATAGTCGACGGGATCGTACGCACACGAAGCGCCATACTCATATTCCAGCCGTGATTGCAGCACTTCGATCTGCAGCTGGCCGACGACGCCGAGTACGCGGGTGTTCGGGTTGGTCATCTTGGACAGGATCTGGACGACGCCTTCCTCGGCCAGCTGGTTCAAGCCCTTGTGGAATTGCTTCTCCTTCAGCGGATCGATATTGCGTATGATCTTGAATATCTGCGGAGCGAAACTCGGTATGCCTTTGTAGTTGAGTATCTCGCCTTCGGTGATGGTATCGCCGATGGCGAAGGTGCCGGTGTCATGGATGCCGATGATATCGCCGGCAAATGCCTCGTCGATGATTTCGCGATTCTGCGCCATGAAGGCCGTTGGATTGGCGCTGCGGAAGCTCTTGCCGGTGCGTATGTGCAGGTACATCTTGTTGCGTTCGAAGCGGCCGGAGCATATCCGCATGAAGGCAATCCTGTCCCGATGGTTGGGGTTCAGGTTCGCATGAATCTTGAAGACGAATCCGGTCAGCTTCTCCTCGTACGGTGACACTTCGCGTTCCATTGCCGCCTTGGGCGTGGGCGGCGGAGCGAATGACACCAGGCTGTCGAGCAGTTCACGCACGCCGAAGTTGTTGATGGCGGAGCCGAAGAACACCGGGGTCGCCGAGCCATCGAGATAGGCGCTCACTTCGAAGGGCGGGTATATGCCATTGATCAGGGCAACATCTTCCCTGAGCCTGGCGGCAAGGCTCGGGCCGACAAGCCGGTCAAGTTCAGGATCGGCCAGGTCGTCGATCAGCATGGAATGGGAAGGAACCTGGTCATCGCCGGCATCGAACAGGTACAGACGCCGGTCGACCAGATTGTACACGCCGCGGAAAGACCTTCCCTGGCCGATTGGCCAGGTCATCGGTCTGACATGGATGGAGAGCTCCTTCTCCACCTCGTCGATGAGGCTGGTCGGGTCCTTGCCTTCGCGATCCATCTTGTTGATGAAGGTCGCTATGGGCGTATTGCGCATCCTGGAAACCTCGCAGAGCCTGCGGGTTCGCTCCTCGACACCCTTGACCGAATCGATGACGATGAGCGCGCTGTCCACCGCCGAGAGGCCGCGATAGGTGTCTTCGGAAAAATCGGCATGCCCGGGGGTATCCAGAAGGTTGATGTAGCGGCCGCCATAATGGAAACCCATCACCGAGGTGCTGATCGATATGCCGCGTTCCTTCTCCATCTGCATGAAGTCGGATGTGGTCTGTCTGGAGGTCTTGCCGCTCTTGACGGCGCCCGCTATGTGTATCGCCCCGCCGAACAGCAACAGCTTCTCCGTGATCGTCGTCTTGCCGGCATCGGGGTGGGAAATGATGGCAAAGGTAAGACGCTTGCCAATTTCGGTGTGCAGTTGATCCATTGGGCTGTCAAAATACCGGCAGGCAGGGGCTCTGTCAAGTTGATCATTGACCAATGCCGCATCACGTCGTACGCTTCTATGCAATTCCGGGGTAGCAATGATGAACGAACGATCGACATGGGCCGAGATCGACATCGAAGCCATAGAACAGAACATAGCCGCGTTCCGGTCCCAACTCGGCGCCGGTGTCGGGATATGTGCGGTGATAAAGGCGGATGGCTATGGCCATGGCGCCGGCGCCGTGGCGCGGGTAGCGCTTGAGTCCGGCGCTGGCATGCTCGCGGTGGCAATAGTCAATGAGGCCATCGAACTGCGCCATGAGGGCTTTGTCTGTCCGATTCTGGTGATGGGCCCGGCCGAGCCACAGGACGCGACCCGTATGGTCGAGGCTGGCCTCGATGCGACGGTCTATGATCTGAGCGCCGCCAGGATTCTATCACTGGCGGCCTGCGAGCGCGGCATGGTCGCGCGCGTCCACCTCAAGGTCGATACCGGGATGCACCGTGTGGGCTGCGAGCCGGCCAAGGCCGCGGAACTGGCGGCCGCCATAACCCGTTTGCCGTCGGTCCGCCTGGCTGGTGTGTTTTCGCACTTCGCTACCGCGGACGCGGACGATACCGAATTTGCACAGGAGCAATTGACCCGGTTCAGGACCGTGCTGTCCGAACTGAAGGCTCTTGGAATCGATCCTGGAATCAGGCACATGGCCAACAGCGCCGCCGCCCTGCGCATGCCGGAATCGCACTTCGACATGGTGCGGCTCGGCATCGTGATGTATGGTCTTGCACCTTCCATATCGCGCCCCTGGAACATCGCGCTCAAGCCGGCAATGTCGCTGTGGACACGCGTGTCGATGGTGAAGGATATTGCCGAGGGCGAGACGGTCAGCTATGGCCGCCGGTTCCAGGCGAAGCGTCCGACCCGGATTGCGACGCTGTCGCTGGGCTATGCCGACGGCTGGCTGCGGGCGCTGTCCGGCCGGATATCGTTGCCCATCAACGGTGGCCGGGCTCCCCTGGTCGGAACCATCTGCATGGACCAATGCATGATCGATGTGACCGATGTACCCGATGTCAGAACCGGCGATGAGATTCCGCTGTTCGGGCATACCGGTCTGGGCATCGATGATATCGCCACGGCGCTCGGCACCATCAACTACGAGGTTGTATGCATGGTAAGCAAACGGGTACCACGCATCTACCGCAGGGGAGACCGATAGCTTCGCGAATGGTCATCCGGCTTCGGATCCGGCGCTGAGGCCGGCCATTTCAACAAGCTCGTTCCAGTAGTGCCTGGGCATGTGCGATGACTGGAGCCGCGGGTTTGTCCTTTCCGCGATGGCTATCGATCGATGATAGGCGCGCCACAGCTCCCTGACCTGGTATTCGGTATCGGAAAGCGGCACGACTTCTGCACCGCTGCCATGATCGAGTCTGAAATCACCGACGATACCCCAGGGCTGGCCGGGCTCGTGCATGATGGCCGATCCTCGGACCCGGTCATGGATGGCGAACCGCATCGCCGCGAAGCGGGTGGCGAAGTGGTCGCCAATCAGGACGAGGACATCGCAGGCCGGCGCGATGGCCGCGTACCATGACCCGTCCGTCAGTTCGGAGAAGCGTACGAGGCCGCACATCCGGTGGCCTTCCTCGCGGGCGCGCAGCGCTGCCTTCTCCACGGTCAGCACCGATGCTGCCGACAGGTCATGCAGCACCGAAGGGCCTTCGACCCACAATCTCCGCATCATGCGGGCCACGGCTGAATCTGCCCCCGGGACATCCGACATGAACGCCTCAAGGAGGAGGCGCATGGCGGCTGGCCCCAGGCGCCGGCTCAGCCGCTTCCACAAGCGCATCGCCCTGTCATCATCGCGCGACACTACGCAGCGCGCTTCGAACAGACTCTCCGGCTCGTCCGCTCTGACAACCCGTGGAACCGGTTCGTGCGCATTGAGCACGTCTGCGCAGGCGCACAGGAACCCGGGAATGCTGCCGTCGTGCGCTATCGTCGCCTCGGTGTCAGCCATGGCCGTCGCCCCAGTCGAATTCCAGTTGACGTGGAGCCAGCATGACATCGGCGCCATCGGTCAGTGCGGCGCGGGCCCATGATCGATCCGGTGCCGATGGCTTCGACTGGCCCGGCAGTCGTGGCGAGCAGCCCGAGCATGTTACGAAGAACGCGGCGCGCTTCATTACCACGCCGAGTCTCCCCAATGATTCCGGCGTCAGTCTGGCCTGGGTTCTGGCCCTGACGATGCGCGCCGCCGAGCGAGGCCCGATGCCGGGAACCCGCAGCAGTTGCATGTAGTCGGCGCTGTTGACCTCTATCGGAAAGAGATCCAGATTCCTGAGCGCCCAGGCGCTCTTGGGATCCAGATCGACATCGAGGAATGGATGGGTCGCATCGAGTATCTCGTCGGCCCTGAATCCGTAGAAGCGGAATAGCCAGTCAGCCTGGTACAGCCTGTGCTCACGCACGAGCGGTGGCCCAGGCTGGGCAGGTATCCGTGGATCCTGTCCGGCGGGAATGTAGGCAGAGTAGTACACTCTGCGCACATCATAGGCCAGGTACAGGTTCTCGGCGAGCGTCAGTATCGTCGCATCGCTTTCCGGACTCGCCCCGACGACAAGCTGGGTCGTCTGGCCGGCAGGCAATATCGCCGATGACGGGTTCCTGTGCCGGTCTGCGCGCGCGGCCATGACCGACGGGGCAGGGGTCGCCGCGGCCAGGTCCGTGTGCATTGCCGGCCATCCTGAGGCGTCGGCGTTGCTGCCAGACGGCAGGGATAATGGAGCGGGCCGCCGGCAGGCGCTCGTCGGCGCGCTTCCCGCTATGCGGCGCGGTTCAAAGCCGCTTGCTCGTGCCAGCGTCCGCATGACTCCGAATATGGCGGCTGGCTTCTTGTCCGGCGCGACCCGTTCAAGACTGGCGGCCGTCGGCAGTTCGATGTTGACGGACACCCTGTCTGCCCAGCGCGCCGCCTCGCGGACCAGTTCGGCCGATGCCCCAGGTATGGCCTTCAGGTGCAGGTAGCCCTGCCATCGTTCCCGGGTACGGAGTGTCTTCGCAACGCCTATCATGCGCTCCATGGTGGCATCCGGGCATCCGACGACTCCTGATGACAGAAAGAGCCCCTCTATATAATTGCGCCTGTAGAAATCCAGCACCAGCCGGACCAGTTCCTCGGGTTCAAAGCCGGTTCTGGCAATATCGTTTGAGCGCCTGTTGACGCAATAGGCGCAGTCGTAGGCGCATGCATTGGAGAGCAGTACCTTGAGCAGCGATATGCAGCGGCCGTCGGCGGCCCAGGAATGGCAAATACCGCCCACCGCGCCACTGCCGATGCCGCCCGCGGCAGCCGGGCGTGCGCTGCCCGAAGATGAGCACGAGGCGTCGTATTTGGCGGCGTCGGACAGGATCTGAAGTCTGGCAACAGCGTCCATGCCATCCCTCCTCAATGCGAATACTATACAACCGTATAGTATAGAAGATCAAGGATTACCGCAATTGATCATGTGCCGGCGCTTGACGAACCTCGAATCTTTCTGTTACGGTCGACAGTAACAAATTTGATGGAGGATAGCCATGCAATCGCTATCGATCACGGGCTCGCCGCACGGCGCGTGTTGCAGCATCAGCAGTATTCAGGATTCACGAGCAATGTTCCTTTCCGCTTCCCGCTCTTCCCGCCTCCGCCTTCGTCGTCGTTAATCAACCCTCGCACCAGACCAATCCATAGATTCTGACGGCATCGGCGACGATAGCCATCAGCCAGCATTCCCGTATTCGTATGCTCGCGCGCACGCATTCTCGCGCGCACGCATACTCGTATTCGCGCGGTATCACGCGTACGCGGACCATGATCCCATTGGGATCATGGATGTTATCATAGTATAAGGAGCATGAGATGAAGAAGAAGATAGCGCTGGCTTACTCGGGCGGACTCGACACCACGGTAATCATTCCCTGGCTCAAGGAGAACTACGACTGTGACGTGATAGCGGTATGTGGCGATGTGGGGCAGGCGAGCGACTGGACCGGCATGGAACGGAAGGCGCTGGCCTCGGGCGCCGCCAAGCTGATCGTATGCGACCTCAAGGCGCAGTTCGTCGAGCAGACCCTCTGGGCTCTCGTCAAGGCGGGAGCATTTTATGAGAATCGCTACCTGCTGGGGACCGCCGCCGCGAGGCCCTTGATAGCCAAGTCACTGACCGAGACCGCCCTGCAGGAAGGATGCTCCGCGGTCGCGCACGGCTGCACCGGCAAGGGCAACGACCAGGTGCGCTTCGAGATGGGTATCAAGGCATTTGGACCGGATCTGGAGATCCTGGCTCCCTGGCGGATATGGGACATGGCGAGCCGTGAAGACGAGATGGCCTATCTCGAGCAGCGCGGAATTACGGCGCCGTTCAGCAAGGACGATTCGTACAGCCGGGACGACAATCTGTGGCATGTCAGCCACGAGGGTCTCGATCTTGAAGATCCGATGAACGAGCCCCAACTAGCGGGCATGCTGAAGCTGTGCGTTCCTCCCGAGCAGGCGCCCGACAAGGCCCTCTATGTCGAGCTCGCCTTTGATGGTGGTGTCCCGGTTGCCCTTGATGGCGTTGCGATGGACGGTGTCGCGCTCATACAGAAGCTGAACGAACTGGGTGGCGCCCATGGCATTGGAATTCTTGACATGGTGGAGAACAGGGTGGTCGGCATGAAGAGCCGTGGCGTATACGAGACGCCGGCGGGCACGATCATCATGGAGGCGCACCAGAAACTGGAACAGCTGTGCCTTGACCGGAAGACCCTGTCCTTCAAGTCGACGGTGGCCCAGCGCTTCGCCGAATTGCTCTATGAAGGCGAATGGTATTCTCCGCTGATGGAGGCGCTCAACGCCTTCATCGATTCGACCCAGACCGTGGTGACCGGCACCGTCCGGCTCAAGCTCTGGAAGGGCAGCCTGACCTGCGCGGGCATGAACTCGCCATATTCGTTGTACGACCATTCTCTGGCAAGCTTCGCCACGGGACCGCTTTTCGACCATCATGACGCGACCGGTTTCATCAACCTGTATTCGCTGCCGGTCAAGGCGCGGGGCCTGATGCATGCGAGGCTCTCGTCGTCGAAGCAGGCTCATGGCTCCGGCGGCTCGGGGCTCTCTGTAGCCAAAATCGCGGCGGCGTATTAAAATGCCAGGCGTGCTAAAATTGTGGGAGACAACACCGTCAGGACTCGATCCACGGGTGGATTCATTCCTTTCATCCAATGCGGTAGACTCGCGCCTGCTCGAGGTGGATCTGCAGGGCTCTGCGGCCCATGCGGCCATGCTCGGCCAGCAAGGCATCATATCGCAGTCGAGGTCGAGCGCCCTGGCCGAGGCACTCGCGGCGATGCTCGCCGAGGCGCAGACGGGTGCGCTCAAGCCAAACCCGGAGGCAGAGGACGTCCACTCGTTCATAGAGCAGGAGCTTACACGACGTCTGGGCGACACGGGCAAATCGGTACACGCCGGCCGCAGCCGTAACGACCAGGTTGCGCTCGACATGAAGCTGTACCTGCGGCAGGCCTTCAATGAGGCGCAAGGCGGCATCCGCGACGCGATGGGAACGCTCTGCGATCTGGCCGAGGCCCATGTGCAGACGTACATGCCGGCGTATACCCACATGCGGCGGGCCCAGCCGTCGACGTTCGGATTCCACCTGCTGGCATGGTGTGCCGCGCTCGAGCGGGATTACGGACGGTTCTCCGATGCCGCCGCCCGATCCGACGAATGTCCGCTCGGTTCGGCGGCCGTGGCCGGCTCCGGCCTGCCGCTCGACCGGGAAGCGGTCTCGAAGACGCTCGGCTTCTCACGACCCACCAGAAACGCGATGGACTCGACGGCGGATCGGGATGCCTGCGTAGAATACGCCGCGGCGGCCTCGACACTGCTCATGCACCTGTCGCGCTTCTGTGAAGAAATCATCCTGTGGTCGAGCGCCGAATTCGGTTACATGGACATAGCCCCCGAGTGTTCGACCGGCTCGAGCATCATGCCGCAGAAACGCAATCCCGATGTTGCCGAATTGATTCGTGGCAAGACGGGCCGGGTGTTCGGATCGCTGGTATCGCTGCTGACGATTCAGAAGGGCTTGCCCCTCGGCTATGACCGTGACCTGCAGGAAGACAAGGCCGCGGTCTTCGATATCAGGGATACGCTGGCCGGAGTATTGCCAGCATTCTCTGCGCTGCTGGAGGCTCTGCGGCCGAAGCCCGAAGCGATGGCCGCGGCGCTGCAAGCGGGTCATGCCGAGGCGACCGACCTGGCGGAATTGCTTGTCACCAAGGGCGTGCCGTTCAGGGATGCCTACGCGGCCACCAAGTCGGCCATCGCCATGGCGACTGGAAAGGCCGTAGCGCTGTCGAGTCTGACCGACGCCGACCTGGTTCGCGCGAGCGACGCCTTCAACCAGGCGCACATACGGGCGGCTGACCTGCAGGAGTATCTGAAGCCGGCCGCATGCGTTGCAAGAAGGAATCTGGCAGGGGGGCCGGCACCGGCACGTGTGGTCGAGGAGCTGGCGCGCCTGAGAGGCCTCATCGATGCGACATAGCCAGGGTCGGTAGCCGGTGCGGCTGTTACGGTTGCTGGCGCGGGCGATTGGATTTGTTGTGGTGATCATCGCCATGGCGCTCTGCCCGATACTCTTCATCGTCAGGGACGGACGCCTGGTGATCGACACAGCCGCCGCGTTCCACGCGGTGGCTGGCTGGTTCTCCGGACTGGCAGATGGCAGCTCGTGGATCTTCAGGAGCGGAAGCACCACGTGGGATTTTGCCGCGGTTGTACCGAAATTCGCCATCGTCACTCTGGCATACCTGGTGATTCCCGGTATGGCGGGGCTGGTTGGCGGGTTCGTGCTCGGTCTCTTACGCGATCCTTCGAATGCCGGGCATCGGCACCAGGTTCTCGACGCGGCGCTGAATGCGCTGTTCGCGTTGCCTGACTTCGTGCTCGCGGTATTGCTCCAGCTGATGGTGATCATCGTCATCGATATCACCGGGCACAAGCTCTTCACCCTTTCATATGATACGAGTCATGGCGTACTGCTGGTCCTGCCGCTCGCGGTGATGACGCTCTATCCGCTCATATACTCGTACCGGATGGTGCTACGCTCGGCCAGCCATGCCGCAAGGGCCACGTTCATGGTCGACGCCGAGGCCCGCGGAGTATCGCGGGCGAGTCTGCGGTACAAGCATCTGGGAGTCGCCGTGCTCGCATCGCTGAAGACCGATCTGCCGTCGATCGTCGCCATCATGATGACATCGATCTTCCTCGTCGAATACTCGTTCTCGCTGCCGGGTATGACGCGCTGGCTTTTCACCGTGGCATTCTCCGGGAGCAGGCGCGGCTGGTACGACTCGTACCAGTTCCCGCTCGCGCTGAACATCCTGCTCTGCATGGCGGCCGCGTATTTCATTACGATGATGGTATTGCGGGCCGTGCTGGCGGCATTGAAGGCGGCCGTGGTCCATGCGTTATAAGATTATCATTGGCGGGATGGCGCTCGCCATGCTTGCCTGCATCGCCGTGTTCCCGGCCTGGTTCGCGCGATATCCGCGCGGTTATCAGGACACGCTGCGGTCGATCGAGCTGCGCGATGGAACGGTAGAATGGCGCTTCGCTCCGGAGGCTCCATCGGAGACCTATCGCTTTGGCAGCGACAATTATGGCTACGATATCCAGACTCGAATATTCTGGGGGCTCCGCTGGACGCTCGCGTGCGTGTTCATCGTCGCGCTGTCGCGCACGGTGGTTGGAGGCACGATAGGCATCATCAAGTCGCTCGTCTTCGGAACCGATGGGCTCGCTCGATCGGTCTCGCCGCTGGCGGTCATACCCAGTTTCGTCTTCGTCTTCTTTCTGCTGTTCCCGGTTACCATCAATTCACCGCTCGGCAGCCTGCGGCTTTTCTTCTTCCAGTGTGCGGTGATGACCGTCTTCGATCTGGGCGGCATCATCGCGTCGGTGTCGCTCAAGACCCGCTCCTTGATGCGCACGTCATTCTACGACAGCGCCGTCTCCTGCGGGGCGAACCGAACCTGGCTTGCCAGGCACCATATCATACCGTTCCTGGCAACCGATCTTGTCGAGGCCTTCGCGACGCAGACGGTCGCGGTGCTGCAGCTCGTCGGTCGCCTTGGCGTCTTCAGCCTCTTCGTTGGCGGCACCATCATGACGCTCGATCCGGTCATGCTGTCGTCGGCGACCGGAGAAATCGCCGGACTCATCGGTCAGTACCGCGGACGCTTGCAGGGCGCCCGCTGGATGCTCCTGTATCCGCTTGGCACCTATCTGATCATACTGGGTTCTCTGCGGCTCTTTGTCTCCGGACTGCAGGACGAGCTGCGCAGGCTCGACCGCACCTATTATTGAGAGGCGGCATCGGATTCCGGGTAGAGATAGCGCTTGATCTTCAGGGTTGCCGTCTTCTCGAATGGATGCTCGTGGATGATAACCTTGGCGACGCGTGAGAACGACGCGAGCCTGGCATTGGTCGCAGAACGCAGATCCGCAAGGAGTCGCTCGGTCTCCAGAGCGGCAGCATGGGTCGCGTCCCGGACGGCGCCCATGACGGTATCCTTTGCGCCCCGGAGCATCGCCTGCGCCCGCTCGTTGAGCACAACCATTGCCACCAGCGTGCCATCCTTGGCCGCATAGACCAGCGATTCCTCCACCAGCCCGCTCGAGGCCAGCGTAGACTCGATTTCCTCGGGATAGATGTTCTCACCCGATGGGCCGAGTATCATTGCCTTGAGCCTGCCCTTGACGTGGAGCAGCCCGCGGGCGTCCCATGAACCAAGATCGCCGGTCCGGAACCATCCATCGGCGGTGAATACTTCGGCTGTTCGGGCATCGTCCTTGTAGTAGCCACGCATCACGTTGGGGCCGAACACCTGGATCTCGCCTTCTGCGTTGTCGCCGAGCGGGCGCACGGTGCCAATGTCATGCGCGTCGGAGGGGGGCACGATGCGAACCTTGACGCCGTCGAGCGGACGGCCGGTCGAGCCGATGCTGGTCTGATACGGCACTGCGGCGGCGACAAGTGGCGCTGTCTCCGTCAGGCCATAGCCTATCGCATAGGGGAATCCGGCGTCACTGAGGAACTCCTCCACATCGCGTGACAGCGCGGCGCCGCCAATGCCCAGAAACCGGATCGACCCGCCGAAGGCGGCCTTGAGTTTGCGGCCGGCCGCCTTGACAGCCAGAGCCCGGGTTGGTCCGAACCTGTACAGCGGATGCCGGCGCAGCGGTGGCTCGACCCTGGCCCGGTACAATTTCTCGATTATCAGGGGGACGATGACCATGATCGTCGGCTTGACCAGCAGCAGCGCGGATGCAAGGACAGGCGCTGTGGGGGGCCTGTCCAGATAGCATATCGAGCAACCCTGGAATAGCGGAGTCAGCAGGCCCATTGTGCTCTCAAGTGTGTGGGCGAGCGGCATCACGGACAGAACCCTGTCTGAAGGCTGGAGCGGAAAGACAGCGGCGGTAGCCTCTACGTTCGACACGATATTGCCATGGCTCAGCATGACGCCCTTCGAGTTGCCCGAGGTGCCGGAGGTATAGAGTATGCATGCCAGGTCCGTGGAGACGCTCAGGTCACCGGGCATCGCACCGGCCGGGACCGGACTCGAGTCATCAAGCCGGTCAAGCATGATAACGGGCAACGAGGTGTCGATGAGCGACAGTCTTGGCTTCGTCTTTTCGCTGGCGCATACAAGCTTGATCCCCGCGTGGACGGAGACATTCGCTATCTGCTCGGGCATGAAGTCGACCAGCACCGGAACCGCAATGGCCCCAGCCATGGCGATTCCGAAGTAGGCGACAGCCCATTCGGGACGGTTCTCGCAGAGCAGCATGACCCGATCGCCGCTGGCTATGCCTCTCGACCCGAGCATGACGGCGAAGCGGCGCGCGGCGGCCGCCAGGCCGGCGTAATCGTACGCTGGCCCGATAGCGCCATTGACTATCCTGGCAAGGGCTGGGCGTGCCGCAAATTCTGCGCTCGCGGCGGCCAGCAGGGCGGGCAGGGTCTGTCGTTCAGGCGTGAGCATCGATCTACTCCTTGCGGCCGGTGATGATCGCGCCCGCGCCAGGATTGTAGACCATTTTGATCGAGATTGCTAGACACTTTCCTTGATGATGTCAGAATAGGGGCGAAGGTGTCTGGGCGTGTTTCCGGCCGTTCCGGCGTAGGAGCCGCGAAGGCGCTCGGGCATCAGGGCTGCTATCGAGCCCATGATCTCGTCGGCTATTTCCTGCCTGACCGTCCTGGTCATTGAGCCTGCCGGAGCGATCAGGTATGGTGAGCCGACCCGCAGGTGTATTGGCGTGCGCCTGAAAGCCTTCAGGTTCTTCCAGAAGTCTTCCGCGCCCCAGTGGGCAATCGGCCAGATGGGAGCACCCGCCCTCTGGGCCAGCATGGCGACGCCTGCCTTGCCTTGTTGCAGGACGCCATCCATGCTCCGCGTACCCTCCGGCGCCAGGCCCAGGATGCCGCCTTCGGCGACCCAGTCCAGACAGCGCTTGAACGATTCGGTGTCGACCCCGTCTCGGTCTATCGGAATGGCGTTCCATATGGATGCGAAGTAGCGGTACCCAGGGTTGTTCAGGTTCTCTTTCTTGCTCAGCGCAGCCAGCTTCGGCGATGGCACGAAGGTGGCGAGCAACGGCGCCTCGAGGAAGTTGATGTGGTTGATTGCCAGAATGGCCGGGCCGCTGGAGGGCAGTCGCCTGAGCTCGTCGATGTCGAGTCTGCACACCATTCGGAGTAGTCCGCGGATAATGGCGTTGGTGATGGCGATATCGATTCTCACGGCGGCTCCTTGCTGTCGCTCAGACCAGGAAGGGCGACGAAACGCCATAGCGATCCGCCGCCCTTTCACCTGTGCTTGATGGAATGCATGACAGAAGCCATGCATTGGCCTGGGAAGAGACGACTACAGTATCTCTCTCCTGGTGCCGCGCTCGAGCAGCGCCTTGAGCGTCGCGCTTGGGTCCTTGCGCTTGCCCAGCAGTATCATCGCGGCGATGATGTACGGCTTGTAACTGGCCTCGGCGTAGGTGTCATCGCGGTATCGGTCGAACACGCTGGCGGCGACCTCGCCAGCCTTGCACGACACATCGGTGATGTCGGCGGGCAGACAGTGCATGTACAGAGCCTTGCCCTTGTTGGTAACCTTCATCTTCTGCTCGGTGCATTCCCAGTCCTTGAAGTTCGCGTTGTTGGCAAGGCAGGCCTTCTCCAGATCCTTGAGGCCCGCCTGGTCGCCATTGTGCAGGAGCGGCACGCGCTTCTGCATCACATCGTAGGGCGCCCAGCTCTTGGGGTAGACGATGTCGGCATCCTTGAAGGCTTCTTCCATCGAGTTGACATGCTTGAATGATCCACCGGATTCCTTGGCCTGCTTCTTCGAAAGCTCGACGACATCCGGAATCAGGTCGTACCCTTCCGGATGGGCCAGCGTTACATCCATGCCGAAGCGGCTGGCCAGGCCGATGATGCCCTGGGGCACAGACAGCGGCTTGCCATAGGATGGTGAGTATGCCCATGTCATCGCGATCTTCTTGCCCTTGAGTTTGTCCAGTCCGCCAAAATGGTGCGCCAGGTGCAGTATATCGGCCATCGACTGGGTCGGATGGTCGATATCGCTCTGCAGGTTGACGATGGTCGGCCTGTCCGGCAGCACGCCGGCCTTCACGCCGTCATCGAGGGCCTGTGCCACCTCGCGCTGATACTTGTCGCCCTCGCCGAGGTACATGTCGTCGCGGATGCCGATCGCCTCCGACAGGAAGCTGATCATGTTGGCCGTTTCGCGGACGGTTTCGCCGTGGGCTATCTGGCTCTTGCCTTCATCAAGATCCTGCACGTACAGACCCAGCAGGTCGGCCGCGCTGGCGTACGAGAAGCGCGTGCGCGTGGAGTTGTCCCTGAAATTGGAAACGGCGATGCCCGAATCCCAGATACGGGGGCTGACATTGGACTTGCGCATCTCGCGCAGGATGTCGGCCACCAGGAATGTCGCCTCGAGTTCGTCACGGCTCTTCTCCCAGGTCAGGAGAAAGTCGTTGTGGAACATATTGATCTTCTTCTTCGACAGCTGATCGATCAGCGCCTTGATTTCGTTTACGCCCATGTTCATAACCTCCATGCAATTTCATCGCGGCCCTGACCGGGCCGTTTTGGCTCATACTCTGTATGAAGAGACTATAACTTTCCCATCGCCCGCAATACACGCTCGGCCGTAAACGGATAGACGCGGCACCAGGCTCCGACCGCATCGTGTATGGCTATCGACAGTGCCGGAGCGGCGCTGTTCAGCGAAATCTCGGACACGCTCTTGCCGCCGAACGGACCGATCTCGTCGGCCACCGGAACCAGCTCGACGTGGAAATCTTCCGGCACCTCATAGATCGATGGAATCTTGTAATCGGTGAAGTTGAGGTTGAGCGGTTTGCCCTCGTCGTCGAACAGCAGCTCCTCATAGAGCGAGTGGCCAATGGCCTTCATGACACCGCCATAGATCTGGCCAATGGCCAGGCTCGGGTTGATCGGAGTGCCGCAATCCTGGTAGGCATGAAAGCGGCGCACCTTGACCTCGCCCGAGCGGACATTGACGGCGACCTCCGCGAAGTGGGCGCCGTACGGGAACGCCGCATGGTCGGTCTTGAAGCTGCCAAAGCCTATCAGGTCGCCATGGCCTTCGCCCTGTGTCGACATGTGGGCCAGCTTGGCCAGCGTTATCTCTCCCGTCGTGCCCCGAATGATGCCCTTGTGAACGATCCGCAGATCTGACACCGGTTCTCCGAGCAGGGTAGAGGCGACCGCGAAGCATTTGTCCCGCAGGTCCTCCGCCGCCTTGACCGCGGCGTTGCCCGAGAAATAGGTGCCCGAGCTTGCGTACGCACCCTTGTCGAACGGCGTGGTGTCGGTATCCCCGGAGACCACTGACACATCGGTCATGTCGAGGCCCAGGATTTCGGCGGCTGCCTTCGCGGTCACCGTATCGAGGCCCGTGCCCAGGTCGGCTCCGCCGGAGAGCATCAACAGGCTGCCATCGGGCAGCAACCTGAGCTCGGCGTTGGCGGCATCGAGTCCCGGCAGCCCCGAGCCCTGCTGAATGATCACGGCGCCGCGGCCAATCTTCCAGTCGGGGTCAATGGACTGCGGCTTCGGTTTGTCCCACGCGAAGGCCCTGCGGCCGCGCGCAATCATCTCGCCCAGTCCGCACTCGCCGAGGGTAACCGGCGCTCCGGGTCGGCCTTCTCCAAGGCTTCGCAGTATCTCGATGCGCGAACCAGACTGCACGCGGTTCTTCTCTATCAGGTCGAGCTGGTCCATGCCCAGAGCCTCGGCCAGCTCCGCGAGCGCGGTCTGCAGCGCGAATGAACCCTTGGGAGCGCCATAGCCCTGGTAGGCTCCGGCCGGTGACAGGTTCGTGTAATAGGTCTTCACTTCGAAGCGGGCGTTGTCGCACAGGATCAACGGCAGGCTCTTGCTGACCGCGTTCATCGGCACGGTCAGGCAGTGCTGTCCGTATGGACCGGTGTCGGCGTCCACGCGCATCTCCATCGCCGTCAGCGTGCCATCCTTCTTGGCGCCCAGCTTGACGGTAATCTCCATGCCATGCCGCGTGCGGCTGGTCATGAACTCCATCGCGCGGTCGTACCGGAAGAATACCGGGCGGCCGGTCTTCCAGGCCAGGAATCCGGCGACGTCTTCCAGGACAATGTCCTGTTTGGCGCCGAACCCGCCTCCGACGCGCTCCTTGATGACGCGGACCTTGTGCTCGGGAATGCCGATGGCGCGGGCCACGATGCGGCGCACGTGCCATGGCACCTGCGTCGAGGCGTGCAGTATCAGCCGGCCCGAGTCAACCTTGGCATAGACGACGTGCGGCTCCATCGGCGTGCACTGCACCCTGGTACCAACGTATGTATGCTCGATGACGACATCGGCCTGCCTGAATCCGGCGTCCACATCACCGATGCCGTCGGCGACGCTGGCGGCCAGGTTGCGGTGCGGATCGGCGTGCAGTGGAAACTGGTAGATGATGGGGTCATCGCGGTCGTCGCCCTTGACCGATGTGCCCGCGGGCGGATCTCCGGCAACATACGAGACGTTGCCATGGTGGACGATCGGCGCTCCCGGCGCCTTGGCCTCGGCTATGGTCAGCACCGGCTTGATGACGTCGTATTCGACGACTATCGCCTTGAGTGCCGCCTCGGCCTGCTCGGGCGTTTCAGCCAGCACCGCGGCAACGCGGTCGCCGACATGGCGCACCTTGCGCGGGAACATCCGCTGGTCATACGGGCTGGGTTCGGGGTAGCCCTGGCCGGCCGTCGTGTAGACCTGGTCTGGGCAATTCTCGTGTGTGACAATGTCTATGACGCCGGGCATCTGCAGGGCTTTCGAGACGTCGATGCGCTTGATCCACGCGTGGGCATGCGGCGACATCAGCAGCTTCAGGTGGCACGCGTCAGAATCCAGCCTGTCCTCGACGTAGGCCTTCTCGCCACGCGCCAGCGCCGGTGCATCGACCTTCTCCCTGTCCTTGCCAACGTGGCGAAGGTCGGGTCTGAACTCGGGGCCGGCCGGTGCGACGTACGAAGGGTCGAGGAGTCGCCGTGAGGCTATCTTCGCCGCCTCGTAGAACTGCTCGTACCCGGTGCACCGGCAGAGCGTGCCGGAGAGGGCGTCGCGCAATTCCTCGTCCTTCGGTTCAGGACTTCGGTCAAGCAGGTCATGCAGCGCCAGGACAACCGCCGGCGTGCAATAGCCGCACTGCACGCACGAGGCGTCTATCAGCGATTGCTGCACGATCGACAGCTTGCGGTCTCTGGAGTAGTGCTCGACCGTCAGGATCCTTGAGCCTTCAACCTGCGGAGCCAGTATCTGGCACGAGTTGACAATGCGGCCGTCGAGCAGTACCGCGCAGAGTCCGCACGATCCTTCCCCGTCACAGCCGTCGCGCACGGAAATGATGCCCTTGCGCCTGAGGACCGAGCGCAGGGTTTCGCCCGGCTCGCAATCCCAGGAGACCGGGCGCTCGTTGAGTGTACACGTAACCTTCATAGCACTTCCTCCGCGGCGTGCAACACATCGGCGACGAGCGCCGCGCCGCGCAATCGCTTGTAATCAGCGCTGCCGCGCTGGTCGGCTATCGCCTTGAGCAGCGGATCCACGGCCTTGTCTATCGCCGGCTTCGGCGGCAGCGCCGCGCCTTCGAACAGCCTGGCGATATCGGGTCTTTCCTGGGGGTGGGCGGCGAACCCGCCGACGGCTATCCTGAGGTTTCGAACCGTGCCGCCTTCCAGCCGGTACGAGCAGGCGGCCGTCGCGGTCGCTATGTCGCACGCGGTCCTGCTGGCCCTCAGGCTTGACGCTCGCAGACCGCTTGCCAGCTTCACCCGTACGTTGAGGAGCAGCCCGCGCGGAGCGCTCGTCCAGTCGGCGAGCGGAGCGGTCGCAGCCGGCTTGCCCCGTTCCTGGTATTCCACCGTCGCGCCGAGCACCAGGAGAATCGGTGCGAGGCTGGAGCACGACTTGTTGCCCGCGAGGTTGCCACCGACGGTCGCCCGGTTTCTGGTGTTGCGGTTGGCCATCGCGTGGGCCGCCGCGGCGATGACTGCCGGCATCTGGTCGAACTCGATCACTTCCTGGAAGGTGGCGCAGGCGCCCATGATCAGTTCGTCGCCGCGCCGCACTATTGCCTTGGGCAGCAGCTTGCCCACATCGACGACGCGCTCGGGCTTGTCCCTGTTCTCGAATGCCAGCACCGCGGTGCCGCCGGCTATGGCGACCGTTCCTGAAACGGCCAGCAGGTCCAGCGCTTCACCAATGCTCGCTGGTTTGTAATATTCCTTTACCATAATGCTGTTACCCCAGCTTTCGTAAGGAGGCGCCTGGCGCAGCGATTGGCCTCGTCGCGTATGTGCTCCTCGTCGGCTCCGGTCAGACGCCCGTTCTTGACAACAACCTGACCATTGACTATCAGATGATCGACGCCATGATTGTAGCCGGAGAACAGCAGGGCCGCCGCCGGATCGGACAGGGCGCCGGCGTATTCCAGCTTCATCACATCGAACATCGCAATGTCGGCGAGCGCTCCCGGTTCCATCGAGCCGGCGTCGTCGTAGCCGAGTATCCGCGCGCCGCCAATCGTAGCGACGCCCAGGACTTCCCGGGCGTTGATGCCGCCGGAGCCATAACGCACGCGTTGCAGGAGCAAGGCCTGCCGGGCTTCGCCGAGCATGTCCGAGGCGTCGTTGGATGCCGAGCCGTCGACGGCCAGGCCCACATTGACGCCGCGGTCGAGCATCTCTCGTACCCGGCAGATGCCGGAACCGAGCCGCATGTTGGACGACGGACAGTGCGCCACGCCGGTGCCCGTGCTGGCCAGGAGGTCAAGCTCCTCGTCATTGAAGTGAATGCCGTGCGCGTACCAGACGTCCTTGCCGACGAAGCCGTTGTCTTCCATGACCCGCAGTGGCCTACGGCCAAGCGTCTGCATGCAGAAGTCAGTTTCGTCGGCAGTCTCGGCCAGATGCGTGTGGAGCCTGGCCCCATACCTGCGCGCGAGGTCAGCCGCATCACGCATCGACTTCTCGGAAACCGAGAATGGCGAGCAGGGGGCCAGCGCGACGCGCCGCATCGAATCCGGCGATCTGTCGTGATGCTTCCGCAGCGCGTCTTCGCTCTGCGCGAGTATCTCGTCCTCATCCTGGACGACGCTGTCGGGAGGCAGGCCGCCGTCTTTCTTGGACAGCGACATCGAGCCCCTCGTCGGCGCAAAGCGCAGGCCAATCTCCGAGGCGGCCTTGAACTGGATGCCGGGCAGATCGCCTGTGAAGGTGCGCGGGTACAGGTAGTGGTGGTCGGTGGACAGCGTGCAACCGGTCTTGGCCAGTTCGGCCATCGCGAGCATGCTTGACCAGTACACCGCCTCCTCGTCGATGCCCTTCCAGACTTCGTACAGGTAGACCAGCCAGTCGAACAGCTTGGCGTCCTGCACGGCCGGCACATTGCGGGTCAGCGTCTGATAGAAATGGTGGTGTGTATTGACCAGTCCTGGCATCACGACGTGGCGGCTCGCATCGATGACGGTGCATCCCTGTGGTACCGGAATGGCCTTGCCTATCGACTTGATGCGCTTTCCTTCTATCAAGACATCGACGCCAGAAAGGTCATCCCCGGAGGAGCCGGCTTGTGCGCCGGCCCCATACCGGGGTCGGACCACCCTGAAGCAGTCCTTGAGCAGAATCACCGGAGAACCTCCGCGTTGAAGTCCTTGATCATCGAATCGATGAGCGGCGCCTGGGAGTGCAGGTCTCCCCAGTAGGAGCGATAGTCATCCCACTGCGCGTTCAGCTCCTCAAGCTGTTTGCCGAGCTGCTCTATCCATGTATAGTACTTGAGCTGGTGGACGCGCCTGCGGTCGACGTGGGTCATGTCGAGCACGTAGTCGACTGACAGGTTCTTCAGCATGTCGAGGTCGCGGTCGGCCTGGCGCTGATCGTATGGGCCGCGTTCCGCCGCAAGCTCGAGCAGCCTGGAACCATAGAGCGCGAGCGAGTCGGTGAAGACGGTCAGCGCTATGTCGTCCGCTCCGAGCTCGTAGTACTTGGCAGCCTTGATCGTGGCGACCAGGTTGCCGATGCCGGAAATGCCCATCAGGTCCAGCCTGGCGAGCACTTCGGCGGAAACGCCCGCCTCGGCCAGAACCTTCTTGCCAGCCGGCTCGTTGAAGAGGCGAAGGAGACGGATCGTTATCTCATCGTCGACGCCGACGGCAACATCGGTGTCGCGGAGATTGTGGATCCAAGGGATGTGCTTGTCGCCGATGCCCTCGATGCGGTGGCCGCCGAAGCCATTTTCAAGAATGGTGGGGCACTGCAGCGCCTCGCCGACGCCGACGCGCGTTCCTGGATGGTGCTCCTTGAGGTAGGTGCCTGAACCGAGCGTGCCGGCCGAGCCAGAGGAGTACACCGTGAGCGCCAGGTGATCGCCTGGTTTGGCCATCAGCTTGAAGACATCGTCCATGGCCGGGCCGGTCACGGAGTAGTGCCACAGGTGGTTGGGCAGCTGATCAAACTGGTTGAATATGACGGCGTCCGGCCTGGTCTTCTCGATCTCTATGCACTTGTCGAAAATTTCCTTGACGTTCGATTCGCAGCCGGGGGTGGCTATCACTTCATCGGCCATCGTCTTGAGCCAGGTGAAGCGCTCCTTCGACATTTCGGCGGGCAGGATGGCGACCGAAGGGCAGGAGAGCAGCCTGGAAATGTAGGCTCCACCACGGCAATAGTTGCCGGTGGATGGCCAGACGGCCTTCTTGGTGGTCGGGTCGAAGCGGCCGGTGACGAGCTCGGGCACGAGGCACGAGTAGGCTGCGCCGACCTTGTGGGCTCCGGTCGGGAACCACTTGCCGACGATGCCCGCAATGCGGGCCTTGGTGCCGGTTATCTCGCGGGGAAGCTCGAAGTAGTTGACGTTGCCGAACTGGCCGCCCTTTTCCTTTGGCTCGTTCTTCCAGGTCACGCGGAAGAGGTTGCGGCTGTGGGTATCCCACAGGCCGATGTTCTTGAGTTCGTCCTTGTACTGCTGCGGCACCTTGGACGGGTCGCGCATCTGCTCGTAGGTCGGCAGGACAATGCCCTTTTCCTTGCAGCGTTCGATGTTCTTCCTGCGTGCCTTCTCGTCAATCCGTAAATCGATCATGTCGTTCTCCTTTGTGTCTCATGTATACAGGTCAATTAGTGTCGATCAGCTACCTATCATGCACCACTCGTTCACAGACCAAGACCCTTCATCGCGCCGCCGATGTCCTTGAGGCCGGAGCCGGTCAGCATCACGATGATCGTTTCATCGGGGCGCAGACCCGACCTGGCCTTCTGAAAACCTGCCCACGCCGCGCTCGAGCTGGGTTCCGCGAAGAGCCCCGCCTGCGCGGCCAGATCCTTCTGCGCCTGCAGTATTTCGGCATCGGAGACGACGACGGCCTTGCCGCCATACTTCCTGAGCTTCGCGAGCGCATGGGCCCCATTGCGCGGCACATCGACCGATATCGAATCGGCTATCGTGTCGCTCGGAACCGGCTTGCCGAAGCTGCCCGAAGCGAGGGCCCTGGCTATGGCGCTGGAGCCTTCGGCCTGGCAGGCCCATATCGTCGGCACCTTCTGGATGCGCCCCAGCCGGACCAGATCCTCGAAGCCCTTGTAGACGCCAGCGATGATGACGCCATCGCCAACCGGCACAAACACATGGTCGGGGGCGACGTAGTCCTTCCTGGCCAATTCGGCAAGATGGCCGGCGCGTCGTGCCTCGTGCTCTCGCGCATGCGCCAGGTCGCGCACCATCTCGAAGCTGACGGTCTTCTTGCCTTCTATGGTCAGCGGGTTGTATGCGGTATTTCTGGAAAGCACGCCGGTGGCCTTGCTGTATGCCAGGGACTGGTCAAAGGCCACATCGTAGGTGCCATCGACCTCCTTGAGGGTAGCCCCATACTGCAACACCTGCACACGCTTGGCGACCGGCGCCTTCTTGGGCAGGAATACCGTTATCTTGAGCCCGGCGGCCGCGCCGACGCCAGACATGCTGGAGGCGGCGTTGCCGGTGCTGGCAAGCGCTATCTCGGAAATGCCGTGTTCCCGTGCGAAGCCTGCCACCAGATACGAGGCGCGATCCTTGAACGAACCGGTGGGCTCGCAGGTATCGTCCTTCAGGAAGAGCCGCGGAAAACCGGTCAGCTGCCTGAGCCGGGCGGGCTCCCAGAGCGGCGTGTTGCCGACCGGCAGGGGCGGCAGGTAGTCCCTGGCCACCGGCAGCGGTATTTCATCCGGGCCGCCATCATACGGGCCTTCCCACGCGCATTCGAGCACGCCGGCCAGCGGCTGGTCGGCCCGCTGCTTCGATGCGCAGGCATCGCACAGATAGCGGTCCGGCTTGATGTCGTACTGAGCCCCGCACTCGGGGCACGTGTAGAACCACCGCATATTACAGCTTGGCCGACTCGAGGGCGTAGGGGAGGGCCGCGTAGAAGGCCGCTGCCTTCCACAGATCGTCGACCCGCGTTATCTCGTTCGGAGCGTGGGCCTGGCTCTCGTCGCCGGGGCCGAAGCCGATGCTTGGAATGCCGTGCCTGCCGGCTACCGCCACCGCGTTCGTGGAGAAGGTCCACTTGTCGACGACGGGGGCGTTGCCGAAGACCGCCTCGTGGGCGGCGACGCCTGCCTTGACGAAGGGGTGGTCGGCGGGGAATTTCCAGGTGGGGAAATACAGCTCCTGGCGGTAGTCCTTGCCGGTCCAGCTTGGTATCGCATACTCGGGCATCTTGACCTCGACGGCATCGACGCCGGCCGCGAGGATCGCGTCCTTGACCTGCTTGATGGCCAGATCGGCCGTCTCGCCCCAGGTGAGCCGGCGGTCCAGGTACAGCATCGCCTCGTCAGGAACGGCGCACTGCGAGGGGCCGTGGACATTGATCTGTGAAACGACGACGGTGCCCTTGCCGAGGAAGCCATCTTCATCCGGCTTCAGCGACTCATTGAGCTTCTCCATCGCCAGAGCCGCGCGCGCGGCCTTGTAGGCGGCCGAGACGCCGCGCTCCGGAGCCGATCCGTGGCATGACACGCCCTTCATGTGCACTTCCATCTCCATGCGGCCGCGGTGTCCGCGGTACAGGCGCAGGGTGGTCGGCTCGGTGGACACGAAGAAGTCCGGCACGAACTTCTCTTCCTCTATCAGGTACTTCCAGCACAGACCGTCGCAGTCCTCTTCTATTATGGAGAATACAAACCAGACGCTGTAATCGCCTGAGTACTTGAGTTCCTTCAATATGCGGCCGGCGGTAATCATCGCGGCCGCTCCGCCGGTCTGATCGCTCGTGCCGCGCCCATGGACCAGACCGTTTTCGATGTCGCCGGAGAACGGATCCTTCTTCCACTGTGAGCGATCGCCTATGCCAACGGTGTCGATATGCGCGTCGATGACGAGCTTCTTCTTGCCATTGCCGACCCGGGCCAGCAGGTTGCCCAGGCCATCGATCCGCACCTCATCGAATCCGGCCTTCTCGCACATGTCCTTGAGGAGCATGATGCGTTCCTTTTCTTTGTTGCTCATCGCCGGAACCTTGATGATGGTCGAGAGGTTCTTCGCGGTCCAGTCCTTGTACGACTCGGCCTTGGCCCTGATTTCCTTGCCGTTCTGCATGCTCATTTCCTTTCCTCCATTCGCTGCCATAATCTGCGCGTTTCCGATCTTCCGCGGGCCGCGATGGCGCCGGCATCGAAGAGCGGCTTTCTGTCCTTGACTATGAACCTGCCCGCGACCATCGTCGAAGCGACCATGCGCGAGCCCATGCCAAATGCCACGTGACCGGCCACGTTGCCGCTCTCAAGCGGCGTCGGCGGGTCGTAATCCCAGAAGGCGAGGTCGGCCTCGTATCCGGCCTCGACCCTGCCAAAGTGCTTGCCGGGGAAGTAGCGCTCGAGCAGCCTGTTGCCATTCTGGAGCATCCCAAGGAAGGCATCCATCCACATCGTGCCGCCTGCGTCATGATGCTTGAAGAACGCGAACGTCGCCTCGTCGATCATGTCGGAGCCGATGCCGTCGGTTCCCAGCACCGCGTTCCTGTACAGCCCTATCTTGTCATTATAGCCGACGGCGTTGTTCATGTTCGACCGCGCGTTATGGGCTATGAACGAATCCCGCTCGTTGACCAGCTCGACCTCAGACGGAGACAGGAAGAGTCCATGGCCCAGTATCGTTCTGGGGCCCAGGAGGCCGGCGTCATCGAGCCGGACGCAGATGTCCTTGTCAAAGCGATACCGCGAATCGACGGCGTCAAACTTGTCCTCGGCAACATGGATGTGCAGGCCGCGCCCCGTGCTCGAGCAGGCGCCCGCCAGGTCGGACAGCGTCTCGTCGCCGACGGTGAACGGCGCGTGGGCGCCGATGGCCGATTCCACGAGCGGGTCGAGTCCGCGTGATCGCTCGGCATCGATGCTCTTGGCGAAGCGCACATTCTCGCGCACGCCGGCCTTGGCGCCTTCGATGCCGTTGCGGTCGGTGGTCTCGTAGCACAGCACGCCTCGGAGTCCCACCGTATCGAAGCCCTCGCGCAACACGTCGAGGGAGCCATCGATGTATTCGGGGCTGGCATGGTGGTCGACCACCGCGGTGACACCGAGCATGGCCGCGTCGGCCGAACCGGCCAGCCCGCTGGCACGGACGATGCCTTCATCGAGCGCGCGGTCCAGGAGCCACCACATGTTCTTCAGCTGCTGCGCGAAGTCCTTGCTTGGCGCGATGGCGACCGCCAGACCGCGCGACAGCGCCGAGTAGAAATGGTTGTGCGAACAGACGAGTCCAGGGCTCACATACCCGCCCGGCGACAGGCGCTCCGCCTGCGGGTACCTGGCGGCCAGTCCCGTTCCTACCTCGACGATCTTCGAGCCGTCTATGGCTATGTCCGTCGGTTCCGAAACCGAGCCGGGGTAAAAATGCAGAATCCGTACGTGCTCGAGTACTGTCATGCCTTGCCTCCGGCTATCAGGTAGTGATGCGCATCATGAATCGTTCGGGCTATCGCGAGCATCGGCGTTTCGCGGGCCGCCGCGGTCCAGTCCGACCATGCCAGCGTGCTGACCGCCGCATCCTCGCCCTGGGAGGCCCGGAGCACGAGCGTCGGAGCATCGGTCTGGCCGACGAATGCGAAGCCCGCATTGGCGCTGGCCCTCAGTGAGGCCTCGTCACGGAACAGCGTCGGCTTGCCCGAGTATGGCTCGCCATCGTAGGGGCAGAAGAAACCGCAATTGCCGCACTCGTTGCAGAGGTCGTCAACATGGACTATCTGGATGGCCTGCGCTATGGGGCCGCCGGGGGCTACCGGCAGCGCCAGGTTGGCGCGGTTGGGACACACCTCGACGCAGCGCAGGCACGCCGAACCGCATGACAGGCAGCGTTCAGCTTCGCGCGCCACGAAGTCAGGATGGCCGGCGGGCAGGCTGGGCAGGTTGTCACCGCGATGCGACAGCGCCGCGTAATCGGGGGCGCCGGGAGCCAGCTTCTCGATGGTCGGTTCTACGCCGGCGGCGCGCAGAATGGCATAGGCCGCCACGCGGCCATCGGCCTCGCCGGCTATGATGCTGGCCGGTCCGCGGCGCGCGTCTCCGACCGCGTAGAGCCCCGCGACCGTCGTGGCCAGTGTTCTCTGATCGACGACCGGGCGACCGTCCTTGCCAACCTCCGCGCCGAGCCGTTTGAACAGGCTGCCATCGGGACTCTCGCCGACCGCGGCGATGACCAGATCGCACTGCATGTCGCGGACGCGTGTCGACGCGACGGGTGCCCTGCGGCCGGAGTCATCAGGCTGCCCGAGCTCCATTTCGCGGACGCGCAATACGGGTGTGGCTCCGCCGACGCCCGGGGTCATCCGTTCGGGCAGGGACAGTTCGGCATAGGCGACACCATCGGCCATCGCGGCTTCGAACTCCTCACGGTCGGCGGGCATTTCCGCCAGCGTCCGCCGGTACAGGATGCTGACTTTGGGCTTGCCTGGAAGCCTTGCGGCGACGCGGGCCGCGTCCATGGCGGTATTGCCGCCTCCCGCGACGACGATGGCACGGTAGCCATCGAACTCGCCCTTGCCTTCGTGCGCGGCTGCCAGGAACTCGAGCGCGTCGACGACGCGAATGCCCGTGCCTTCGATGGGCAGTTCCCTCGGCACCGGCGCTCCGGTAGCGAGTACGATGGACGTATAGCCTTCGCGCCCGAGCGCCTGCGGGTCCAGCGCACCGGAATGGTTGAATACGAACCGGGCGCCCAGCTCCTCGATGCGCTTGATGTCGGCGGCGATGTCCTGCCTGGAGATCCGGAAGCCTGGAATCACGTTCGCTGGAACGCCACCCGCGGCGGGTGCCTCGTCAAAGACGGTGACCGGGTACCCGTCGAGTGCGAGGTAGTGGGCACATGCGAGTCCGGCCGGGCCCGCGCCGAAGACGGCGGTCCTGCCCTTGCCAGACACCTCGTGCTTCTTGACGACGGGCAGGGTAGCGGCTCGAGCGCACGCGAGCTTCATCGCCCGGATCTCCACCGGGCCTTCGTAGTCGACGCGGGAGCATACCGTCATGCACTGGTGGTCACAGAGGACGCCGGTGATGTGCGGCAGCGGATTGTCGGCAAGCACGATGGACAGGGCCTTCCTGGCATCGCCGGCAGCCAGCGCCTTCATGTAGGCGGGCGGCTTCTGACTGGCCGGGCAGGCTTCGATGCATGGCGCGGCAAAGCAATCGGTCAAAGGCAGGCTCTTCTTGATTCTGGCCTCGCCCTTCTTGTAGTCGCCATGGTAGGCCTTGTCCTCCAGCGCGGCGCTGGCGAGGGCGGCCAGGCGTCTGGCATCGGGACGCGCCGGTATTCCGGCGTCGAGGGCCCGGACGGCCTCGCGGGCCATCGGCTCCAGGCGCAGGTATCCGCCCGGCTTCAGGATATCGGTCGCAACGGTCAGCGGGCCAAGACCCGCGGCTATGCAGTCGAAGGCGTTGTGCGCGCTCGCACCGCCGCAGTACGAGAAGGCTGGTGGCTCCGGCATCGCCGCCGCTATCTGGGCAGCCAGCGCCGTCGTGATCGGGAACAGCGCGCGGCCGGACATGTAGCGCTCCGCGCCGGGCATGCGCCCGCCATCGTTGACGTTGGCCAGCGTGTTGGACAACTTGATCCCGAAGCGCTGGCCTTTGGCTGCGGCCTTGCCGCGGAGCGACGCGACGAGCTTGAGCGCGGCATCGAACTGCAGGTCGTGCTCGAAGGTCGGGCGCTTTACCTGGATGCGCTGCCATCCGGTGGTGTCCAGGATACCGCGAACGGTATCATAGCCGAGCAGCGTCGGATTGAGCTTCACATAAGCGTCGAAGCCCTTTTCTTCTATTAGATATGCGCCAATCCGCTCGATCTCGTCGGGCGGACACCCGTGCATCGTCGAGAGCGTGACCGAGTGTATGGGGGCCGAAGGCATCGCGGCGACTATATCCCTGGCGCGGGCCGCTCCGGCCGCGCCAAAGGCGGCGGCGAATGCCGGTGACTCGACCGCGGCAGCGGCCTCGGCGAGGGCGGCGGCCCAGACCGGTGTACCGGCAGGTGATCGCATGCCTTCGATGAATGCGTCCATGCGAGCGCCCTTGATGCCGTCGAGGGTGTAGCCGACGGACATGTTGAACATCAGCTGTCCTGGCTTGTCCGACAGGGCCGCGCGCAGCACATGAATGGCGATCCACGCGCGCAGGTACTCGGCTCGTGCCTCGTCGAGCGTCAGTTCCGTCGACCATTCAACATTGTGGCCCTCGTCAAGGGCATCGATGCAGGGCTTGTCTATGTCGAGCCGGTCGTTCTCCTGCACGGTCTTGAGCTCGAATACCCGCGATCCGGCCAGCCAGGCCGCGACCAGGTTCGGAGCGATCTGCGTGTGCGGACCAGCGGCGGGACCGATGGGCAGGCCAATCTTGAGGCCGTTGACCTCGAAGCCCGGAGACCGGGCCTCGAGTTCCAGCACGCGGCGCGTCAGCGCTGCGGGTATGTCATAGACGCTGTCACGCGCCTTCCATTCGCCAACGATCCGAGCCATAAGCTCGCTCATCGGCAGGGACTTCATGATCTTGCTCACCGGTACCCCCATCGTAGAAATTTTCCGTAGCCTGCATCGACGGTTATGCCGATCGCCGCATCGCCGGCGGCTTCGGCTCGTTTCCCATCCCATATCAACTGTCCGCGCAGCCATGTCGCGACAATCGAACCGTCCAGGCGCATGCCTTCGAACGGCGTCAGGGTTCCCTTGCTCAGGAGCCGTGATCCCCTGACCTCGTAGCTGCCCGTCGGATCGACCATGATGATGTCCGCGTCCATGCCGACGGCAAGCGCCCCCTTGCGCGCCGACAGCCCGAAGCGGGCCGCCGCTCCGGTACTCGTCGCGCGGAGCAGTGCCGGCAGGGACAGACGCCCGGCCCGGTATCCCTCCGAGTACAGGTAGGGGAACAGGGTGCCGGTTCCCGGAATGCCGCCGTAATCGGTCCAGACCGAGCCGGTGCGCTTCTCCGATTCTGGCGCAGGCGCGTGGTCGCTCGTCACATAGGCTATGGCGCCGGACGCCAGGAGCCGCCACAGCCGCTCGGCCTGCCCGCGCGCCTTGACCGGAGGCGCGGTCTTCAGCGACGAGCCATGGTCGGCAAAGTCATCGCTACAGAAGGCGAGGTAGTGCGGGCAGGTCTCGCAGCTGGCTCCGGCCGCTGCAATGGCTTCGGCCGCTTCCGCGGTGCCGACATGCACGATGTGCAGGCTGGCCTCGTGTCCCTGCGCCAGCGCGAGTGCGGAGGCGACCGCGACGGTTTCGGCCGACTCCGGCCTCGAATCGACATAGTCCTGCCATCGAGGCTGACGATGTTCAGTCAGGGCCCTCGCCTTCGCGGCCTCGGTCGCGGGCAGCACCACGCCCGGATCTTCCGCGTGCAGCAGGATCGGTCGGTCGAGTCCGGCGGCCTTCGCCACCGCCCGCCCGAATCCGTAGTGGTCGACGGCGGTGAAGGTATCCATCCCGGATATGAAGTAGCACTTGAAACCGACGACGTCGGGGGCAAGCGCCTCCATGTCCGATTCAAGCGACGACTCGATCGTGTGTCCCGATATGCCGCCGTGGAGCGCGTAATCGACGACGCTGTGGGCGCCCATCGCCGCGAGCTTCTGGCCGAGGTTCGCCCGGGTCGTCACTGGCGGCAGGCTCGTGCATGGCATGTCTATCACGGTGGTGACGCCTCCGCGGGCGGCAGCCATCGAGCCGTGGTGGAAGTCTTCGCGGTGCGTGAACCCAGGCTCATCGAAATGCACGTGAGGATCGATCGCCCCGGGAAACAGCTCGAGGCCGGCCGCGTCGAACAGCTCTTCCCCGTCGTGCGGGCTGATCGTTTCGGCGATGGCGGCGATCAGCTCCCCGGTGATTCGTATGTCGCGCCTGACCGGTGCCTCGGCTCCCGGCAGGGCGCACAGGCCGTTCTTCAGTATCATCGCCGACCCTCCGCTGGCTGCGGACCGCCACCGACGATGAAGTCCATCGCCTTTTCGGGGGTCATTGGCAGGTCGTAGAACGACGGTGCCTCCGTGTGCACGGCGCGCAGCGCGTCGAGCACCGCGAAATAGCCGGCTATGCCATACATCAGCGGCGGCTCGCCAACGGCCTTGGAGTTGGCCACGACCAGCGGGTTGGGTCTGGTATAGAACTCCACGTCCATCCGCGGCATGAAATGCGCGTCGGGCAACTTGTAGGTGGACAGGGTATCGGCCAGCAGGCGTCCCGTCTCATCGAACTTGAGTTCCTCGAGGGCCGCCCATCCCAAACCCTGGGCGAAGGCTCCCTCGATCTGTCCAAGATCGACCAGTGGATCGATCGATTCGGCTATGTCGTGGACGATGATCGCGTCGTCGAACTGATAGCTGCCCCGCACCACATCGAGCGTCGCGGTTACGATCGCGCAGCCATACACGTGATACAGGAATGGTGTGCCCTGCTCGGTCTTCATGTCGTAGTGCAGGCCCGGCGTCGCGTAGAAGCCGTGGGCCGACAGGTCTATGCGGCGCTCGTACGCCATGCCGGCCAGCGCGGCGAAGGTCAGGTCGGTCTCGCGCGTGCCGGTGGCCTCGACGATGCTGACGCGGCCATCAGATATCCTGATCGAATCAACCGAGACGCCGAGCCGCTCCGCCGCTATGGCAGCGAGGCGCTTGCGTATCTCGATGCTGGCCACCTGCGCGGCCATCGCGTTGATGTCGGCTCCGGTGCTCGCGGCGGTGGCGACCGTGTTGGCGACCGTCGTTGTCCGTGTGCTCTCGACCCTGACGAGCGGCTCGGGTGCACCGAGGGTCCGGGCCGTCACGATGGCTATCTTGCGGCCGACGCCTTGCCCCATCTCGATGGCGCCCGTGCTGACCGATACGGAACCGTCGTTGTAGACGTGCACCAGCGAACCACTCTGGTTCAGCATGATCTTCGTGAAGCTGATGCCGAAACACTGCGGGAAGGCCGCGGCTCCGCGCTTGGAGGCCTTATGGGTCGCATTATATGCCGCCATGTCGGCGCGCAACTTCGACCAGTCGGCCTTTTCCAGGCAGCGATCGAAGGTCGCCTTGGCGCGTACATCGAGCATCTGCATGCCGTAGTGCGACACGTCACCCTCGGACAGCAGGTTCCTGCGCTGGATATCGGTGCGATCCATGCCCAGAGCCCGGGCGGCTTTCTCTATGGCACTCTCTATCACAAAGAGTCCCTGGGGGCCGCCAAAGCCACGGAACGCGGTGAATGGCACCAGATTGGTGCGACACATCGTGCCGGTGGCGCGGACATTGGGGATATGGTAGGCGCCTGCCGCGTGGAACAGCGTGCGGGGAAGAATGGCCGGCGACAGGTCCGTGGCCGCTCCGGCGTTCTGGTAGTAGTCGGCTTCGAACGCGAGTATCGTGCCGTCCTTCTTGAGGCCGATCTTGAAGTCGGACGAGTAGGGGTGGCGCTTGCCGGTGCTGGTCATGTCGTCGCGTCGATTCAGGTACAGCTTGACCGGCCGGCCCGTCTTGACCGCGCCCAGAGCGGCGAGCGCCGCCCAGCCGGAGGCCTGGTCTTCCTTGCCGCCAAAGGCCCCGCCGAGCCGGCGCGTCTCCACCTCGACCAGGTTCATCGGCACGCCGAGTATCCTGGCGACGATCGCCTGCACGCCGGAAGGGCTCTGCGTGCCCGACAGCAGGCGCACGCCGCCGGAGTCTTCGGGCCAGGCTATGGCTCCCTGGGTCTCCAGGTAGACATGTTCCTGGCCGCCGGATTCGACGCGGCCCGACAGCACCACGTCGCACTCCTTGTATGCCGCCTCGGGGTCGCCCATCCGCTGTGTCCGGCTCGTCATGATGATGTCGCCGTGCTGGAATGCGACCCGAGGATCGACGATGACGGGCAGGTCCTGTCGGCCTTCGATCCTGATCAGGGCCGCGGCCCTGCGGGCAACAGAACGCGATGGAGCCAGCACCAGGGCGAGCACCTCGCCGCGGTAGTGCCACTCACCGGTGGCGAGCATCGGTTCATCGGGAATCGACGTGGACAGCTCGTTCTGCCCGGGCACGTCGGCGGCGACCAGCACGCGGACTCCAGGGGCGTAGGCCAGCGCGGCCGCAGTATCCAGTCCGCTGAACCGGCCATGGGCCGACGGCGATGGAACGATAGCCGCGTGCAGCATGTCCTGGGTCTCGGGCACATCGTCGATGTAGGTGGTCTTGCCCAGCACATTGAGAATCGAATCAGGATTGCGCTTCATGACAGCAGCTCCTCTTCAAGCCCGAGGGTGGGCCATAGCCTGATGAACGCGGCCCAGGCCAGCCGCTCCAGCAGGTTCTTGCGATAGGCCGAAGAGCCGCGCACATCGCTCATCGGGCTGCCGGCCGTGCTGGCCAGAGTGCCAACCCGCCGTGCCAGTGCCGCCGATGGCTTCTGGCCACGCATCGCGTCCTCGACATCGTACAGCCGCAGCGGCGTCGCCGCCACGCCGCCCGCCGAATACCGCACCTCGGCGATCGTGCCATCGGCGGCCATCATCACCGCGCAGGCGCAGTTGACCGTGGCAATGTCCAGCCGCTGCCGCTTGCTGGCCTTCTCGAAGTCATAGGCGCTCCAGCCGCCCCTGAACTCGATGCTCTGGATCGCCTCCAATGGCTGCATGTCAATCTTCTTGTAGCCGGTAAAGAACCGATCGAGCCTGACGCGCCGCTCGCCATCCGGGCCGGACAGGACCAGCTCCGCATCGAGGGCTATCAGCATCGCGGTCATGTCCGCGATAGGCGAAGCGTTGGCTATGTTGCCCGCCAGCGTCGCGCGGTTGCGTATCGGCGGCGAGGCGACGTCGCGCTCGAAGCGCTCGATACCGGGCACGGCCCGCCGGACCACGGCCGAACCGAAGAAGTCAGTGGCGTTGACTCCCGCGCCCATCACGACCGTGGCATGCCCGTCACGCCGTGCCTCGATGATGGTCCTGGCAGCCGGCCCCTTGTCGCTGAATGTCGGCGACAGGGTGGCATCGGGGTCGGGATTGCGCACGAAGTAGTCGGTTCCTCCGCCCAGGACCGGATTTCCGGCGGCGGCCGCCGGGGCGGCTGCGGCGACCGGGGGCCTCGACATCAGTGCGGCGAGTCCGGCGGGAATCACATGACGTTCAGCCAGCATGGCCAGCCTCGGGCCCAGCTCCGCCGGCAGATCCCGATACTCGTCGGCCAGTCTGGTGGCCGCCTTGCGTATCGACCCGTAGCCGGTGCAGCGGCACAGGTTGCCTTCGACGGCGACCATCGCATCGACGGGGTCGATCCTGGCGCCGGATACCAGGTAGCCGGTCAGCGCCAGTATGAAGCCAGGCGAGCAGAAGCCGCACTGGCTGGCGCCTTCGTCGAGCATCGCGTCCATTACCGGCGTCAGGCCCGCGGACGCGAGCCCCTCGACCGTGATGATGTGCCGTCCGTCGAGTTCACCCATCGCGAGTGTACATGAGGTGACCGAGCGCCACTCGACCGAGCCATCGGGCGCCCGACCGCCCATCAGCACGAGACAGGCACCGCAGTCACCTTCGCGGCAGCCCTCTTTCGTTCCCTTGAGGCCCGCTTCGTTGCGTATCCAGTCGAGGGCCAAGGCCTCCTCGCGGACCGCAATGTCGTAGTCGGTCTCGTTCAGTCTGAACTTGATGGTGCGTATCATTGACTATCCTTGTCTGCGGCTGTGGGGACAGGCAAGCGCGGAGCGCGGGAGGCGTACCGTGGTGCTTCGTGCCGCGTACTATGCTGTATGGAAAAAGCGTAGCGTGAATCGCGTGTGGTTGCAATGAGCTGTGATCGAACTGTCTCGCGGGGGGTGGAGTACCGGGGGCGCCGCCGGATTCGGCCAGAGCGGATCAAGATCCTTTGAACAATGGTACCATCTTGAACATATCCACATCGACGAGTCCCTTGTCGGTAATCTTCAGGGCAGGAATCACCGGCAGGGCCATGAAAGAGAGCGTCATCAGGGGCGAATCGCCCGGAATGCCCTCGCGGGCGAAGAAATCCTCGAAAGTCGACAGCCGTTCTATGACCGTCGCCGCCGGCTCGTCACTCATCAGGCCGGCGACGGGCAGGGCGAGCTCGGCGAGCACCTCGTCACCATCGGTGACCACGTAGCCGCCCTTCATCGCGTTGAGCCGCCTGGCGGCCTTGAATATCGACGCATCGTCGACACCGGCGATGATCATGTTGTGCGAATCATGGCTGACCGTCGAACCAATGGCGCCGCGCTTCAGCTTGAGTCCGCGTATGAACCCCTTGCCTATGGAGCCCGAGCCCGTATGGCGCTCTATGACGAATATCTTGATGATATCCCGCTCGAGGTCAGAGACGCACAGCCCATCGACGACCTTGGGACGGGCGAATGATGCCGTCGTGATGATCGATCCCGGAGTCGATTCAATGAGGCGGGCGAGGCCGCCCTCGTCCGGTATCCGGAAGTCCTTCTCCTCGAGCCACTTGATGTTGACCGAGTCACGAAGCGGCGGCGCGACGGTGGAGCCTCCGAGCGCATCGTAGCCGGCCGTGCGGACGCCGTTCTCCGCCACCACGACGCCTGCCTTGAAGACAAGTTCCGCGGTGAAGTGGAGCGGATCGGAGAAGGCGACCAGGTCGGCCTTGTAGCCCGGCGCTATCGCTCCGGTCCGCCTGAGGCCATAGTACAGGGCCGGGTTGTGGCTGGCCATGCGCAGCACATCGATGAAGGGCACACCCCCAGCGACCAGTGAACGCACGGCCGCGTCGATGTGGCCTTCCGCATCGATGTCATTGGGATGGCGGTCATCGGTGCAGAGCATCATGCGGCGGATCGTCTCGTGGTTCATGGCCGGAATCAGGTGCTCGAGATCCCGCGCACTTGAACCCATCCGTGCCATGATCCACATGCCCTTGCCGAGCTTGTTCAGGGCCTCTTCAGGCGTCGTGGCCTCGTGGTCGCTGCGTATGCCCGATAGCGCATAGGCCGACAGGTCGCGGCCGGACAGCCCCGGTGCGTGGCCGTCGATCGCCTTTCCCGCTTCCCAGAACAGGGATATCTTGTCCATGACACGCGGGTCGGCCGACAGGACGCCGGGGTAGTTCATCACCTCGCCCAGACCGAGCACGCGTTCTTCGCGGGCAAAACGGGCCAGATCCGATGCGAACAGCGAAGCGCCGGCCGTGTCGAAACCGGTGGCCGGAACACATGAGGGCACCATCATGTACACGTCGAGCGGTATGCCGTCGGATGCGCGCAGCATCCAGTTGATGCCATCGTGACCAAGGACATTCGCTATCTCGTGCGGGTCGGCAATGATCGCGGTTGTGCCACGGGGGCTAACCATGCGGGAGAATTCGACCGGTGTCAGCAGGCTCGACTCGATATGCACATGCGCATCGATGAGTCCCGGGCAGATGTACCGGCCGCCCAGGCTCCTGGTCGCCCTGGCCTCGAGCCCATCATTGATGCCGACTATGTAGCCGCGGTATATCGATACGGTTGCCGCATCGAGTATGGTGCCGCGGAAGAAATCCACAACCCGGCAGTCGATGAGATTGAGATCCGCGGGTGTGCGTCCCCGGGCAACGTCGATATAGTCGGTTTTAAGCATCGCTGTTCACATCAAACCCGAGAAATCGGGTAGCGGCTATTGTTACCGCCTTTTTCAAACTTGTCAAATCCATTCGTGTCAAAAAGATTGACAACCGGATCAGTCGCCAAATATTGAAGGAAAAGAAATTTGTTGCCAAAATTGGCATCACGGCGTAGGCTCTTCGCGATTGTACGTCTTCTGGTTCATGGAAACCGTATCCGGGGGGCGGAACAAAATCACACAAGGAGGCTGAAAAGTGGAACAGCTTTTCAAACTGAAGGCTCATGGTACCACGGTACGGACCGAAATCATGGCCGGCATAACGACGTTCATGACCATGGCGTATATTCTGGCGGTCAACCCTGGAATTCTGAGTGCGACCGGCATGCCCGCGGGCGGCATCTTCACGGCCACCGCACTGGCATCGCTCATCGCAACCGTGATGATGGCCCTGCTGGCCAACCTGCCCATAGCGCTGGCTCCAGGCATGGGTCTCAATGCGTTCTTCGCGTTCACGGTTGTGCTCGGCATGGGCTATCCCTGGCAGCTCGCGCTGACCGCGGTATTCGTAGAAGGCATCATCTTCATCCTGATGTCGTTCTTCAATATTCGCGAGGCGATCGTCAGGTCGATACCGAAGAACATCAAGAACGCGGTGTCGGTCGGCATCGGCCTGTTCATCGCGTTCATCGGCCTGCAGAACGCCGGCATCATCGCGAACAATGATGCGACGCTTGTCAGCCTTGGCAACATCACCAAGGGACCGGCGCTGGTTGCGCTGATCGGCCTGATACTGACCGGCGTGCTGCTGGCCTTCAGGGTCAAGGGTGCTTTGCTCATCGGAATCATCGCCACCACGATTGTCGGCATACCCTTTGGCGTTACCACGGTACCGAAGGGCTGGAATCCGGTCAGCATGCCGGCCGCGCCGCTTCTGTTCCAGTTCCAGTTTGACAAGATCTTTACGCTCGATTTCGTCGTGGTGATGTTCACGTTCCTGTTCGTCGATATCTTCGACACGATCGGCACGCTGGTCGGCGTTACGACCCAGGCCGGCATCATCGGCAAGGACGGCGAGATTCCAAAGGTCAAGCAGGCGCTGCTGTCCGACGCTGTCGGCACGGTCGTTGGAGCCTGCCTCGGCACCTCCACCGTCACCTCCTACGTCGAGAGCGCCTCGGGCGTCGCCGAAGGTGGCCGCACCGGCCTGACCTCGCTGACCACCGGACTCCTGTTCGGCGTGGCGCTGTTCCTGTCGCCGCTGTTCCTGCTGGTCCCCGGCGCCGCCACGGCTCCCGCCCTGATACTGGTCGGTTTGTTCATGCTGAGCCCGGTCAAGGAACTCGACCTGAGTGATTTCACCGAGGCGATTCCCGCGTTCCTCACGATTGTCATGATGCCGCTGTCGTACAGCATAGCCGAAGGCCTGGTCTTCGGTATCCTGTCCTACATCTTCCTGAAGGCCATCACCGGCAAGTGGAAGGACATCACGGTAACCACCTGGATTGTGGGCTTCTTCTTCATACTGAAGCACATACTCTAGGTCACCCGCAGCTCGAGGCAATGACAGGAGCGCCGATGCATCGCATGGTGCATCGGCGCTCTTTTCGAGGCGGTGGACACTCGGAATCAGGCGGCTATTCGCGGATCTTCTGCCTGACGTCCTGGTACGAACCCATCATGATCGATGCCGGCTCGAGTCCGGGCACATTCTCGCATACTATCTTGACTATAACGGTCATCGGCACCGCCAGCACGAGGCCTCCGAAGCCCCAGAGCCATCCCCACGCCGAGAGCGACACGATGATGATGAAGGGTGACAGGCCCAGGTTCTGGCCCTGCACGCGTGGCTCGACAATATTGCCGAGTATCATGTTCACGGAGAGCATGGTCGCACCGACACCGATGATCGGCGCCGGATTCGGCCAGAATTGGACCATCGCGAAGACGGTGGCCAGAACGCCGCCGAGTATCGATCCGATGTTCGGTATGAAGTTCAGGATGAAGGCTATGACGCCCCAGATGATGGGGAAATCAAGGCCGATGATGGCCAGAATCCCACCCACCAGCAGTCCCGTTGCCAGGCTTATGAAAAACTTGACGCTCAGGTAGCGCGCGACCTGCTTGATCACGTCGGCCGTGATGCGCTGGATCCGTGTGGACATGATGCCGTGGAAAGCCAGCTCGATGCGGTCCCTGAAGTGACCGATCTCGAGCAACAGGAATACGACGAACAGGATGACCATGACGGTGTTCGTCAGGAATCCCAGGAACGATTCCGATGTCGACAGCATCAGCGACTGCACCCGCGTTCTGACACCCGTCTGGCCCCATAGGTTCTGGAACAGACTGCGATGCTCGTCATAGGGTAGATTGAAGGTCCTGGCGACCAGCAGATACAGCTCCGTGAAGCGCGCTTCGTACTTGGGATACAGGGTCAGTATCGTCTTGATGCTCTGGAACAGTATGAATCCAACGATGTAGACGCCCGCTGCTACCAGGGCCACGACGATCACCGCGCCAATGGCCCGGGGTATCTTTATCTTCTCCAGGAGGATGATCACCGGTTCAAGCACGAACGTGAGCAGTACGGATATGACAAATGGCAGCAGCACGGCGGCCGTCAGCTTCATCACCGCGCCGGCAAGGACGAGCGCTATGAAGCCGAAGAGGAACAGGTTGATGCGCGCAAGGCTCGCACCGCGATACCGATCGTCTGCCATGCAGATACCCCACTAGCTGGAACGCTGGACGATCTGCTTGGAGACATACGCCTCACCGCAGCCCGCCAGAACTCGAACCTTGCCCAGCCAGCCCTTGGCTTCCGCCTCGGACAGGTAGGGGCCGATGCGCACGCGGTACCAGGTGGTACCATCGATATCCTTGAGCGTAATCAAGGTGGACAGCCCCTTGGCAGCCAGCTGTCGCTGCAGGTCGTCGGCGCGCGACCTGCTCGTGAACGCGGCCGCCTGTATCCAGTATTCACTGACGGTCCTCGCCGACGGTTTGGCCACCGTTGGGGTCGGTGTCCTGGCAACAGGCTTCGCGGACTGGACCGCGGCTGCTGGAGCCGGCACCGTCGCCGCCGCCGGAGTATACGGCTTCTGGGCCGGTTGCGTAAGTCCCGTGGCGGGGACCTGCGCGGTAGAACCATCGGAGGCGGCGGGTAGCGTGGCGGCCGGGGGCTTGTCACCATAGACGATGATGATGTCGGAGCCGCTCGCAGGCGCTGGCGTCGGCGCCGGTACCGGGGCCGGCTCGGCAGCCTGGACGTAGGCTTCCGGCGACGGACTTCGCGGCGGCGCAACCGCCGCGACCGAGGCAGGGGCTCCGGCCGACGAACCGCGCGGGTAGGCCAGCGCCAGTGCTATGCCCATGGCAACGACGAGTACGATTACGACGGACAGCACCGTCCACAGAACTTTCCTGGTTTCTACCGGCATAACCCCTCCCCACAGACAGCGCTCGATGGCACTCTGCTTCAAGTATCGGTAGAAGCGGCCCGCGTGTTGAGCGCGCGTATGGCATCGATCCTGCACAGCGCGCGGTCGATGGCGGCATCGAGCGATTCGGGCGAGCCGTGGTTCGCAAGGCGCACGGTCTTGCCTGCCCAGCGCCGCCCGGCTGCCCTGAGCGGCCGCTGGGCCACAATCCGGCGCAGAATGGCGCATGGGCCAAGCCCGTCGCGCGCGATGCCTCGCCTGATTCTGGCCACGAGCGACGAGCGCACCTCGATGATGCCATCGCAGGCGGCCGCGGCTGGCAGGCGGTACAGTATGGCCGCGTCGATGCAGGCGCGGTTCCCCGAGTCCCGGATGGCCGCATCGACGAGGCTGTTCATCACGGGATGGACGATTGCCTCATAGCGGGCGAGCAGCGCCGGATCGGCGAACACACGGGCGCCAATCGCCCGCCTGTCGGGACTGCCGTCGTCCTTGCGTGCCATCGCGCCAAGGAGCAGCGTGACCGAATCGATCGACTGCTCAAGCGCACGATGACCCAGGGCGTCGACATCGATAATCGTCCAGCCTCGGCCGCGCAGCCTGGCCGCGACCGTGCTCTTGCCCGAGCAGTACCCGCCAGTCAGCCCCAGTATCAATGCATGTCTCCCCAGGTGTGTGCCACCTCGATGCCGACCCGCAGCGGCACCGACAGCTCGATGGCGCTTGCCATCGCCTGTTCCACCGCCGTGGCGACCGCGCTGGCCTGTGCCGCCGGTGACTCCAGTATCAGCTCGTCATGGACCTGCAGCAATATCCGTGACCCTGGAAAGCGTTGCCGCAGCACCGCATCGACCTTGAGCATGGCCAGCTTGACGACGTCCGCCGCCGAACCCTGTATCGGTGTATTGACCGCGACGCGCTCCGCCGCCTGCCGCTCGTTCGCGTTGCGGCTGTCTATGGCGCGTATCGGCCGGCGGCGGCCCAGAATGGTCGTTACATAGCCATCGCGGCGGGCGTGGTCGACGGTATCGCGAATGAAGGTGGCCACGCCGCTGTATCTGCTGAAGTATGCCTCTATGAACTTCTGCGCCTCGGCACGCGGTATGCCCAGTTCCTGGGCAAGCCGGAACGCTCCCATGCCGTAGATGATGCCGAAGTTGATGGTCTTGGCCGCGCGGCGTTCCGCCTGCGTTACCTCCGCCTCGGGCTTGCCCATGATCAGTGCGGCCGTCCTGCGGTGTACATCCGCACCGTCGGCGAAGGCCTTGCGCAGTTCCACGTCGCCGGACAGGTGGGCAAATACGACCAGCTCGATCTGGGCATAGTCCGCCGATATCAGCGCCATGCCGGGAGAGGCGACGAAGGCCTTGCGTATGCGCCGCCCTTCGTCCTCACGGACCGGTATGTTCTGCAGATTGGGGTCGCGACTGGACAGGCGCCCGGTCGCGGTGCCGGTCTGCACGAAGTGCGTCCTGATACGGGGATCGGATGCCGCCAGCTCGAGGAGCGCGTCGACATAGGTGCTCTTCAGCTTCTGCAGCGTGCGGTGCCGCAGGATGCGCTCGGGCACCGGATCCTCGCGGGCCAGCTCCTCGAGCACGGAAATGTCGGTGCTGAAGCCTGTCTTGGTCTTCTTGCCGGCGCTCAGCTTGCGCTCGACAAAGAGTATGTCCTGCAGCTGTTTGGGCGAGTTCATGTTGAACTCGTGGCCGACCAGCGCCCAGGTCTGTGCCTGGACGCTGGCCAGTTCGGCATCGAGCTCGGCTCCGAAGGCCGTCAGGGCGCCGCGGTCGACCAGTATGCCCTCGCGCTCCATGCGGGCGAGCAATGACAGCACCGGCATCTCGACCCCGGCAAACAGCTCTGACAGCCCCTTGGCCGCCATCTCTTGCTCGAGTACCACCTTGAGCCGGAGCACCATGTAGGCGTCTTCCGCTCCATAGGGTGCCGCCTTCGCAATCGGCGCCGCGGAGAAGGCGGTGCCCTTGGGCGCCACCTCGCTGTAGGGTGTGCCGCCGAAACCGAGGTAGGTCTCGCCAAGGTTCTCGAGCTTCAGCGAATCGCGTTCCGGGTCGACAAGCCAGGCGGCGACCATCGTGTCCCAGGGCGTGCACCGTATGGGCGCTCCCCAGTTCTCCATGATGTGCATGTCGAACTTCAGGTTCTGGCCGACGATGACGAGGTCCGCCCGGCCGAGGAGCGGCGCGACGACTCGTCTGGCCGTCGCCTCCGGGATGCAGGCCGCGTCGGGAGACGCGAGCGGCACGAAGCAGGCGGCGCCGGCGTCGACGGCAATGGAGAAGCCGACGGGCATCGCGTGCATCTCGTCAAGCGAATCGGTCTCGCAGTCGAACGCGAAGGTACCGGCCTGCTGCGCCGCCTTGACCCAGCGCGCGAGGGCAGCCTCGTCGAGCACGACCTCGCAGCTGCCTGCTGCCGAGAACGCGGCCGGTATGTCAGGCCTGCCGGATGCGGCCGCAGGCTCGAACAGCTCCGGAGCCGGCGCGGTACGCGATGCCGCGCGGATGCCTTCCACGCCCGTCCTGGCGGTAGCCAGGCTCTTCATGCCTTCGCGCAGGAACACCTCATTGGCCGCGTCACGGTTCAGCGTGGTGACCTGCAGCTCGTCGAGCGAGGCCACGCCGACCGGCGCGTCATGGGCCAGCGTTATCAGGCTGCGCGACAGCATCGCGCTGTTCCGGCCCGCCTCCAGCTTCTTCCTGAGGCCCTCTGGCTTCACATCGGCGAGGTGCTCCCAAATCGAGTCAAACGTTCCGAACTCGCCCAGCAGCTTCAGCGCGGTCTTGTCACCGACTCCAGGAACGCCGGGCACATTGTCGGAGGCGTCTCCGGTCAGCGACAGATAGTCGAGTATCCGTTCAGGCGGTACACCCCATTCGGCCTCTACATCGGACGGTCCGACGATGACAAAGCCCTGATCACGGTCGGGTCTGAGCGCTCGTACCGAACCGCCGACAAGCTGCAGCAGGTCCTTGTCGGAGGAGACGATGTAGCAGGGTCTGCCTTCCGAACGACAGCGTGCCGCAATCGTCGCGATGATGTCGTCGGCCTCGTACCGGTCGGCGCGCAGCAGCGGCACACCGAGCAGGCCCAGTATCTCCTCAACGAGCGGAATCTGGGCGTGCAGGTCCTCGGGGGTCTTCTGCCGTGTCGCCTTGTAGGCGTCGAACATCTCGTGCCTGAAGGTGGGGACCATCGAATCGAATACCGCGACCAGAGAGGCCGGTCTGAACTGCTCCCACAGCTGAAACAGGCTTCGGTAGAAGCCAAACACGGCGGACACATTGTCGCCGCGCGGGTTGCGGAGCGGTTTGGATATGAATGCGAAGTATGAACGGTAGATGATGCCATAGGCATCGAGAAGGAAGAGGGGTTCCATGCCCGTAGCATACGCCTTGGCGTCGCTCCAGGCAAGCGAATCGGCGGTCAGCCCTTGATATCCAGGGCGCTGGGCTCGGCGGCGGAGGAATAGACGCTGCGCCGCTTGGCATAGGGGTTGCTGACCGTCATGATCTCGTGGCGCAGCATGTCCATGCGCTGCTTGAGGAGCGCGCGGTTCTCCGCGTTGCGGGTTACCACCTCGTCCTTCAGTGTCGACAGCGTGGACTTGAGCTCGGCGACGCCTTCGGGCTCCGTGCCCGCGTAGGCGGCCCGGTACATGTCCTCCAGCGGCTCTATCACCTTCTGGACAGCAAAGATCTCCGAGACAATTCCTTGTTCTACCTCGACATGCGTTACCAGGGCATCAACATCGCCCTTCTCTATGTCGGAGCGCTGGCGCTCCAGCAGGGCCATGTAGTCGTTGAACTTGTCACGCTGCCGTACCAGGAGCTCACGGAAACGCCTGAGGACGGCGACCCGTTGGTCCAGTTCTTCTTGTGACAGGCGGCCGTCTGCTGGCATGATGGGGCCTAACCGGCAATGTTGACGCCGGAACGTCGTTCGTCGCCCGAGCCCTGAGCCTTGGTGGCGGCGATGACCCACGCGGAGGACAGCTCGGCAAGCATGCCGCGCACCGACTTGACCCGCGCCATGTCCTTGACGATGTTCGCCTCGGTCAGTTCGCGGTTGAAGAAGACGTACAGCGAGAACAGGTCGCGCGCAATGTCGCCGCCCGCCTCGAAGTCAAGGCTCGCCATCAGCTCGGTAATGATGTCATGCACCTTGCCCAGCGCCTGGTTGATCTTCTCGATGTTGGCTGGCTTCTTCTTGAGGTCGGTATCGAGGAATTCGATCGCGCGATCGCACTGCTTGACCGCTTCCTCGTAGAGCATGACGATGAGCTGACCGGGGCCAGCCGTTCGTACGCGCGTTTCCCTGTAGGCTGCAAGCGGATTATGGGTCATCTCGATGTTCCCCTCCTCTGATCTTCTCTTACGATTATCGGAATGGGGAAGTCAGTCTTGAGTGTCCAAAATGATAATTCGGTCATCGCGTTCATTCGTCTCTGAGAGTACCGGTTTCGTGCCATGCTTCGACTATCCTGAAGGCGTCGTTGATGCGGGCACTGGTCTCCGTCGCGCTCTTCAGCGCTTCGGGCGTCGACCCGTGGCGGTCCGGATGGTGTTCCTTGAGCAGCCGCTTGTATGCGGCCTTGGCCTGGGCGAAGGTCGCGCCATAGGAAAGCCCCAAGACCCGATAGGCGGCCAGCAGCTTCTGCGGCGGACCCTGCTGGGTGTCGGCTGGACGTGCGCGCGAGCGCTCCTCTGCCCTGGCCCTCGCTTCGCGCTCGCGGCTGATGCGCTCCTGGGCTTCGCGGTCATTGTCCAGGTACGCGTCGAGCTCCTCCATGGCCTCATCGAGGAACGGATCGGCGGAGCGGACATGCGGATGGCCCTGGGTGGCATCGCGAACCGGGCCGGAATCCGTGCCATCCGATGCTATCCATGAGCGCAGGAGATCACCAAACCGGTCAAAGAGTTGATCGACACTCGACATAGTGACTATACTGTACTCCAACGTGGCCCGAGAGGCAATACAACCGCGTTGCGAGAGGATGCCATTGAACAGGTACAAACCTACGGTAGCTGTCTATGGCGGCGCCAATGTCGACATCCAGGCTCGCTGCGCCGACCGGTATCGCCCGGCGGACTCGAACCCCGGCACCGCGGCGATGAGCCTGGGCGGGGTGGGGCGGAATATCGCCGACAACCTGGCCCGGCTGGGTCTGGCCACGGAGCTCGTCACCGCCTTTGGCGGCGACGACAACGCGGCGGTGCTGGCCGACGGGTGCCGGGCGCGCGGCATCGAGGTCGGTCGCTCGCTGATACTGCCGGACGAGGCGACATCGCGCTACGTGTGCATCCTCGATGCCGACGGCTCGCTGGTTGGGGCCGTCGCGGCCATGCGGGCCATGGACAGATTCGGCCCGGCGGAACTGGCCGCTCGCTTCGAGCCGGGTGACGATGCGGATTTCATCGTGATCGACGCCAACCTTCCCATCGATACGATAGCGCTGGCGGCCGATCGATGGCGGGACAAGCCCATGTTGCTCGATACCGTCTCCGCAACCAAGGCGCGCAAGGCTTCGGCCATGGTTGGCCGCTTCTCGATGCTCAAGCCCAATGTGCCCGAGGCCTATGCCCTCCTGGGGCTGGAACAGCAGCACGAATCAGATCACTCGACCGCCGCGGTGGTCATGCTGGGCCGGCGTCTCCTCGATCGGGGCGTCAGGGAGGCGTTCATATCGCTTGGCCCGCGGGGCCTGTCCTGGCTGGACAAGGACGGCTCCGGAATTGCCTCACCGCTATCGATGGCCGTCGTCAATGTATCCGGGGCGGGAGACGCCGCCGCCGCTGCCCTGGTCTGGGCCACGGTCAACGGTGCCACGATACGAGAGAAGGCCTGTTTCGCCGTGGCAGCCGCCTCGCTGTGCGCATCATCGGCCGAAGTAGTCTCGGAGGCGATGAGTGCCCGGCGCCTGCAGGAACTGGCACAAGGAGTATCCATTGAACCACTATCTTGACCTGAACGATGAAGTCCGTGACGCCCTTGAACGCAAGGCTCCGGTCGTGGCGCTCGAATCGACGATCATTTCGCACGGCATGCCGTACCCCCGCAACGCCGAAACCGCGCTGGCGGTGGAAGCCGCGGTGCGTGCCGCGGGAGCCGTTCCGGCGACCATAGCGATCATAGGCGGGCGACTGAAGGCCGGCCTGACCGCCGACCAGATCAGGCTGCTCGGCGAGCGCGGACATGCCGTGGCCAAGGTCAGCCGCCGTGACGTGGGGCGCATCGTCGCACTGGGCCAGGATGGAGCGACGACGGTGGCCGCGACGATGATCATCGCCGCGATGGCAGGCATACGCGTCTTCGCGACCGGCGGCATCGGCGGCGTGCATCGCGGGGCCGAGTCGAGCATGGATGTGTCGGCTGATCTCGACGAACTTGGCCGCACCGATGTCGCCGTCGTCTGCGCCGGGGCCAAGAGCATACTGGACATAGCCAAGACCCTGGAGTACCTGGAGACCAAGGGCGTGCCCGTCGTCGTCTATCGGGGCGACGAGTTCCCGGCCTTCTACACCAGCCGTTCCGGTCTGCGGGCCGAGCTCCGCATGGATTCCGCCGCCGATATCGCCGCGATGCTCAGTGCCAAGTGGGGCCTCGGCCTCTCCGGAGGCGCGGTGATAGCGAACCCGATTCCGGTCGAGTACGAGATGCCCCCCGCGGTCATCAATGCCGCCATCGACAAGGCACTCGCCGAAGCGTCCGCTGCCGGCGTCCGCGGCAAGGACGTTACTCCGTTCCTGCTGGCCAAGGTCAAGGATCTGACCGGCGGCGACAGCCTGGAGTCGAACATAGCCCTGGTGATGAACAACGCGAGGCTTGCCGCGGAGCTGGCGGCGGAGTACAGCCGGCTGCACTAGCGCGGGACAACTTCTACCGTCCCCCCGGTTCGTGCTATAGTGGGCCCATGGCATCGAAAGCATCTGCCGCATCATACGACGAATCCAGGATAAAGACGCTCTCGTCACTCGAGCACATACGCCTGCGGACCGGCATGTATATCGGCCGGCTCGGCAGCGGCAACAACCCCGACGACGGCATCTACGTGCTGCTCAAGGAAGTGGTCGACAACTCCGTCGACGAGTTCATCATGGGCTGTGGCGACCGCATCACCGTCACGGTACGCGACGGCTCCGTATCGGTTCGTGACCGCGGACGCGGCATACCGCTGGGCAAGGTCATCGACTGTGTATCGATCATCAACACCGGCGCCAAGTACTCGGACGATGTGTTCCAGTTCTCCGTAGGCCTCAATGGCGTCGGCACCAAGGCGGTCAACGCCCTGTCATCCGACTTTCGTGTCGTTTCCTACCGCGAAGGCAAGTACCTCGAGGCCGTGTTTCAGCGGGGCGTGCTCAAGAGCAAGCGCGAGGGCACCGCGTCGCGCGAGCCGAACGGCACGCTGGTCGAGTTTACGCCCGACGAGCAGATGTTCGGCGAATATGCCTACAACATGGAGTTCGTCGAGAAGCGGATGCGGCACTATGCGTATCTGAACTCCGGGCTGACGCTCGAGCTGAATGGCCAGGAGTTCGCCAGCCAGAACGGCATCCTTGACCTGCTCAAGGATGAAACGGGTGACGATGTGCTCTACGACGCCGGCTACTGGCGCGGCGATCGTATCGAGTTCTCGTTTACCCATACGAACAACTATGGCGAGGAATACTTCAGCTTCGTCAACGGCCAGTTTACATCCGATGGCGGCACCCACCTGTCGGCCTTCCGCGAGGGTTTCCTCAAGGCGGTCAACGAGTTTTTCCAGGCCTCGTACAAGGGAGAAGACGTGCGCGAAGGCCTTGCCGCAGCCGTCGCCATCAAGCTCAAGAACCCCATGTTCGAAAGCCAGACGAAGAACAAGCTGGGCAATGGCGACATCAAGCCGTGGATCATCCAGGAAGTGGTCCGGGGCGTCGATGACTACCTGCGGCGCAATCCGGTCGCGGCCAAGCGGCTGCAGGAGAAGATCGCCTCCAACGAGAAGCTCCGCACCGAGCTCAACGTTGTCAAGAAGGAGGCCCGCGAGGCCGCCAAGAAGATAGAGCTCAAGATTCCAAAGCTGAAGGACTGCAAGCTGCACCTGGGCGACGGCCCCGACGCCGAACGCTCGACCATATTCCTGACGGAAGGCCAATCGGCGACCGGCTCGATGGTCAGCTCCCGCGACGTGATGACACAGGCCATATTCAGCCTGCGCGGCAAGCCGGAGAACATGCACGCCCGCAAGCGCACCGCGATATACAAGAATGAAGAACTCTACAACATGATGATGGCGCTTGGCATCGAGAACGATATCGCCGGCCTGCGCTATGGCCGCATCGTGCTGGCCACCGATGCCGACTATGATGGCTTTCACATCAGGAACCTGCTCCTGACCTTCTTCCTGACCTTCTTCGAGGAGCTGGTCACCCAGGGACGGGTCTTCATACTCGAGACCCCGATATTCAGGGCCCGCACCAAGAAGGAGACGCGCTACTGCTACAGCGCCAGGGAGCGCGACGAGGTGGTCAAGGAGCTTGGCGCCGGCACCGAGGTAACCAGGTTCAAGGGCCTTGGTGAGATAAGCCCGAACGAGTTTGGCCAGTTCATCGGTGATGATATCCGCCTCGTGTCGGTCGACGTGCAGACGCTCAAGGCCGTGCCCGAGGTGCTGACCTTCTACATGGGCAAGAATACACCCGAGCGCCGCGACTACATCATGAAGAACCTCATCAACGAGCTGTAGGAATATCCATGGCATATGTGAAGAAGCTGTTCAACGAAAACTTTCTCTACTACGCGAGCTACGTCATCAAGGACCGGGCCATACCCGAGCTCGAGGACGGGCTCAAACCGGTGCAGCGGCGCATCATGCACACGCTGTTCGAGGCCGACGATGGCAAGTTCCACAAGGTTGCCAACATCGTCGGTTCGTGCATGAAGTATCACCCGCATGGTGACGCATCGATATATTCGGCCATCGTCGTGCTTGCCAACAAGGACCTGTTCATAGACAAGCAGGGCAATTTCGGCAACGTGCTGACCGGCGACGAGGCCTCCGCCGCCCGGTACATCGAGTGCCGCGCCTCGGCGTTCGCCAAGGATGTGTTCTACAACCCCAAGATCACCGAGTACGAGGAAAGCTACGACGGCCGGAACAGGGAGCCTGTCGTCTTCCCGGCAAGGATCCCCGTTGTCATCATCACCGGGGCCGAAGGCATAGCGGTTGGCATGAGTACCAGGATACTGCCGCACAATCCCGTGGAGGTGCTTGAGGCCGAGATTGACTGCCTGCGTGGCAAGACTTTCAAGGTGTACCCTGATTTTCCTACCGCCGGCGTCGTTGACGCGGCCGAGTACGCAGACGGGCAGGGCCGTGTCAGGGTTCGGTCGACGCTCGATACCTCCGACCCCAAGCGCATCATCATACGCGACCTGCCCTTCGGCGTTACGACGGAGAGCCTGATCGAGAGCGTCGAGGCCGCGGCCAAGTCGGGCCGGCTCAAGATTGCGTCCATCAGCGACTACACCACGGACACGGTGGAGATCGAGGTCAAGCTGGCCCGCGGCGTCTATGCGCAGGAGACGATCGACGCGCTGTACGCGTTCACCCAATGCGAACAGTCCATATCCTGCAACCTGCTCGTCATCAGGGATGGTCAGCCGACCCTGATGACCGTCAGCGATGTCATCAGGCACCATGCCAAGCGGCTGCTCGCCATCCTGAAGGCCGAGCTGGAGCTGGACATCCGGGAGCTGCTCGATGAACATCACGCGAGGACACTGGAGCGCATCTTCATAGAGGAGCGTGTATACAAGGCGATTGAAACCAAAAAGACGCAGGCTGCCGTGGACAAGGCCGTCATCGACGGACTGGCGCCCTTCGCCGCGGAAATTCGGCGCGAGGTGACCGCGGCGGATGTCGAGCGCCTGCTCCGCATTCCGATCAGGCGCATTTCCCTGTATGACATAGAAAAGGCCAGGGCCGAGATGGAGCGTATCAAGGCTGCGCTCAAGGAGAAGCGATACAACCTTGCCCATCTGACCGACTATGGCGTCGGGTTTCTGCAAGGGCTGATCAAGAAGCTCGCGCCATCGTGGCAGCGCAAGACGCGGATAGCGTCCTTTGACAGGATCGATGCGAAGGAAGTGGCCAGGCGCGATATAGCCCTCCGATACGACACGCAGACAGGCTATCTGGGCACATCGGTTTCCGGGGGAGAGCTCAGACTCAACGTCTCGCCCTTCGACAAGGTTCTGATCATCCGTCGCAGCGGCCTGTACTCGGTGGTTCCCGTGCCCGAACGGCTCTTCGTGGACAAGGATATGTTGTACTGTGGGCTGGCGGAGAAGGAGATTCTGGCCGACATCGTGTTCAGCCTCGTGTACCTGGACCCGAAGAATGGATCGGCCTACATCAAGCGCTGCACGATCGATGCGTGGATCATGAACAAGGACTACCAGCTGGCACCCGAGGGCTCGCAGGTCCTGTTCTTTACCGCCGATGCCAAACAGGCCTTCATGGTCAAGTACGCGCCAAAATCTCGCTTCAAGATCGATATCGAGCGTTTCAGGGTGGAGTCGTTCCAGGTCAAGGGACTCAAGGCTCAGGGGGTGCGGTTATCGACCAGGCAGGCCCTGGCGGCATGTGCCGAGGGAGACCAGGGGCTGTTTGATGAACCGGGTGCTTCCGCGGCCCAGAAGCCGGTTGTCGCCGAGTCCGCTGCGGCCAAGCCAAAGATCGCCGGAAAGAAGGCGGCTGCGTCCAAGCCCAAGCCCAAGACAAAGTCCGATACCAGGAAGAAGACCTCGCCGGCGGCAAAACCCAAGCCTGCTGCCAGAGCGCCTGCCAGGAAGACAGCGACGAGACCGGCCGGGAAGCCGGCAGTCTCTCCCAAGGCTCCGGGCGCGGCGCCCAAAGGTGGCCTGCTCGACAAGGCCTCAGCCAGGAAGAAGCCGCCCAAGAAGTGATTTCCCATGGCCTGCGCCGTGCGGGTGCAGCGTCAGGCTTGCTGCGGATGTATATGAGCCTCGAGCCACGACTTGAGCCCGGGGCTCATGGCGAACTCTTTCCAGCTGTCATCATTCATCACTTCGTCGTACCTGAATGTCACCACGTCATCGACCATGGCAGGCCGCCTCGGGACCGGGTCCGCGGTCCAGAAATTGAGCGGATACATGACCGGAGGCGGCAGGACCTGCCTCTCCTCCTCGGCGGTATCGCTCGCCACCGCAATGCTGAGCGCCGCCTGGTGCATGAAGATGCGATGAGCCGCACTCTGTGCGCATAGAGCCGCAAGCGGCAGATTGCCCGCGAACCTGCGCTGAAGACGTGCCCACCGCCGCAGCAGGCCACGCTCGGGCCTGACCGTCAGCAGCCCCGCCGCGATGTAGAAGCGCAGCCTGAGTCCCTCCAAATAGCTTGTCGTAGTACCGATGGCATCCGGATCGACGCCGCCGCAACCATAGGCGGCTGCCCAGAACCCGTCCGGATCGGATCCCGCTTCCTGCCCGATGTTCTTGCCGTTGACAGGCCGGAACGCTATCGCCTTTCCCGGTTCAAGCATGAGCGGGGCAATGTCACGCACCACGACCGAGTCGCGGTCGAACCAGACAAGAATCGGGGCAGACCATTCGGCGAGCCTTTCGGCCTCTGCCGCCGCCAATCCTTTCATCGCGAACGGGTAAGGCGCCAGGGACCGATCGGAGCGGTACGGCTTGAACTCGACCCCGAGCGCCTCCGCCCGGGCAGCAGTATCCGGTTGTATGGCCGCTTCCTCCGCGTGCATGATCCAGATGGGCGTTTCCGCGTAATTGCCACCGTACTCCCGTATGCTCGCAGCCAGGAGCAGGATGTCAGTGCCTGGTACTCCAAGGTATGAATAATCACTGTACGCGATGATGACGGGTGTCCTGCCCGCGGTCACGTGCTCGTATGTGCCGATCGCACTCGCTGCCATGCATGCCTCCCCACGGCCCTTGGGTGGCCGTCATTGATCAGTCGTCTCGTCCTTCACTCCTCGCGCGGGCTCAAGTATAACCTGACCCAAGAAGTTCGTGCATCGATGGAATTCCCGGAACCGTACCCGCTGCGCCCCACGATGCGGTTGTTCCATCGTATATCGAAGGAATTTGCGTATTGACGATGTGGGGCATATAGTGACCATTGGAGGGTGCACATTGAAATTCGAGGCTGAATTCAGGAATCGATGCGCGCGGAGGGGGCTCGACGAGGCGGCGATCGCCGAATCGCTCCGGAACATCGAGGCTCTTGAGCGTGAAGTCTCATACACGGGCCAAGAGGTGGATGATGTTCCCGTCTCTCTGGTCGAGCGTCACATCGCGGCCCTGGTGGCCAGGGGCGAGGCGAGCGAGGCGCGCATCACCTCCTTGGCCAGGTATTTCATAGTCGCCGGAGCCGACGCGATCGCGATACGGCTCCTGGCATATCTCTTGCCGATCGGCGTATTGCCTGGCATGTCAGACCGGCTTGGCCTTGTTGCTGGCGAGGCAACCAGAACCGTCGTGATGACAAACGTGACCGTCCCGGTAGTGGGATCAGCTCCGGAGGCGTATCCGGCCGCCACGAAAGCCTTCGTCGAGGCCCTTGAAAGGGAGCTTGGATCGGAGCGGGCCAGGATAGTCCTTACCTGGAACGTGCATGGGATTCCGGCCGAGTCATTCGCCTCTGAGAAGGAACGCCTGCAAGCGCTCGGCTCAATCGACGCATGGCTTGACGAGTACCATGCCCGCCAGGTTGATATCCTGCAGAGGCACGCCGATGACGGAACCCTGTGGTATGAGCAGCGCATTACCCAGGCCGTCGTCGATTTTGTCCGTGATCACAAGGAAATACTGGGCGGCGTCCGCGATGGCGATACCATATACCTGACCAAGATACCCTACGACCCCGATCGCTATATCTCGTCTGCCGATCCGCTCATGAGGCGCAGGCTCGCATGTCATTGCCCGCTAGCCGCCTCGTCAATCACGGAATCCGGTGCGGGCGTACCCTCCGCCTGGTGCGCATGTTCTGCAGGCTACGAGAAGTTCCTGTTTGATGTGGCGTTCGGCGAAGATACCGACGCAACGGTGCTGTCGTCAGTCCTAGATGGCGATGACCTGTGTCGCTTCGCGGTCAGGATACCGCCTTCCATACTGTATCTGGCCGGGCCTTGATCGCTGGTACCGTGATGAGCTTGACAGGGCCGAGCAAGCTTGACTTTTATTTTCGTTTCATGTACTTTTTCCTCGCTTTAGCAAAGAGCATTCCCCTGTAGCTCAGCTGGCAGAGCAAGTGGCTGTTAACCACTGGGTCCGTGGTTCAAATCCGCGCGGGGGAGCTAGTTAAGTTGTACTGTAGAAACGAATTAAGCCCTGGCGATGCCCAGGGCTTTTTCGTATTCTGAGCCCGACTGGACGCAAATTGGACGCAGATCCAATAGCGTGGCCGCAACTCATTGAGTTGTGGCTCGCCCGTCTGGTCAGGCCAATGGTACAATGGCAGTGCCTACCGCAGGGATAAGGGGGCAGCATGGCAACTAAAAAGAAGTATCCAGAGCCATACAGGCGGCCGGACACCAACATTTACTACTTCATGTTTATCGGGAAGGACGGCAAACGCCGACGGATGACCACCGGCCTGACGGCTAAGGAGGCCGCCCGGGACTTTATCCGCACCTTCATCGACGAGCAGAGCGCCGAGGCGACTACCTTGTGCTTCGCCGACTACGCCGCGCCCTTCTTCAAAGCCGAAACCTGTCCCCACTTCATCCGCTACCGCCAGGAAGGCAAGAGTATCGGTCTCAACCACTTGCACCAATGCCGCACGCTCTTGGACAAACACGTCTTCAAGGACCCGGTCTTTCCGAGGCTTGCGATGGCGAAGATCAAACGGGGTGACCTCTTGGATTTGCGGAACCGGCTCCAGGCGGCCGGTATGGGCGTCAACTCGCTTAACAAGTGCATCTCCACCGTCAAGACGATTCTTTCCGAGGCTTGCTTCCGTGGGGATATCGACAATAACCCTGGCTCAATGGTCGGGAATATCAAGTATGAACGGCAGGAGCGCGGCGTCCTCAATCCTGAGGAGGTTGGTCGTTTCCTGGCCTTCCTGAGCAGTCGCACCGCGCGGATCAAGGCCGAGGCCAAGGATGCGCTTCCGATCAAGAAGGGCGCCCAGGAATCCCGCCGTAGCCTGGATGCCCTACAGGCCGTACGCGACGAAGCTCTCATCGCGGTGCTCTTCTGCTCGGGCATGAGGGCCGGCGAAATTCGAGCACTCCGCTGGTCGTCGTTGGACCTCACCACTGGACGCTGCAAGGTCATTGAGGCGGACAAAGGCAAGGACGGTATCGGGAAGCCCAAGTGGGGCAAGACCAGGGAGATCGTCCTCGCCAAGCTCGCCCTGGACCGGCTCAAGGCTTGGAAGGATAGCCTACCTTATGAAGCCCCCGGCGATTACTTCGTCTTCGGCACTAGCCTGGGCAAGGGACTCGGTTATGAAGGCCTCCATAACGTCCTCGAGGACTGCATCAAGGAGGCAAGGGCCGAGAAGGTTATCCCGGATGATGACCGCTGGGTCTCGCCCCATGCTGCCCGCCATACGCTCAACACCAACCTTCTTGCCGCCGGAGTGGCCCCCTTGCTTGTCCAGAGCTTCCTCGGCTGGTCTAGCGCCGAGGCGAGGATCCTCACGCGGGTGCAGGCCGTCTATACCCACTTCCAGCTGCTTCGAGTCGATGATGTTGCGAAGGCGGTGGATATGATCTACGCTCCTCCGAAGCAAGAAGCGGCTACCAAGTCAGGTTGAAATGGAGATATAAAACATGCCCAAGCCCAAGCGGAAACGAGTCAACAAGAGTTCCTCAAGCGATACTGTCGGTAAATCCGCCCCTCTGCCTCAAGATGAGAAAGCAGCGGCAGGTTTCGCAATACCGCTCACAGGGTCGGAGGAGCGGGAGGCTTTCGAACTACCCGATCTTGGTGCCTTGGCCGTCAACCTCAGGCGCGACCTCGATCGCGAAGCCGATTCGACACGACGTCTCCGGCTCTATGATTTGGCGCTCCAGGAGCTCGAAGCAGCTCAGGACAAGGGCGCGCGACTGTACACCATGCAGTCCAATGCCGGGGAGTTGGTGAACCCGGAGCATATCGAAGCGTATGCTGGCCGCCTCTTAGACATGATCGCTAAGCTTCGACTGGAGAAGGAGCGGCTTTCGCTACGGAACGAGCCTGCCTCACCGTATTCTTCTCCAGATCCCCTGAGACCTATTGAACTAGCAACAGGTGTTAGCGCGCCCAGCCAGCCCCAGGGGAGTGGACCCAAGGAGTACCCTGATATCATGACAATTCCTGAGGTCGCCGAGTTTCTAAGGCTCAAAGAGTGGCGATTCCGACAGACGTACCGAACCTTGGGAATCCCTTTCTTTGTAGAAGGTCGCTTCATCCGCTTTGAGAAAGACGATGTCATCAAGTGGATGCGTTCGCGTAAGCAGGAGAAGTGATATACATATTAACAGAAGGGAGGACCTAGTAGGGATAGACCTACCTCTCTATATATGTATCTCACTCCGCCATGCATCCACGCGACTATCCTCCCGATCCAACACCGTCGGAGACCGGCCCATGCCCGATTCTGCACGACAATAGCTGGACGGCATAGTACTTCGATCGATGCGCGGTCGATGAATACCCGTAGGGCGACTCGACCAGAATGCCAAGGCTCTTCAATAGCCGCATCCAGCAATCATAGTGCCGGTTCCATTGTTTTAGAATCCCGTAGGACAGTGGGTAATACCCCTCCCGGTGGAACCTCCTTGATCCCGGGTACAGGTACTCCCAATACGCGGTCCGCTCCCGATCGGCGAACACCCTATCAAGGTTCCTCGTCCAGGCCATGATATTCAGCAGGAACTCCTCGAAGGCCATCCGGCTTCTCGTCTGCCTTTCAAGCCCGGCCGCCTCCACCGCGAACTGCAGGGCCATCGTGATTACCGGGTCTCGCCGCAAGACCGCGAGGGATTCCATGTCCAGGGCCGTGCTCCCTTTCATGCTTCGGTAGGAGGCCTCGATCCGGTCCTGTAGGCCCAGTAGCAGGGCTCCACTATAGCCAGGGCTTTTCGCGACTAGATCGTGAAACCGCTCGTAAGCCTGATCAACGCTGAGGCCATTGGCCTTGTAGATTCCCACCATCCGGCAATAGGCATCATTGGTCGCGTTGTTCTCGAGGGGCAAGACCTTCGTCTCCGACTCCTCGATATTCTTCACCGGGTCTTTGCCCCTTGTCGGGGCCGTGCTCAACTTTTTCGTCGCCTTTAGCCTCGCCCGGATCTTCTCCGGCCGGGCTTCCTCCCCCAGGACCTCCATGGCAGGATAGCGCGGGAGTGCCGCATACCCGGGGAATCCGACTCGGACCAGATTGCTGTCGAGGTACTCATCCGGCCTCGGGATACTCACGGCTTCTCTCGGGCGTGGCAGGATCTCCACCTCAAGCTTTACCTCCAGACGCTCCTTCAGTGCCACGACGATAATCTCGTTCGGCACCCTCCGGTCCAAGAACCAGAAGGCGTGGAGGCCCCGTTGGCTCGCGAAGGCCACACTCGGCGCTTTTCCAATCTCGGCCACCACCGCTCGGTACTTCTCCTCGAGCTTCCGGGTCGGACTCGAGCCTATCCACCCGCCCATCTGATGGTCGTCGATATCGACGCCGAGATAGTTCCGCCGCTCTCCCGTACTGAAGAACGAGATCACGCGTTCACTGACACCGCGCATGTGTCGATCGATCACCGCATCGCTTAGGGGGTGATAAATCGTCTGGAGATTGCCGAACTTGTCCTTCTGGACATAGGCATCCCGTCTTGGCTTGAACATGGTTAGGAAGTCTTTTACCTCAGATTGGCAAGTCATGATTGCCTCCTACGCTACCGTCATCTATTCGATGGAATTGGCGATATCCCCTTCCGTCGAAGTACTCGATTCCGAGTTCCGCCAACCCATCGCAGACATCGGCGTAGGCCGTCAGGAATGTCCCTATCCGGGGATCCAGGATGATTGCCAGCTTGCCTTTCCGCCTGGCAACCACCTCATGCACGAACTCCATGAGGTACATCGAGTCGGCCTCCTTTAGCCCGTTATTCCGCGCACGCATCTTGTTCATGAAGCTGAGGTCGAGCACGAAGGCCCCGCTGCTTCCCGCGAGCTCGCTTATCGAATGGAACTCCGGGTGCCGCTGGAATCCCGCTTCGTTGCAGGCTTCCATGGTTGTAATCACATACGGCTCGGGGTACCAACTCCTCACCATGGTCTTTATGAGCCCAAGTACTGCGTTATCGGTCTTCACGAGCGCCTGAGGGCCATCCCGCAACTCCGCCGAAGTCGCGCTCTTCGCGTATGGGGACAGGAAAGCCTTCATCGGCTCCAGATAGTTCTTGTGCCGCTCGCGTAAGGCACATATGCAGATTCGGAACTTCCCATCCTCGTTTACCGTGAATCCACGGCCATCGCATTTCTCGCATGTCATGTCTGCCTCCTAGTACGCAAGGACATCGCTAAGTAGCTCCGCTAAGTAATCGTCGTCAGCCGTGTCGTTTTTCCAGTCGCCCACGTAGGCGACCTCTGGCATGGCTAGCGCATCGAAGCCTTTCTCGTTGCTCTCGCCCCGCCGATTCTTGAGGAGTTGAACCCGCACCTTCTGCTGCTGCTTGAGCTCGTCGTCGCAGTACAGGGCTACCGCGACATCCGCATCGCTCATGATTGCGCTCGATTCCGCAAACGAGGTCGCATCAAAGAGGTAGTCGTAACGCTCTCCGGGAATTCTCGCGTTCCGAATCCGATCCTTGGCGGCGGTATACGAAGCCCGGTTTAGTTGTGACAGTGCTATCACCGTGATACCCCGTTCATTCGCGTAGGTTGTTGTCAACTGCCTTAGGAAGGTGAACACTTCCCCCGTGAATCGATATGGGTCACTTCCCGATCCGTTCGCGAATCCCGCATATTTCGCGAGTAGCTGTACGTAGTCAACGATGAGGATATCGATAGTCTGCATTATTCCTGGCGCACCGATTTCAACCGCATGGTTCTCAAGCGCGAGCAGCATGTGTTCAATTCCAGCGATCGAATACTGGAAATCCGATGGCCCTGCGACATGGATACGACCATAGTTCAGATTCCGTTGGAGATCCGGTACTACGACTTGCTCCATAAAGTCGCGCTCTTCCTTGGTCCAAGTATTTCCAAGCACCTTGTTCACGGTGATAATGAAGCTGTATTTTCGGAAGGAATTGTGTTGGGCATGCCGCACTGCGAGACGAAGCATCTGTTCCTCGGGCTCCATCTCGAGGGAAATGAAGCAGCTTGAATACCCACGCACGACCGCATTGTTGTAGGCCAAGTTCAAGGCATAGGTTGTCTTGAGTGAACCGGAGAAGCCTCCTATCACCACCATGCGCTTGGGCATGCCTCTGACCTTCCAGTCGAGATCTTCGATGAAGAGCATCGGCCCTGTAGCGTGTTTACCGAGATTATCGAACGATGTCGAATAATCGAATTCTTGGACGACCTCAATTGCCATCTCTAACCTCCTCATCCATCGCATAGTTGCGGCCTCCAACGCTCTTGAAGTACCGATCTAGTTCTTGTGCGACGTGTTCCGCGACTGCTTCCTGGCCAAGGAGTGCGTCCTTTGCTTCCGGCTCGGTCCCCTGCACGAGGCCATGTGTACGAAGTACTTCGTGGAGTATTGCCCTGAATTGCCCTTTCCTTGATGGCACCACGTCGAGCCAGCGTCGCTCAGCTGAGCTCGCGATGACTCTTCCGCAGAGCATGATTTCTCCCTCTGACCCCACGGTCAGGTTTCTTATAATCTTCCGGCTACCGGTTTTCGATGCCGCCACATGCCCTGGTTCCACCGACTCCCGGGGCACCACCTTCCTTCCGGCGTGCGTCCTCAAGGCTTTCTGGTTGGAGCACTGTATCAACACTCGGAATTCCTCGGCATAGGCGGAATCCAGAGCAAGCTCCTCGGGCTTCTGTCCACGCTCCTTCGCGTCGGTTTCCACCAGCGCTTTCAAGAACGCTAGCTTCTCGAGGGCATCGAATCTCGGGCCTTCCCCAGCGACGGTCTTGAAGAGTAGGGGATAGGCTCGAAGTCCCTCCGCTGCACGGACCGCATTCCTGCCTTCGGTTACCGTGACTACCGTCCCGTCACTCAACCTGAGGCGCTGCGTCCTTAGATACTCATTAAAGTTCCGGGGAAAGCCGTGCGATGTATCCCCGCCCAAGTCCCGGATCAACTTGGATTCCATCTCCTGCTTCTTCTGCTCGAAGGTCCTAGCTTCTATGTCGAGCACCAGGTTTTTCCCCTTTCTGATTACCCCCGGATACTCACGGTTCGAACGTGCGCCGGGTATGCTTCCCCACTTGATCTCCTCGAGCCGTTCTTGCTGCTTACTTAGAGCCTTAAAACTGAGCACCGGCGCGAAGCCGCAATCAAAGGCGCACTTGATCCCTTCGAGCGCGACGAGCCCATTCGCCATATCGCAATGCAACTGGTTCATCGCCTGGGCGAAGACCTGCTCGTTCGCCTTGATCGGCCTGAATGCTGCATCTTCCACTTCGAGGTCTGGGTATACTTCCTCTATCTTCATTTGCTCCTCCTTAACACATAAAGGCGACCTTAAATTGGCGCACGATCGCCTTCTGCTTTTGCATCGTTCTCTCTACTTGCATAGGAGCCCCACTCACAAGGAGAACCTATGACCTACCAGATCATCAGCGAGCGCCAGGCTCCGACCTACAAGATTGGTTGCCCTGCCGACGCTTATAAGGCCTTCGCACGTTATGCCCGAGCCAAGACCGAACGTTTCATTGTGGCCAGCCTCAACGGAGCCCATGAAATCATCCGAATAAGGATCGTAACAGTCGGCCTTGTGTCGCGTTGTCTGGTCGCCCCACGGGAAGTCTTCGTCGGTCCCATCACGGATATGGCCAGCTGTATCGTGGTCTCTCACAATCATCCCAGCGGACATCACGAAATAGTAAGTGACGAAGATATAACTTTATCAAATCGCCTTCGCGATGCGGGGGAACTCCTCAATATCCCGCTCATCGACCACATCATCACGAGCCGGAACGGCTTTACATCCCTCGTCGAGCGCGGCCTTCTTAGCCGCTCCGCCTCTGTCTGATCGCTGGCCATTGCCGTCCCGCAGCGCTCTTCCTCTTCAGCTGCGGAATGGCAATGGGCGTGCGATCACGCTCCCTGCGCGAAGGCTTCGACCAGCTCGCCTTCACCGAAGCCACATTGCATGCGAAGTACACATCCGCCGAGATACCAGTGGGCAGGTTTTGCTTTTGTAAGGTATAGGCTTCGGATTCCTTCGATGACTCATTCTCCATGGCGTATGCGTCGAGCGCGATCTGGAGATGGTCGATCAGCCAACTGGTCTGGTACCAGTCGAGGAATAGAAGACCGAAACGAGTGTCCAATTTGTACGCTGCGAGTTTCGACCCAATCGACGAGCTCATGAACATGATGAAGTCTTCGTACTCTTCCTCGTCGTCGTCAGCCTCGTCGTTATCGCAGTCGTCGTTATCGCAGTCGTCAACGCGGTAGGCTCGACTTGGCTCAGCCGCAGTAGTGCCCTCGGCAGGTCGCTCATCTCCTTTCTGTAGCCACTCGATTTCATGGTCAACCTTGATTGACTGGCAGATGACCTCAAGTTCAAAGATCACCGCTTCACGTTCTTCCTGGTTCAATAGGACGCAATAGACAGCATCTTCCCTGTTCATGGTTTCTCCTTTGAGTCGTTATCCTGTGTTGGTTTCCTGGAGACTTCGTTACCTTGCCACTGCCGATACGCCCCAGCTACCGACCAGTGCTCGCGAGTTCACTGATCAACGCTTTGGAGTAACGAGTAAGGCTGATGATGCGTGCTTGTACGTTAATAGGTGGCAGGGCAGGGGAAAGTTCGAAGTGCTCTACATATATAAGTAGAGTGGACCCGGGCAAAAGTGCAAATAAATCGTATTAAATCGTGCGAATTTACATTATGCCATGATTATGTCATGCGGGATATTGCTCTATATGCGGCGTATGTTTGAGAATGCGCCAAATGCAACTATACGCGTGATATTCAAGATCACGTCTTTGGCCTGACTTTTATGTGTTCGTAGTATGCATTTTCCCTATAGTTTTTTCGCTTGAGGATCCCTGTCCCGCGATTTTCGATTGCGAGGACCCACATCTCAATAGTATCTAGACGATATTGGTCGTCAAAGATCCACATATCTATATTAGCTACACAAGCCTTGACGTTAGAACTTCTATAGATTCTACGCTCAGCGCGCCACAGGGCAGCGCAATCGCTTTCCTGATACTCTTACTACTAATACCTCTATCCGTCGAAACCCCTTGGCTTCTTTCCTCTTAGCGCTTTATGGCCCTGATTAAGCCCGCCAATATGCCACTAGTCTTCCCTCGAATGCGGTAGCCCCGGCCGCCGAACATATCGCGTACACAGTCCGGCCGTCAGCTGCTAATTACATAATAAGGCCATCGCCGACCTCATAGGCAGGCTCGATCCCGGCCGCATCCTCACATCCCAATTTTCTCAAGGAGGCTCCAATGCTTTCCTCTCTCGTTGACGCTCCCCCTACCGCCCCGCTCGCGCTCGTCGGCACCGCAGAGCCCGGCTCTCTGCCGTCGCTCTCCAACGTCCTTTTCGACTTCACCATCCCCAGCGCGGAGACCCCGGCCGCCGCGCCCTTCACGGTCGACAGCTTTTCAAAGGCTTCGTGGTGCGCCTCGCGCATCCTCGAGAGCCAGGCCCGCGTTGATCAGCGCGCCGACCTGGCTCGCTCCTACAAGGCCCGCATCGACGCCTGGCTCTCCGATGCCAACGCTGCTGACATCGACTCCATCGAGTACCTGTCCGCGGCGTTGAAACCCTACATCGAATTCGAGGTCTCCAGGCAGCGTCGCTCTCGCTCTGTGCTCCTCCCCACGGCCACCGCCCAGCTCCGCAAGCTCCCGGATCGCATCGACATCGTCGACCGCGACGCCGCCCTGGCCTACTGCAAGGAAAACTTGCCACGGCTCGTGATCACACGCGAAGACCTATCAAAGACGGAGCTCAAGAAGGCTGTATTTGATGGGAACGCCATCCCAGGCGTCGAAGCCGAACTCGGCTGTGATGAACTCTATATACGCCCAGTTTGAAAGTGAAAGGAACTTAATATGCGTAACTTGAACTCGACATTGCTAGAGGGACTATTAACATCTGAGCCGCTCTATACCGAGCCCGCCAACGACCGCCCGGCCGCTACTCGCTTTCTTCTCGATGCCGGTGACGACATCCTCGCCATGCCGGCCATCGCCTATGGTCGTCTTGCTGACACCATCCGCGACACGCTCCACGTTGGTTCTGCCGTCCGCCTCGTCGGCCGTCTTGGCATTGACTCTTCGCTCGATGCTATGACTCCAGTCGTAATCGTAGTCGAGCATGTTGAGGTTAAATCCGTCCGCTCCCCGGAAGCCCGCGCCTACGCCGAGGACGCCTGCTCATGACCCCTGACCTTATTTTCAAGTATAGCAGGAAAGATGGACTCGATGACGGGGTCCTCTTAGACGTCTCCGAGCTAGCCCGCGAGGCTGGCTTCAAGCTTCCCGTTGCCGTCTCGGACACCCTCTACCATGGCTACCTCACGCCACCGCCCGAGCTTGCTAAGGAAGGGCAGAGTCTAGTAGGCCGCCTCTGGGACACCCTGTCCGTCCTACGTTTCGCCATCAAGGCGTCACCCGCAACGGACCGCCTGTCCTTTACCGTCCTCTTTGCTCAAGCCCCTGATACCGCACCCGAGCCCGTCGACCTTTTGGCCGTCTGCGGGCCTGATGATTCCGGCGAGCCAGTCATAACGATCATGCTACCGTCTGATGATTAACCCAATGGCCCTGGCCCACCCGGGGCCTTTCTTCATTCTTGCATATTCGATACCCAGACACCCTTTGACCAAGCAAAGCTAAAGGAACCCAATCCAAAGTACTCGTTCGACGCGCTATTCACGCCTCCAGAGCCTTTATCGAGCCTCTGCCCACTTCAATTCATTCAACTTGATCGTGCCAGCTTCCGGCACGGTCTACCTGTATCCTCTTCTTCTCGGCTGCCTTGGTGCAGCCGTATCATCACGGAGTCCGAGATGCCGAATCCTTACGCGAATCTGACCAAACTTATCCAGGCAGTCTCACTCCTTGTCGCACCGAGCGGCACAACGGTCAAGATGCTAATGTCCCGCCTTGGCATCTCTCGCCGCTCGGCATTCCGCATGCTTGAAGCCCTGACCGACCTCGGCCTTCCCCTCGTTGATGAACGCCGCGACCTATCCACGGAGAAGACCTATCGCATTCTCGAAGGCTACGCCCAACACTTACCGACCTTCAGCGTCCCGAGTCTCGACCTCAACCCACAGGAACGCTACTTCCTCGACGCCATTCTAGAAGGGCGCTCGCTCCGGGACTCCTCGTCATCGGCGCTCCTGTCTTCGCTCCGTTCCAAGCTTAACGTCCTTCTGCCGGGGCTCGACGCCGATCCGGCTCCGGAACCCGATACCAACCTTACATCTTCGCTTCTTGATACCTTCCGAACTGCCATTAAGACCGGCCAGGCCTGCTCTGTGGTCTATCGCTCTCCGGTTGATGGCATTGCCCGCTCGTATACCCTCTATCCGGTAAAGCTCATCGAACATCGCGGTGGCCTCTACCTCTACGCCAAGCCCGAAGGCCAGATCCATTGCCGCCTTCTTGATGTCGACCTCTTTGAGTCGGCAACACTCGCTGGCACTAGTTCTGAACCCTTGGTCGACATCGACTACGCTGCTTCTCTTGGCTCCACCTTCGACCTCGAAGCCGATGCTCCCATCCAGGCCACTATCCGCTTCTCGTCCACGGTCGCCCAGAAAGCCACAACCCGTCATATCGGCATCATCCA
>MTLE01000038.1_pt1 | contig 100866 bp, 95 predicted proteins | sample 1982461 | NCBI WGS metagenome assembly MTLE01 (sample SAMN05712605, study PRJNA340218) | biofilm metagenome | isolation source: sample SPL anode biofilm adapted to -200 mV | place: USA | collected 2012-02-03
ATCTCTTAAGATCCTGTCTATGTTAAAATATTAAAAATTTGTTTTTATTGATGTTTTTCGAGCAAGGCGACAGCGCACTGTGCTTATCATTCGTGCTCTGAATTACAAGACTGTACAGTTTTACCTGCCATCCGCCATGCTTCAAAACGTTCTTGTAAACTCATAATGACCACGAAAAATACGGGCACAAAGAAAATAGCCAGTAATGTTGCGCTAACGATTCCTCCGAATACGCCAGTGCCAATTGCCTGTTGTGTTTCTGCGCTGGCGCCAGATGCTAACATCAACGGCACGACTCCCAACCCAAACGCCAATGAGGTCATTAAAATAGGGCGTAACCGTAAACGTGCCGCAGAAAGGGCGGCTGCTACTAGTCCCATCCCTTCTTCACGTAACTGTTTAGCGAACTCGACAATTAAAATTGCATTTTTTGCCGATAATCCGATCACGGTGATCATGCCTACTTTGAAAAAGACATCATTAGGCAGCTCTCGAATGACGACGGCAATAAAAGCGCCAATCAATCCCAGCGGAACAACCAATATCACCGCGAATGGAATAGCCCAGCTTTCGTATAAAGCCGCTAACACCAAAAAAATCACGAGCATGGATAAAGCCATTAGCATCGGGGCTTGAGATGCTGATTGTTGTTCCTGTAACGATTGTCCCGTCCATGCAATCGCAAATCCCGGAGGTAATTGTGCGGCAAATTTCTCCATTTCTGCCATTGCATCACCGCTTGAAACACCTGCGGCTGCGCTACCTGAGATAGAAACGGCTGGAACCCCTTGATAACGAACTAACTGTTGAGGCGTTTCATTCCAAACAGGCGTAACCAGTTCAGATAATGGCACCATTCCTCCATTCTCATTGCGAACATTAAGTTTAAGTACATCATCTAATTTCATTCTTGAAGCAGCTTCAGCTTGAATAATGACTTGTCGCATATCGCCTTGATTTGGAAAATCATTAACATATAAAGAACCCATCGCCGTAGATAATGTGTCGCTAATATTGGTGAATGGCACGCCTAAAGCTTCGGATTTTTGCCGATTGATATCCAAGCGAATGCTGACACCAGAAGGCAACCCTTCAGAATAAACACCTGTGACCAATGCACTCTGTGACGCTAATTCAATCAATTTATCTTCTGCTGTTTTGAGTGCGGCATACCCTTGATTTGCTCTGTCTAATAGCTTCAATGTGAAACCGGAACTATTCCCCAACTCATCAATTGCAGGTGGTGTTTGAATCATCACCGTGCCATCTTTCACACCAGACATGCTTGATTGCGCCAGTAAGACTTCATCCTTAACTGTTGCGCCATTGCGTTTATCCCAGTCATGAAGAACGGTGAAAGTCATTGCTGTATTCGATCCTGAACCCGAGAAACCAAAACCAATGAGGCTTAAGTTGGTTTGGATGGATGAACGGCTTGCGACATAATTTTCATAAGTTTTTACAACATCTAATGTTCGCTCAGCAGTCGCATCCGATGGCAACTGAAAAACACTCATGAAATAACCTTGATCTTCTTCTGGGAGAAATGCAGAAGGCCACCTTTGGAGACCCATGACCAAGGCTATAGAAATGATGATAAATATCACGATCACTCGACCAGAGCGTAAAACGAGACGACCCACACTCGATTCATATCGTTGCGACATGCGCTCAAAACCGTTATTGAACCAGCCAAAAAAGCCCTTTTTATGATGATGTTCAGGGGCAACTGGTTTTAATAATGTTGCACACAGAGCAGGTGTCAGTGTTAACGCCAGAAAAGCAGAGAATAAAATTGAAGTCGCCATCGACAATGTAAATTGTCTATAGATCACGCCAACAGAACCGCTCGCCAGAGCCATGGGAATGAATACGGCGGTCAGTACTAATGTAATACCAACAACCGCACCGGTGATCTCTTTCATCGCTTTTATGGTGGCAACGCGGGGTGAAACTTGTTCGTGAGCCATAATGCGCTCAACATTTTCTACCACGACAATAGCATCATCGACAATGATACCAATTGCCAACACCATGCCGAACATCGTTAAGACATTGATAGAAAAACCGCAGGCCAGCATGACGGTAAATGTGCCTAGTAATGCAATGGGCGCAACAATCGAAGGTATCAAGGTATATCGGATATTTTGTAAAAAAAGATACATGACCAAAAATACCAATACCATCGCTTCAATGAGGGTATGAATTACCTTTTCAATCGAAATTTTAACAAAGGGTGCCGTGTTAAAAGGGATCGAATAGGTCATTCCTTTTGGCAAAGCAGAGCTCAGCTCTTGCATCCGAGCTTCTATAGCTTCCGCCGTTTTGACCGCATTGGCCCCCGGAGCAAGTTGAACCCCAGCCATCGTGGCTTGTTTACCATTTTCTCGATTGCTGAAGGAATAGGTTTGCGCACCAAGTTCAACCCGAGCAACATCACCCAATACCACCTTGGAGCCATTACGGTTTGCCCGTAAAACAATCGCCGCAAACTCCTCCGGTGATGTGAGTTGACCTTGCACCGTCAGAGGAATGCTGACGCGTTGACCCGCTAATGTAGGGGATGCGCCGATACTGCCTGGCGCGATTTGAGCATTCTGTTGACTGATCGCTGTTGAGAGATCATTCATCGAAAGCTTATAAGATGCCAGTTTGGCAGGATCAACCCAAATACGCATGGCTTGTTCGGCACCAAATAACTGTACTCGGCCAACACCGGCGATCCGACGTAATTCTTCGGTAATATTTCTCGCCATGTAATCGCTCAGTTGTATCTCATCAAAGCGACCGTCATCCGATTTCAACCCGACAAATAGCAGAAAGTTTGAAGAGGATGACTCGACGGACAATCCATTCTGACGAACCACCTGCGGTAAACGAGCTTCGACGGCTTTTAGTCTGTTTTGAACTTCAACCTGAGCCATTTCTGGATCAGTATTTGGTTGAAATGTGATCGTTATGGATGCTGAGCCGGATGTATCAGCAGACGATTCAAAATAGAGTAAATTCTTCACACCCGATAATTCGCGCTCAATGAGGCTGATCACCCCATCATTCATTGTCTGTGGTGTTGCGCCTGGATAGCTCGTTGAGATATTCACGGTCGGCGGCGCTACAGACGGGTAGCGGGCAACTGGCAAATTCGGAATTGCGATCACACCCGATAAGATGATAAAGAGGGCAATAACCCAAGCAAAAACGGGGCGATTAATAAAAAATTGAGCCATAAAAAATCTCACTATAGATTCAGAGTTCAATGCGTCGATGTAATAATTTCTGAACCAGAGGCTGTCCAGATAACGGGATTAACCAAATTGTTCTCGGTTAATCGATCCATGCCTTCAACAACGACTTTTTGGCCCAACGACACACCCGATTGAATTCGATAGCGTTGTGCGGTTAATTCACCTAATTGCACAGGCGTAAGATGAGCGTGATTTTTTTCATCGATTGTCCAAACATTTGTTTTTCCCCCCATATGAATGACAGCCTGTTCTGGAATGGTAATCGCTAGCGGATAGCTAGCTAAAGGCACTCGAGCACGAACAAACATGCCCGGCAGCAACGTTCTTGAGGAATTATTCACCAGAATTCGCAGCAATACGTCTCCAGTACCTTCATCCACATTGATCCCTGAAAACAGGATCCGGCCCGTCACCTGATAAGGTTCACCATTGCTACGTAAAAGAGTTACTGGTAAGCCTAAGTCTGACTTGCTTGTTCCTACTGCTTTTTGAAGTGACTCAAGCGATGACGCAGGTCTTCGAACATCAACATAAACGGTATCGATCTGTTGAATTCTGGCCATTGGGTTGCTGTCGTTACTGCTCACCAGTGCACCTTCTGTTACCAATGCCTGATCAATGCGTCCTGAAATGGGGGCTTCTACGGTCGCAAATTTCAAATCAAGCTTTCTACGCGCCAACGTCGCCCGTGCGAATGCAACATCCGCCGCCGCTTGTGCTTTTTGTGCGACAGCATCATCGTAAGCTTGGCTGCTGATCGCTTTAGACTGCACTAATGGCCGTAATCTTAACTCCTGATTTTGGTCTCGTTTTAGTGCAGCTTCTGCGCGTTGCAATGTTGCTGTAGCTATGTCGACCTCAGCCATGAAAGGCGCCGGATTTATCTGAAATAGTGGTTGTCCCGCCTTTATTTGGCTTCCTTGTTCAAACAAGCGACAAAGTACGATACCGCTGACTTGAGGGCGGATTTCAGCTACTTTTAATGCAGAAACACGTCCTTGTAAGTCTTCTGTAAGGACTAGATCAGACGGCTGGAGAATTGTTACAGAGACCTGCGGTAGTGGGGCGGGCGTTTCGACCTCGGCATTATCACAAGCAGTTAATAATCCGGACAGGATCAAGATCCACAGCTGACGATGCAGAATATTTTTTTTCACGGAGGTCCCTTTATAACAGTTAAAAGAGTAGGGTAAATAATGACTTGAATTATGAATTGACCAGATGGAGAACGGTTTGAAACAATGTGGAGATCGTGTGGAGATGAGTAATATTTATGACTGAAAGCCTCAATTCATCTGTTTCTGGCTTAAATAATCCTTCTGCCGTTATTTTGATTGCTGAAGATGAACCTGAGATCGCTGAAATTCTTTCCGCATATTTACTGCGAAATGGAATGCGAACGATCTATGCCGAAAACGGGAAAAAGGCGCTAGAACTTCACATTTCTCACAAACCGGACCTAATTTTGCTTGATATACAGATGCCTGAGATGGATGGCTGGCAAGTGTTATCTGAGATCCGTCACCGAGGCACAACGCCTGTGATCATGCTGACAGCGATGGATCAGGATATTGATAAGTTAATGGGCTTACGCATCGGGGCGGATGACTATGTCGTCAAACCATTCAATCCCGCAGAAGTTGTCGCCCGCGTTCAAGCGGTATTGCGCAGAACAGGTGCGAAAAAAAACAATCCAGATAGTCAAACACTTCGTTTAGGAAATCTAGAGATAGATCTTGAGAATTATCAGGTCACTGTCCATAACGAAGGCCAGAAATCTGTTCTAAATTTGACTCTCACAGAGTTTAAATTATTAGTTCATCTGGCGCGTAAACCTAAACGAGTTTATAGCCGCAGTGAATTGCTTGTCGCTTGTTTACCTGAAGGCGAAACACTGGATCGTACGGTTGACAGTCACATGAGTAAATTAAGAAAAAAACTAGAGTTAGTGAATATCTATGGCGTTCCAACTGGGGTTCGCGGTGTGGGATATAAATTTGGGAATAGTGAATGAAGCTCAATGGCCTCAGTCGTCGCATCGCGCAATCGATGATGGCAATCGCTCTCGTCACTACCTTGATGGTAACCATCAGCAGTTACGTATTTTATTACCTTTGGCAAAAATATTGGCCGGAACATATTCCAAGTGAAAATCTGATCCCAAGTGGGCCGGAATGGCTTTGGTTATTGGGTACAACATTAATTGCATTATTCATCTCTTTATTTATTGCATTAAAATTATCACGAAGAATATTAATTCCATTAAATTCAGTGATTGAAAGTATCAATCGTATTTCTCAAGGTGATCTCACTGTGAGGGTATTACACTGTGATAAACCATTAGGAGAAATTACAACATTAATAAATAATTTTAACTTCCTTGCGGATCAGCTTGAGTTAATGACTCAAGAACAGTCATTTTGGAATGCTGCAATTGCACATGAATTACGAACGCCAGTCACCATTCTCAAAGGGCGTCTACAAGGCTTAGCTGATGGCGTGTTTACTGCCAATGAACAACAGTTTCGTAGTCTGTTAACTCAAGTCGAAGGGTTAATTCGCTTAATAGAAGATCTTCGTATGATAAGCTTGGTTGAAAGTGGCCATCTCGAGTTGCAAATACAAGAAACAGACTTATCTAATGAAATAAATATTCTCGTTGATTTATTAAGCGATAAATTTCAAGCTTCAGAGAAAATATTAAAACTGGATTTGTCTTCTGGTTATGTTCAGTGTGATCCAATTAGAATCCGGCAGGCATTACTCGCGTTGCTTGATAATGCACTGAAATATTCAGTTGCAGGTAAAATATATATAAAAACTTATATCAGTGGAAATATTTACCATCTATCTGTTGAAGATGAAGGGCCTGGAATATCGCCAGAATTTGCCAGTCATGCATTTACTGCTTTTCGACGCGAAAAGAACACTAAAACAACAGGAAGTGGATTAGGTCTTGCTGTCGTTGCGTCTATCGCAAAAGCTCATAGAGGTAGCGCATCTTGTGAACAAACCCTTCAAGGGGGTACTCGATTTGAAATCCACTGGCCATTAAAACATCATAACTCAAATAAACCACTGATTTCTCAGTGGTCTTTTCGATAGAATATGGCGATGAGGGATACTATTTTTGCTGGTATGCAACAAAGAGCAGAGCGTTTGCATATCGTATTTGTTCAGCGATTAGCACCGAATATTTATTGTATCGCCAACCAGACCATAAATGTTACACCCGATTGTGACACTAGCTAATTCACATGCTTCAGAAACAAAAAGACCACTGATTTCTCAGTGGTCTTTTCGCTAGAATATTGTTGAGTCAGCCGTAAGTTGGCATAGGCTGAATTTATAAATCAATGAGTTATTGTTATTTTATAAACTATAAAATGACATATATAAACCAAAAGCCGACATAACTTTTTTAGTATAGACACTCAGTGAAATTGAGTAACGTAATTCAATAACACGTTATTTTATGTATTCAGTTATACACCAGACACATCCCTTGTATTCCGGCTTATTCACATGTTCATCAATACAAGTTGCTGCAGGAATTTCTGAAAGTCCTTCCAAGTGAAGCGTCAGTGCTTCATTTGCATTTGTGAGGGCATCATTTAAGCTATCACCGGCACTAAAACAGCCGGGGATATCAGGAAAGAAAACGCTAAAGGCAGTTTGTTCATCACCAGGATAGATTGCAATTGGATACTGCAGCTTTACATCAGGACGCTTAATAAAGGTCATGATGACCTCTCCGTTAACAACATCTATATTGTAGATATCACCCAGTTGAAGATTGTTTTTTTCGCAAAAATCGTTTGGAAAAACAATGATTTTTTCACCATTTGGATCTTGTTGGATTTGAGCTTTGCCCTGAATACTTTCGTTTTCCATTTTGGGATCCCATAAATAAAAATGCAATATTGCCGTAAACAGTTATATCAGTTTGAATTCCTGTAAATTACTTATCCATTTAAGAGACTGTTTGTTTTTCAGAGAATGTTATTGAGTTGTCTTTGATATAAAAAAGAGCAGCAAGAATAGACTCTTGCTGCTTAGGTCTGCCTACTCGGCAGTTTGTCATATTTTTCAGGTATGTTCTTTCAGTCTCTCAATCTTGGCAGCCTATGCGGCTGTTCACGATCTTTGGCTAATAAAATTTTAGCTCAGACATTTCTTGGCAGCCTATACGGCTGGTCATATATGGATTCGACCCCATAGCAGCAAGTGCATTTTCTTGGCAGCCTACGCGGCTGGTCATTTTAAGTTATTCTCGTTAAAAAATATTTATAAACAATATGTTACCTGCTAGGTCTGTTTTTAACCATATTTTTATATGTATCATATAACGCTTTGTTAAATAATAAATTTCAGTAGCAAGGATACTTACATCATATAAAGACTGAGTTCTGGTACAGAACCAGTGTATTCTTGATTCGTCGCAAATCCATATCCACTATAATCTGCACTGAATGAATAGTTACTACAGCTCCTTTTTTGTAAATGTAGAAGAAAATCCTGTCCAGTCGTTTTACTTTGAATGAAAGCTGAATGAAAAATATCTATCTCAGTTCTCTCTCTATGTGCTTTCGGTACATATAACTCGCCACGAGCCTCCGCTCTTCGCTTTGCTCTGGCTAATCGGCGACGGATGTCTCCAGTAAATAATTTCCCAATTTTCCTATTATGAACAAACATTACTTCTTCAGAGATTTCTGGGACAATATTTATCTCACTAATTTCAAATAAACCATATTCCTGCATTTGACGAAAATAAAATGTGTTTTTTAATAGACGAAGGACAGATTCACTTTGACTTACATAACCTATTGTATTACCTATGGATAGCGTTGACCAGGATGGAAATGTAATGCCGATCTGATCTCTTTTATGACCTATTTTAAAACCGTGCAAGGTTGAGATGCATCGTCCTGCTAATAATGAGTAATCGGCATCATCAGGAAGATATTGGATCATAAAATAGTAGCGAACGGGTTTCTGAATCATTCTCTCCCTCCCTGAAATAACCCACCTTTACAAAGTACTGCCATGAGAAAGTGAATATCAGGTTCTAATGTATTACCGTCATCGGGTAAGGATTTCATTTCTTCAACATATTGATCGGTTTTGCTAAGCAGATGGTAAAAGTCATGTTGAGCAACCGGATGCCTTAACGCTGTTTGATTTTTTTTATCTGCACCGTATTCATGGATACGTATAGGGGTATCCGCATCTTCCATCCACCAATCATCAATTTGTTGAAGTGCTGCTCCGATCTTTTGAGCATGAAAACAAGCGGCCCTTGAACCATCAGGACATTCAACAGTTGCTAACTTTTTACTGGCTTCATTGAGTTGTTTTTCTTTTTCTGTGAATAGCTGACTGGGATAAATTTCTTGGCAAAAACTGGTTGATAATGTTGCTGTTATATCGCTGAACCAAAACAGTGATGGGTTACTTAAAGCTTGTGATAATTCAGCAGTTAGTTGATCTAACTGCTTCTGTTTTTTTTCATCCCAAGGCATATTCCATGGTAATAACCGCACATCATCTAAAGATAACGTTGTACCTAACGAGGTCTTAACATCAATCTTGGTACAAAGTGAGTTTTTATTCCTCCACAGCCATGTACCCATTAGTATGTTTTTGGCATAGCGATTTGCAAGCTCTTTGTAACCACCACACCGGCTATATTGTGTTGCAAGTTCAGTAAGTTGACTTCTAATATCAATGTTGGCACAAATATCTGGAGATAATGAATTTGCTTCAACTCGAAGAGAAAAACGACAAAAGATGTTTTCTATATTTGGCGGTACATAACAAGTTTCAATCGTTTGCGGGTTGGAATATGCCAGTTCAAAACCTTGTACATTTTTAGACTCTAAATCATGAATAAACGCTTCAGAGTAACTGCTTTTTTGCCCACTAATTTTGTTTATTTCAACTTTTAAAGGAACAAAATCACTCTCTTTTGTTTTATAGAAGAAGACAGCCTTTCCAGGAGAAAGTGATCTAATGTAATTTAGGTGTTTGCACAGTTTCATTTTTTTGATCCATGCGAAATGCCTTTTTTATAAGGATAGAATGTTTTTCATATATTGGCTGCCAAAATGCATTCTGGATGAATTTATTTATTCCTTGTAGCCTAACATCAATCGGATTCACACACTCAGCAACACCTATACATGATTCTGCATACATGTGATTTTTCTCAATGCTATTATTTCTTTCATTTGGATCTTCCAGTCCAATATAACCAATTGAAACAGGTTTAATGGCGGGTTTTGCTTTCGTTAAATCGGACAATTCATTTAATGAAGTAATTTCAGTTGGATATGGATAAACCCAGCATCCATGACGGGGCAAACGAGCAAGTTTTGTATATAGCTCATTCATGTCAGAGTAAAGTTCACACCAATTAATTGATTCGTATAGTGAAGGAGGGTGTAAGCAACCACCTGCAAACCTTGATGGTAGTCCTGCCTGAAACAATAAAAACTCTGAGTCTGAAAGACTTAATTGCTCTTCTGGCATTTGTATTTTAATCACAAGATCCATTAGTAAATCACAATGCTTGTTATCGATAATACCGGGTCTCTTTACGTTAGATGCATCGTTATGTTTTTCTATGATACTTGGTTCTGGTAATTGTTTTCCTGTGACAGGGCTGTAATCACGGATAAACCACGCAAACTCAGAGAAAAGGAGTTGTTTCGATAATAACTTGCTTACTCGACGTTGATAGTCATGGCAAAAACCTGCAAGAGCACTGAGAGAAGGAATCCCGCATAGGTAAGGATTTGCTAAAGCTAATGCGTCATAAACATGAATATTTGAAAGATGAAGATAGTAGGCAGAATGGGCAGTTTTTGATGTTCCTTTTTCCATTTTTGCCAATTGTTTCAGTATGCCAACGAAATTTTGTTTGATGGGATGCAGAAGTCTGGTGTGGTAGGCATATTTTTTGGTGATATGAAATGACTGAAGAGTCTTTTGAATCTCAGTAGTCAATGCGTTACTTAATGAATGTAATTCATGTTGAGGTTGAGTGATTAATCGTTCTGATAATTCGCTTAAATCTCCTTTACTGATTTTTATATGGTTGTTTTCTAAATTATCTCGCAAGTCAAATATAGGGCTTAGCCAGATACACAGACACCGTTTTAAATACGTTAAGGCTGAATGGCGAGAATGTTGTTTTTGTTTTTTTGTTAGACCATCAGGATGAATGATGTGATCCAATGCTTTTATAAAATATCGATCATAAATGATTGAATTATCGAAAAGCATCTTTGCTTGAGTATGTGATTTTATCTTCGATTGCGTGAATGTCTGCGGCTTTAACTTCCGAATATCTGGTGGATAGTAAAGAGCAGATACATTGCCACCTAAAACACCGACAAGACCACTGACACTAGCCGGATGAGCATGTTTGATTGTGGTTGTATTGAAAGCACCATGAAATGCGAGTTGGTGCAGCCTAACTTGTAAAGAATGACTAACTACTGGCGTTATAGCGATGTAGTTTTGGTTATTTGGCAATCGTAATTGTTTGGAGTAATCATCAACTTCAGCCGGAAAATTTGCATGCATCATTAAAGAGTTTTTTACTGATACACACAGATTAGAAACTTCTAGTGTTGATAATCCTAGCTGAATAAAAACCTGAAGCCATGAAGGATCTTCTTGAGCCAGTAGTTGTGCAAGATTTTGAGACTTGCCCTGATAAACAAATGCTGAATTAAATAATTTTGAGAAATTGATATCAGAACTGTTATTAGCCCAACCAAATAAAAGGGGTAGTCCTGCACTGGTAATTATGCCAGGTATAGGCTTTGGCGGTTCAGAGATCAGTCGCTGCTTACTGACTCGTGGATCAGGATATTTGAGATTATGCGTATGAAACCATTCTGTAGTTCTCAAGCAATGTTGTAAGTGGATAGAATCCTTTAATAGCTGTTGCGCTATCGTTACATTGCAAAGATCATCAATATCACTTCGTTTCAGCGTGAGATTCAGGAGTATAACCAAAGTGATGAATTCGGCATTATCTGTAATGGGGATTTTACCGTAGGAGGCAAATGCTTTGCGTAATGCTTTATCGCGTTCATTTCTATCCTGAATAGTTATTATCTCATTGATATACATAATATTTACCACGCAGAGAGATAAGTTTCATAAACATTATTTTGTGAATGAATTCGTGCTAAACGTAATTCCATCACTTGGCGAAGATAGAGAATTGGTAGGTAGGCGGAAATATGCCATTTAGTGCTGGGTGTGATTGCCAGCGTTATAAAGCCCTCTTGGTGTAACCGATAGATCTGTTCTATGTCCGTCGAAAGCAGATGAGCGGCTTCTTCCGGTGTAACTAATACATCACCGATATTTGCTTTCTTGGATTTCGGATTGGTTTCCACCTGATGAACAAAAAAATCAATTACAGTCTTCAATATAAAATTATGGCTCAAGTCGCTCATCGGTAGGCGACTACAATCTGTCAGTAATGAGCCAAATACCTCGTAGAATGCAGTTTGATTAACCTTTTTAATTTGCACCTGATAGAAGTGCTCAATCTGTTGTTCAAGCTCAGCAAAGAAATTGTCCGGCCAATCTTCAAAATAGGTTATTGCTGAGTTAAGTGCCTCACTGATGCCATCATTTGAGGTCTGCTGTTGCTTGTATCTGTTGAAATACCAGAACAATGCTCCAAATCTAAATGAAAGGTTTTGTGAGGCAAGTAGAGGGTTTGTACTGTTTTCAAAAGGACATTCCGCTATCAGCTGACTTAATTTGATTTGTTCATCAGATGGTTCAATGCACTTGGCATAGCACAGGTGAAAACCACATTCACATACTTCAATGGATTTATTTTTTAGGTAATCAAGTTCTGCTCCACACGCTGGACAATGATCTGTCAGCTGGCAGTGATGTATATGACAAGCGGTATAAGGCTGGTAGTGCCAAAGTTGGCGTATATATCCGTCTGCTTGCAGGCATTTAGGGCAAACAGGAATGCTATGAGTGCGAAGAAACTGTTTAGGAACATCAACACCAGTACGATGAACCGCTTTTATATTTGAACCAAAATGAGCAGATGAATGAACTAAGGCCAGCTCAACTAATTTTAACGGTGTCTGTTCAGTAAGATGTTCGATTAAGCGTAATGCGCGGATCCGGAAACTACTACTGCGGTTAGCGTGATAAACATTTACCATCGATAATTCAATAGGGAAAACACCTCCTGCATCATGGTCGTGACTCTGCAGCCATAATTTCAAAACCGTGCTCATCTCGGTGTAAGAACTAAAGCCATTTTCCTGAGAAAGACGCAGTAAATAGCTTTCTAACGATTCATCAGCATGATGTGCAGGTCGAACAAGTAGCTGCATGGCGCCAACCAAAACTAAATATTACTTAGTTTTAGGTATAGCATCTTTTTCGCAAAAAGACACTTTTGTGTTGTGGGATAAAAATAGGTGGGACACATACGATACTTTTTGGGGCAACCATAGACGTTACAGCGAAAAAGATAGATACGAAGATGCCGCCTAAGCGAGTATTTTATTTTTAGTGGGTAGAAATGATCGTATCGATGAATGTGCTGTCACAGAATGAAACTGATGTATAAGTTGTATCAAATCGTTAGCAAAAACCTTGCTCCTGATTTACAGAGCTAGTCAATCAATACGTGTTGAATCTTGACTATTTGATCAGTGACATACACGCTGAGCGCAAGCTTCGCACGGCAATACAACCTCTGACTATACCTTCGAATCAGGGTTTTCGAGATTTCAGAGAATCTGATACCAACGATCTTTATAAGTTCCTCGCATTATCTCTTAATAAATGAGGCGGAAATACATAGACTGTTATCAATAATTGATTTTCGAAACATTTGCCAGCGTCGATATCAAAATTACTAACTTATATTGGTATAGTGTATCTCTTGTTTACAATTGGGTTCTAGTTTCGGCATTATCTGTGCTGATCTAGATACTTAAAATTTTACCTGTAAGCTTAAGCAATAAAAGTGCAGGTATTTGCGAGGGATAATGGCTAAGTTTGGGGTCGCGGCAAGGACACTTCTTCATTTGGGCTCAGAGCTGATAACTTCAGATGAGGTTGCTATCTATGAGTTAATCAAAAATGCTTTTGACGCGGGATCGCCAAGAGTATCTATCCGTTTTCATGTTCCTATTAGACCAAATCTCATTAATCGATGGATTTCGTTAATATCTGATAGCCCCGATTTGTTCCTGAAAACAATAGAGGAAATTAAAAGTTCCTTACCGATGGAATGGAATATTAAAGGGACTGAAGGTGAAAATATAGGCCTTCACGATATTCTAAATATGCTAAAGAAATCTTCTGATGTTGATACCGTGGTTGATGTACTTAGCCACATAAATCGTATCGAAATAGAGGATTCTGGCGATGGTATGAGTCCTTCTAGCCTCGAAAAGGCGTTTCTTAGAATTGGTACTAACTTTAAAGGAGTTAATAGTCACCGAACAGATGGCTCTTCTGTACTAGGGAATAAAGGAATTGGGCGCCTTTCAATGATGCGATTAGGGCAGGCTGCAACTGTAGAAACGTGGAACTCTGAAGATGAGTACGTGCATAAAATTCTTTTCAATTGGAAGGATTTTGATTCAGCAGATTTACTTTTGGATGAAATAAATTTTACTATTTTGTCTGACAACAAAAAAAAATCTGTGAGTGGAACAAAAATTTCAATATTTAATTTATCTTCAAATTGGAATGTCGATAGAATTGAAAAGGATGTGGTTCACGGTTTTTTGAGAAGATTGAATAATCCATTCGAAATTGATTCAAAGCGTTTTCCTGTAGACTTATATTTTAATAATTCTAAACGACTACCTATTAAGCCTATAAAACAAGAACTTTGGGCGTTAGCCGATAGACATCTAGAACTAGAATTTTTACCAAATATTGCAGATAGCTTATCCTCTGAGATAGTTAAATCCACCATTAGCATTCCGAGTATTGTTAACTTCTCTGTACCTCAATCAAGAACTGTAAAGGAACTTATTGAAAAGCTTGGATGTACATTACAGGATCTTAAGTCTATTGGACCGCTTAAGCTTAAAATTCGCTGGTTCAATCGTGCCAAATTGGCACAAAGAGGCTTAGGCTCTGATCTTAAAAAATATAAAGATGAGTTGGATCGCTGGAATGGTGGCATAGCTATATACAGAGATGGGTTTAGGATAGGTCTCTCTGGTTCGAGTCGTGATGGGGATTGGCTTGGAATTGATAGTAATGCTTTTAGGGGACAAGGATTTACTTTAAATCGAATTCAGACTATTGGAGCGTTAGAGATTAGCAAGGATTGTAATCCAAACCTAATTGACCGTTCTAATCGCGAAGGATTAATCGAAACGGAGCTTACACAGCTACTTAAAAATATCCTTTTTGAATTTGCTTTAAAAGAGCTAAAAGCGCATGTACAAAAAGAAGAGAAAATACAGAAGAGAGAAATCGAAAGACAATTATTGGATGATGGCGCAGGTATAGTTGAAAATAGACTAACAGAGGCTGTTAAAATTGTTCATGATATTCAAAATATTGCTCCCAACGCTAAAAAACAAATAACTGCATTACATCAAAATTTGCAGTTTATTACTAACCACGTGAAAAAATTTCACTCCGCTATAAATGAGTTAAAAGAAAAAAGGGAAGATATCTTAGAACTCGCGGGTGTTGGTACCGTAATGCACAGTGTAATGCATGAGCTTAGTCGTACCACATCACAGACGCGAATGCTTCTCGGAAAAGTAGCAAAAAATGCAGATCCGGAAACTTCAGAGTTGCTCAAAAAATTAGAGGCTGAAATTAAATCTATTAATATTCGATTATCTCAATTGGATCCATTATCTCCTAATAAAAGAAACCGGAAGGGAGACTTTGATCTTCTTGCATTAGTTACAACTATTATTTCTGGCTACCATGCAAGATTTGAAAGACATGCCATAGATTTCAAAATAAGTATAGATGATGATTCACCTGCAGGGAAAAAACATATAGTTACTATGGTCAAGGGGTTTGTTAGTTTAGCCATAGAAAACTTACTTACAAATTCAATATATTGGCTAAAAACAGGAGTGGTTATTCCAGGGGATGAAAATGCTTTAATTACTCTAAATGTTGATACAAAAGCTAAAGTTTTAGAAGTATATGATAATGGTCCCGGAATATCGCCAACCGACGTAGAACGGATATTTCATCCAGGCTTCTCTCTGCGTAAGGATGGAAGTGGTTACGGTTTGTATATTGCAAAAGAGGTTTCTATTCATCATGGCTCAGATATTTACCTTGATAAAACGCCTGATTTGGATGGTAGGTTAAGACGGTTTGTTATAGAACTTCCTAAGGATTAATTGATATGGATTTCAACGTTGCAATTATAGATGATGACTATAGTAATTTGATTACAAAGAAAGAGTTGATTAGAGTTGATACAGAAAATATTCTTGATTCGTTGGAGGATGATAACTCTCCAGAATATATTGATTTGGTCTCTGTATTAAAAACTGTTGATTTGACCTATAACTCTATTGATAACTTAGTTGAATATATTAATAATCCTCAGATTCTTAATATATTACCTGAGCAAATTAAGCATTTGCGTCAAGTTATTCTTGATAGAAAGTCAATGCTAATTCAACCGGTAAATCAAGTTGAAGAGTGGCTGAAACAGTATGATAGTAACATTTCTATCGAAAAATTTTCCTCTGCGAGTGAATTTTTATCAAAATTGGAAAGTGTGAGTTATGATCTTGTACTGGTAGATTATTTATTGATCAATGATTCTGAGGAGGACACGGTTCCTTTTTTACTCTCTGCTAAGAATAAATTAGAAGAAAAAGGATTGTTGCCTTCATTTATCCTAATGTCGTCATATGCTGAAAGAATAAACAAAGATTTTTTAAGTATAAAATCAGCACTACAAATGACTAGCTCCCGATTTAGAATTATTGCAAAGCCAGCCAATGAAAATGATGCATTAAGATGGAATTTAACGATTCGGCAGATTTTTCAGCAAAAAGACTTGGTGCCTGACATTGAAAAATTCATTAATGCATGGATTACTAAGTTTTTAGACGCATCTAAAAGTTTATCTAAAACATTGTGGGCATTAGATGCGCATAGTCTTGATATCATGAGAAAAACTGCCGAAGCTGATCATTTAAGTCTTTCCGAATATTTTTCTGATGTGATTTTTCGTAAGGTATTAGCCGAATTTGAAAAGTCGCTAGATCAAGGATCTGACTGCGTCCATGAGCTGGGGGCTACTCTAGGCAATGTGTTAAGGAAGCATACAAATCTTAGTCCTGGGAATGAGATTGAAGATTCAAGATTACTTATCAAAACACTACTTAAAGATGCTAGTTGGCATGAGCAAAACTGGTTTATTCACACAAGCCCTTATCCTAGAGTGACGTCTACAGAAGCGGAACCTCAGAGCACAGATATTGTTGGTCAACAGTTCTCTTGGTTAAAAAAGAATTTAAGATTTGGAAGCGTACTCAAGTGTGATAGCGACGATAGTTTAATTGTAAATCTTACGCAGCCTTGCGACATAGCACACATTGATGTTGCCGATGTCACCAAAACCAATCTATTAATGATTGCTGGCGATTTTTCTAACATAAGCAACCATGATGTCACACCTAAGCAAGCAATATCGACGACATTTGAGCATGGCGACAAATGGTCTAATATCCATTGGGATCTTTCAAGACCTCAGACTCCGCCTATCTCACAGTTTTTAGAAGCATTTGGCGACTATAAGATCATAGGACAACTGAGAAGCGATCAAACTCAATACGTCCTTAATCGATATGTCGCAAAAATTAGTCGAGTGGCAACTATACGCGTCCCTAAACTTTTTGACCTAAATTTTGTTATATATAACAGCAATAGAAATAAAATAAATCAGGTCAGTAGAGGAGTTGCCCATGGAATTGAAAATGGGAAAGAAATAATTGTTAACTTTGGTTTGAATTACATAAATGAATTATGTGAATATTTCGGTGAAGCAAATCGAGATATGCTTATACAAGGGATTAATCTCAAAAAGAAATTAAAAATACCATCCTCTTCATCCACTGAAAACTTTATAATGCTAGAGAAAATAAATAGTGATTCAGAAGCCGAACAGAAAATCATTGACGGTTATCAAAATAAAATTATCGGTGCTAATATTCATTTTTTATTCGTTTATTGAATTGAAGTTTAGATAATCGTGTTTAATAAAGAGAATTGTTTTTCTTCACGCAATGCTCTGTTATTGCTTTTTAGATGTGCGATTCATATATATCATTTGTACTAGCTCATGTATGAGCTAGTACATTTTAGATAAGATGAATATCTACTTGTGGCAAATGTTACAAGCTCCATTCCCTTCTTCTGCAAAGTATAAGTCATCAATCTCTGTTTCTAATCCTGCGAGCAGAGGATTTACTGGTCGCGACGATGACGCTTTAATTTTTCGGTATTCAAAATCTGATTTAATTTTCGCTATACGCTCTGGTTTTTCCAGATCTTCAAGAGGTTCACCTTCACTCCATAAGAAAGGCGATTTGTTCTCAATTGCCATCTTCTCTATGGCTTTAGCTTCCTCGAAAGCTTCTGGATGTCTTTCTTTAAGATTTACCCACTCAATTTTTTGCTGGAAGAAGCAGAAAGTGCATCCACTCCTAGATCGCCATTCATAGTATTTTGGTAGACCTAACCCGGATGAACTTAGTAAATCCATTACTGCCGCTTTGTTATAGCTATCCTCGCGGAATGGCATTTTCACAATCAAATTTTGATGGTGAGACGAATACCCTTCTCGGTGTTCCTCGTCAGAGCGGATTGCTACGTAACTATAGACAACATCACCTTGGCTGATCATTTTGTTAACCCAAGCTTTAAACGGGTCAAGTTTAAGTTTTCTTGTACACCAGCGAACATTCGCTGACGGCAAGAAGTAATTATATTCACCAAGCCAGTAATCAAAACCTCGCTGAGTATTAAGTCTGGTGATAGCTTTCCCCAGAAAGCCCTCTAACTTATTTAAGTAGGTGTAGACTTCGGGCAGCTCTTTACCTGTATCGGTGAAAAAATACTCTATGTCTAATTCAGGATAATATTGACGCATGTAAACAGCTAAGGCTGCACTGTCCCGTCCTCCTGAAAGTCCTAGGACATGTCTAACTGCCATGGTTGTTATCCTCCATCCTTAGCTTTTCAAGTGTTTTCGCGATTACTGCAAACTGTAACTCGTAGTCCAAATCGTTCGATTTTAACTGCTTCAACAATGTAGCTGCTACGTCTTCCAGCTTTGAGTACACCAAGTCATCAACTTCTATGTGTCGGACAAAGTCTTTACCGGCTGAGCCGTAAACTAAAGCTATTGCCTGACGAGCTGGCTGCCTAGCGTTAACATCAGCAATAGTTTCCAGCTCTCTGAATTGACGGCTTAGCTTGATCATTTTATTTCTGGTTTGTACTACGTTTTGATCTGTCCAATCTTTAAGTGTTATCTCTGAAATCAAAGACAGCAGGCCTGCAATAGATTTCTCTGAACTCTCGTAGGTTGTCAGGCGGGCTAGGAAAGCCTCAATAAAAAAATCGCCTGCAGTATCTTTCAGATTCTTTGCCCTTAGGCAAATTTGCGAATCTGATTGGGCATTTAACTGTTGCTTAAGCAATTTATCAAATCTATTCAGCATTGATGAATAAGCTGACATAAGTTCCTTAATAACCGCAATTAGTTTATGCTCGATGTCTGAGTCATTCTTTATTTTAAACACTTGCTTTAGATCATAAAAAATAACTTTATGCGGGTCTGATGCTTTCAATAACAAATCACGAAGCGCTATTGCTTCTTTAGATATTTCTCTGGTATTTCTGGCCCATGGTTCTAGCCTGTATACAATAGTTACCAGTTTTCTTGCTGCAGTAAGCGGGTCCGTATGTTCTAGGCTAATACCACAGGTATTTAATGCTTTGGCTACTGAGTCAAGAAGAGCCATTCTAGAAGGCGTTAATTCGACCCCTCGCAGTTCAATTCGTTTTATATTTTGCAGGCTGTAATCAATATCGATTTCTTCTACTGTGGGTAAGTAATAGCCATCACGGTAAATTGCAAAGCGACCAGAGTTAGACAGTGCATAAGCCCAAAACAAGATAGGTATTAAGCCTTCCTTCAAGCCGAATGGTGGTTTGCGCCACATTTCGTATATGTCTGCAGCTTTCACGGAATCACCTTTTGACTTGAGGTACGCATCTGTCGCGCTCCATAGTGGAGCAAGGCGCTTCGAATCTTTTGCAGGGAGTGAAAGTGTCCACTTATCAGCAGTTTCTTTATTATGCAATCCGGTATTTTTGAGTGTTGTAAGATATAACCCTTTTTCTGCTGGGTAGCCCTCTATACCGAGGTCTTCATCTTTGATGTTACTCAGCATCCGATACAGTAAATTTTTACGTGCACTAACGCTACTCGACGAAAGCGCGTCTCTGTTAAGTAACTCGCTGAAAATCTTAGGTGACTTTGTAAAATGTTGATCAGCTAAATCAGATGCAAGGCGCGATAAATTATCCGTGCTAGTAATCGAATTGTTCGCAGGTACGTACCATTCAATATTTTTTAGGGCTTGAGTTAGTTGCCTTTCCAATAAGACGTTTACTGATGCAATTCTTGAATTGACTTCTTTTAGCGCTACGTTATCGCCCTCTAATTCCGGCCTCTTCGCAGTAGCTTCATAAGCCAATAATTCCTTGGCTAAATCAGATATAGTGTCTGCGTTTTCAGGGCGTCCAATTACAAACACTGTTTCGGACTGTAAACTCTCAAGCTGACTTTTTACAGACATTGTGTCTGGTGAGTCAACTAACACAATAAACTGCCCGAATTCGTTTGGTGAGTACTTGAAATTACGCAAGTGCGTATTTAGTGCAGATTGAGGAACGATGGATATACCCATCCATCTTAACGTACCTGTGTCATACAAATGTTTTTTGGCAATGACTGGCCGAAATTTTGCGAGATTAGAAAGTTGCTGAGTATCTACCGCAGAAATCGATGCTCGTTCCTCAGAAACGGCTTTTTCAATATCAAAATCACTCCCTTCAAACACCGACCAAGCATGATTAAATTTTCGGTGTACAATAATTTTCCAGCTTTCAAGGTCGCTGATTACCGCTTTGAGTTGTTCACCTTTGTAAGCGTAAAACAGTGATTTGAGTACGTGGATGTCGGCTGCAAGACCAGAACCATTTTTAAAAAGATCTATGGCCGCAATATTTTTGGCAACTGCTATATGAAGCTTAGTACCTAATGCTTCAGCTCTGCTAACTGAATTGCTTGCGATACTCCAGCGATGGCTATCATTTGAAGCGAGAATAGCTTGTTCGAGATTGGCTTGGAGATAGTCCCAATAGTCAGCCGGAGTATAGCTATGCAACTCCGTTGCCTGGCGCGTCTTCAAAAATTCTTGGAATCCATAAGGTTCGGAAGATCCTAAGAAACTAAAGACACTTCTTTCATTCTGACTGTACTGTTTCTTTGAGGCAGGCCCCAAGATAAGGGCCGTTGAAGGATGAAGTGGCCAGCAATTAATGAACTTATTCTCAATATCTTTACTAACACCTTGTCTTCTTGAACGAATGCTTTCTGCAACCGGTGTCATCACATTGTGTTTTAGTTGTTCAGATATGGGCATCTCTGAATCGATGGCGTTACCCAGCAATTCAATAACTTCATCCGTTGATGAAATTAACGGAATATCGACAAATCTACCATGAACTTTAGCCCATTCATTCAGAGTGCTTTCATTCAGCTGCTGAAGTTTCCCATATTGCTTAAATGATTGATGCAAAATACCAACAGTAATTAAATTGCCCTGTGTTCTAGAACATAACTCTGCTAATTCTTGAAAAAAATAAACGTCATCACTAGTCGTTTGAGCACCCTCTAAAAATTTACCCATTTCATCGATAACTAACAGGACACCGTCATGCTTGTTTGAATTAGATAGATCTCGGAGGATTTTAAAAATGCTCTCTTTGGAATAACATTCCTGATTTGAAATGCGATCAACAGCTTCAGATATTGCAGCAATGAATGAGCGACGGCTACCTACCACAGGTATAATTAACCAGCCTTTTTCTGATGTGGGAAAGGCTTTGTCAAAATCAGTAATCGTATCAGTACGTAGAATTGTCAGTGCTTTATGGTTGTTTGACAACGCATTTGAAAATACTAGTGCCAGACTCGATTTGCCGCTGCCATATGGTCCGGTCCAGGTAAAAGCTCGTTGATTAGTGTTAACAACCTGCTGAACCATACTGTGTAGAACACTGCGCGCTGTCTCATGGCAAATATATCCTTCAACTGCATCTTGTCGTTCAATATCATCACTTAGCTGAATAGAGCGTTGATAATAGGGTGCAACCCTAACTAAGTCAGATAAACTGTTATTTGAATTTTTATTACTCATATGATTTCCGTAACATCTCGTTCATTAACATATCAAAATCACAGTTTTGTTTTGATAGTTGCTTGATACCTGCAAGATCTGACCATCTAATCCGCCCTGATGTGAGGTCATCCGCTTGTATTAAGTAAGCAATGATAGAGTTTTCATCGAGTTTTAATATTCTGCCTGGTGAAGCTTCACCGTACGCAATGGCATCGAGAGAGAGCGTGCTGTCAGTTCGACTAGAAATGCGCCAATAATCCAGCATGATGTATAAAAATAACGGCAGATTTAATGAGCCTTTAGGGCCTCTGTTGAAGCTGTAAACATCACCATTTAAATGGTGTATCAGGCCTAGTTCGCCAAAAACGGGGTCAGTGCTGTCCTCAATTGCGGCAAAATCTGATTTTGGGACATAACTGCGAACAATAGTGTCTATATCTCTTGTCAATGAACCTAGAGAAGTTGCTTTACCAAGCTCTGAACATAAGTTACTCAATTGTTGCTGTAATTCTGATTTTGAGAATACGCCGGAATTAATCCGGTTAAACAGCCAATAACAGGTTGTTGCCCGTTCACTTTTTTGAGCCAACCTCCAGTGCAACAACCATGTACTGGAGGGGTGCTCGGAGTAGGGATCATGCCCACTGTGTAAGAATATTGCTTTTGCCGTTTCGGTTAATATGAAATGGGTACTATCATGGTCTTCAATAATTTGGCAGGCTTGAGCCCAATGCTTCATTGACGCTAGCATGTTTTTACCCACGCCGAGCTCTGCAATAAACTCAATGCTGTTGAATTTTGCCTTTTTTATCAAGTTGTTACTGTCGGCCATGTCAACTACTTTCTTGACCCACATTTGTCTTAGCGGGAATGTTTCGTGGCCACTGAATGAAAGCGAGATAGTCGAATTTGTGAATTGATTTGTATACATAGACCCTCACTGGAGGACTCTTCCAGACTTCACTTCAGTATACTGGAGGCCATCTCCAGAACAAAGATGTTTAGCTGGTGATTGTCTCCAGTATAGCTTGATGTGTGTTTTTATACAGTGCTTTTATTTTATTGAAAGCTATTGTGACTATTGTTTCAGTGCCGTCACATTGCGCAAGCAGCTCATTTAAAGATGAAGTTATTTCGCTTCGAAAAACCTTGTTTTCATGAACTTAAATCTCATGAGAATCTTGATTTTCTTTACAAATTTTCTTCAACAATAATTCTTGTTCTTCCTTTTTTAGCATTGAAATTGCGCAAATTAATTCAGCCAATAACTCATCGTCGCAATAAAAGTAAGCTACTGGCAAACCTAGTTCTGAAGCGATACGTTGCATTGTCTGGTAATCAGGTGCATGTTTCCCTTTTTCATACTGGTTCATACGAGCACTAGCTGAACTTTGTTCCATACCTAAACGCATCCCAAGTTGTTGCTGTGTCAAACCTGCTTTTTTTCGGGCTGATTTAAGTCTAAGAGGTAGTGGATTTTGCATGAGTGGCTAGCTAGAAATTATCAATAGCTAAGATTCTCTTAGTCTTATGAGATGAAGTGTACTAAGGAATATTTAGTTTTCAAGTTTTAGCCATTACCTGAGCTTCAAAAGCTGACCAATTGACAATTTGTCTGTGTATTGAAGGGGTGATAGTTGCTCATCTTCGTGAGCATCAACATCATAGTAAGAGTATTTTTTTACTTCTCGTGCACAAATTTCATCTATGGGTTGCAAGAATGGATTTATTTCTTCTGGATGATAAATTGCAAATGCTTTAGCCATGTGTTCATTAGCCAGGGTCTCAGCGTCAACGATAAGAGCCTGTTTCACCGATTCATCTAAGAAATGTTTGAGCGTTCTTAGGCAACCACTACTAGCGGAAAAAAGAGCGTAAGTAGAATGTTTCTCTTCCAACTTTGGTTTTATGGCAAAAGGCATGTATTTCGCTAAGCCCATAAGCAATCGAATAAAATTTTCCGGGTTTTCAGACAGTTTGAAATACGGGATTTGTCGTCTGATCAGTAATCGTGATGCCCACTGTGGTTCTTCCGCAATTTTCACTGCCCAAGGCATGCCAACTAAAACAATTGGAATTTGAGCTTCTTCACTGATAAATTTTAATCGGTTTGATATTTGATTCCGTTTTTCTCTGGTTTTGTTTTCAATGAGTTCCTGAAACTCATTGATGATGATGAGTTCAGTTCTGCATTTTTTTAGGCAGGTAATCAATGATTCTGTTAGTGATTTATCATTACTGATGTGTTTTCGTAATGAGCTACCAAATTGGCCTAAATCTCTCAATAATTCGATCATGGTTGATTCGAGGGTTGGTTTACTTGGTATTCGGCTCACAAGTACAGGGTTGTTAATAAAACCAGCTTGCAACTGATTGGGATATTGTTGCTTATAATGGTTGATAATTGAACTTTTCCCGCAACCGGCATCACCAGTGATTAACATGCATTGTTGTTCCCCACCAAATTTTTGGTTGTACCGCAATCGATCAAAGTCATCAAAAATCAATTTCGCCATTGGAGTTTCAACAAAACACTGAATAAATAATAGAAGCTTTTGTTGGTTTTTATCAGATAATTGATTCATTAGTAAGGATCCAATTTCGATACAAAATCTTCCCATTCATCAGTGTTATATTTTGTATCAGAGATATTTTTAATCGCATCTTTATTTTGTGAGGATTGCATTGCAGAAAAATCATTTTCTGCAATAGTAGAATTTTGTTGACTGCTAACACCTTGATATTTTGCTAAACGACTGGCGTGTTTCAACGTATGTTTTTTTCTTGAGCTCGTGATTTCATCAATCTCGCGTTGTATTCGCTCTTTGAGTTTTCGTCTCACTTTTGCTAGCGCAACAATATCGGTTGATTTATCTATATACTCATGTTGCAGCCTGAGATTTATCTTATGTTGCTGAAGTGAAAGTCCTGATGTATATCCTACCGCGTCTATGCAAGGCACTTTTATATATTTTCCAATGCTTTCAATAAAAACGTGAACATGTGATATATCATTTGGGTTTGTTTTAACTAACACTTTAGTTTTTAGTTGTTTCTCATCATACATTTTCCGAAACTCGGCTAGCATCTCGGAGTTATATCGAAGAGAATGAATATCGATTCCACCCGTGCTATGGGTCCTCTTATCAGTAAAACTAATTATCACATCTAATTCTTGTTGTTCTTCTGTTGTAAATTGCTTTGGTGGAAATTCAGATGCACCGGTTTGCCATAATAAATATGGGATATATCGCTTTCTCGAGTCAGGGCTGAAGTGATAATCGTCAATGATCCATTCATGCAGATGTTCAATAAAAGATGAAAATCTAAAAACGGCATCTTTTACTGGGTCGTAGTCAAAGCGTTTTAAAATACTTGAAAATGTTTTCCCTGGAATTTGATCCAATACTTTTGAGTTGATGATACCAAAACTACGTTCAACTAGAGGTTTTAACCACGGTTTTCGTACAGGGTTGTATTGAACGTTTATATGTAGCTCTTTACATGTTTGCTCAAGATCCTGTCCCCAAAATTCAACACCGTTATCAACAACAATTGTTTCTGGCTTCCCATGATGTGGCCAATCATGAATGAGGTCTGGATATTGATCTCGTATATAAGTTTTCGGTTTGAAAGCATGCAGTAACGTATTCCGAACAGGATAAAATCCTGGCTCATTAAATCCTAAATTGAAACCAAGAATACAATGACTGTAAGAATCAATCAGTAACGTAAGATATGCTCTTCCAAGAGGGATCAAAAGTTCATCATCCAATAGAATGATATCGATAGGCGTATGATCTAATTCAACTCTTTCAAGTACTCGAGTTGGAGGTTTGTGAGATGCAACATATCTGAAATTTAGTTCAGCTTCATATTTTCCTTTACGAGCTGAAATCAGAGCATGTGTTGAAATTTTTTTTATTTTTTTGCAGAACCCCTGATAGCTAATCGGTTTGATCGTTTTTTTGAGATCAGTTCGATATTCATTTTGTAGAATGATATCGTCTTTGTAATCCTGATAGACAGATGCTATCGATGGTTTTTTTTCATCTAAATATTCAGTTATTGCATTCTGTGCTAATTCTTCCTCGATGTTGTCGAAACGAGGCTTTCTATTACCTTTATTTTTGTGCTGTGGTATCAACGAAGTTACTTTAAATCCAGATTTTTTATAACGACTCCACCATCTGGCTAATGTTCGCCATTCAGGTGCTGGTTCACCTAATTCATCTTTTGCTTTTTCTATAAGTGGTACTAAATTTTTCTGTGTCCAACCACCGCAAATATTTGATTGAATCCATTGAATATAGTTAAGTCGGTAAATAGCTAAAGCTTTCATGTCTTCAGAGAAGCTATCTAAGTCTCTTTTAATAAATACAGGTTGAAGTTTTTTATCTTTAGTCAACTCTTCATTGGTTGCATCGGGAAATTCATCCTGAAAAATGCCGAATTCTTGTGCTCCATCATTCTGGTTCATTCTTTACACCAGACGGTCGTGTTCATATTAAATATATTATCAGTGATATTTGACCTCAGATATCCTTTGGCAAGGAGATTTAATATCAAACTGAACATGTTATCTTCGTTAGTTTTTATGTTATTAATCAGAAATTCAATAGATACTTTTCCAAGCTTTTTAACTTCAGAAAGTAAATATATTTGAACTGACGTGAGGTGCTTAGAGCCTGAATAACGATGAAGTAGTTTTAGATTGTAAAGAATCGGGTTAATACGGATCTGTTTTTCTGTAACAAGGATTAACGGTAGCCCATTTTGTGTTGATTGCGTTCTTTTAGCTTTGAAGCGTTCGATAAAATCGGCATCATTCGTTTTTTCAATCGGCTTAATTTCCAGAAACTGGATCCCATTTACGGCGTGGTTGATTTTAAAATCTGGAGTGTAGGGGCAAGGTCTTCCATTGAATTGATAGAAAAAACCTTCGGGCTGAGCTTCATATGAGGTGATGTCATGAGAATACTCAAGATGGAAACATGCATCGAATTCAAGTGCAGATTCAACAGTAAAGACTGTATCCATTTTTGCACTTACGAATTTGAAAAGATTTTTTACGCGGGAATGTCCAAGGTGTCGTCGATACATAACTCACCCCATAAACTGTAGTTTTCCTACAACAAATGTAGACTATGTCAGCTTATGGGGCAAATTATGTCATTTTACAGCTGATTTATGCCAAGTTATGGCTTAAACCATAAATATGGCGGTGAGGGAGGGATTCGAACCCTCGATACGTTGCCGTATACACACTTTCCAGGCGTGCTCCTTCAGCCACTCGGAAACCTCACCATATTTTGGTCTATGGGAAACGCACTGCGTATTACCCTTTCGACGGGGCGCTACTCTAGGTCAAAGGGCATATATGGTCAATGCTTTTTTATGAAAAAATCATCGCACTAGGCGGTTTTCCTGCTCGTCCGTATAATCGCTGCTCAGATCGGTAAAAAGGTAAACAATGAATGCGGCTGCAAGTAACGTGTGAAGATCGATTAGGGCTGACCAGAGAGTTGCTGGCACAGTTAGAAGATAACCGGATCGATCTGCGCGGCATCGAGATTGACGTGGCGGGGATTATTTATTTACATCTGCCGGATGTCGATTTTGCCAGCTTGCAAAAACTGTTGCCTGATCTGCGGCGGATCGCTGGCGTGACTGATGTAAAAACGGTCGCTTACATGCCATCAGAGCGTGAACACCACGAAATTAAAGCCTTGATGAAAGCGCTGCCAGATCTGGTCTTTGCGCTAGATATCAAAGGGCGTCTGACACAAGCCAATGATGCGGTGCTGAATATTCTGCGCTTATCGCTGAAAGATATTCAAGGTGTTCAGGCTGGCAGTTTTCTCAAAGGTTTTGCCTTTCTGCAATGGTTTGCATCGGGTAATCCACAACCGGAAACCTGCAAACTGATTTTTGCCAGTGAAGAGTTTCTGGCCGATATTTTGCCGATCTCTATTCCTGACTCACAAGGCGTCGATCATTTAGCCGGCGCCGTTGTGGTGCTGAAATCAGCTCGTAGGGTAGGGCATCACTTCAACTTATTGCACAGCTACGACGACAGCAGCTTTGAATACTTCTGCGCTGAAAGTCAGCTCATGCAGCAGTTATTACATCAGGCGCGTCGTTTTGCGATGCAAGATCAACCCCTGCTGATCATGGGCGAAACCGGCTCTGGCAAAGAAATGCTGGTGCGTGCCTGCCATCGCGCGAGTTTGCGAGCAAATGGACCTCTGCTGACATTAAATTGTGCCGCCTTACCCGATGATGTGGCGGAGCATGAATTGTTTGGTTCTGCTGCCGGTGCATTTGGCCCCGATTGGCCGGGTAAGATGGGCTTACTGGAACAAGCCAGTGGCGGTGCTTTCCTGCTGGATGAAGTCGCTGAAATGTCGCCACTGCTGCAAAGTAAATTATTACGTGTGTTACAAGATGGCCGCTTCCATCGCGTTGGGCAAGAAAGCGAAGTGGCAGTGGATGTCCGGCTTTATTGCACTACGCGGAAATCGTTAGCAGAACAGGTGCGCAAAGGGTTATTTCGGGAAGATCTATTTTTCCGGCTTAATGTCTTGACGCTGGAAATGCCTACTCTACGGCAACGCTTGGCCGACATCATGCCGTTGGCACAGCAGTTCTGTAGCCGGATCAGTGATGAATTACAACGTCGTCGTCCGCGCTTTTCCCGTTCGATGACCGAGTTCTTAAACAGTTATCCCTGGCCGGGGAATGTGCGCCAGCTGAAAAACGCCCTGTATCAGGCGCTAACTTTGTTGGAAGGCGAGGAGCTGACGCCCGACATGCTGCGTTTACCGTTGATGGATGCTCACGAATCAGCGGCGGAACAGTGGTTTGAAGGCTCTTTGCCGGAGGCCACCAAACGCTTTGAGCGGTTGATGTTAGAGCGGCTCTATCCGCTTTATCCTTCCAGTCGGCAATTGGCGCAACGATTGGGGCTGTCACATACCGCAGTGGCGAATAAATTGCGTGATTATGGTTTGAATAAAACAGATGCAACATAACGGGCAGCAAAGGCCCGTATTGCTATTCTGCGGTATTGATCGGTTGTGATATTAAATTGATATCCCGATCATCAATTTGCAGATACCAGAGATCAGTATTCCAATCGCCCAGCACGATTCGACGAATTTTTTGACCATTATCCAATGACAATTCATGGATCATGGGTCGATGCGTATGACCATGGATCATCAAGGTTGCCTGATGTTGTACAAAACAATCATTCACGCTGCTTGGAGTAACATCCATGATGCTGCGGCTTTTTTGTTGTTTACCTTTGTGGCTACCTTGCCGGATTTGTTGTGCAATTTTGACCCGACGCGATAACGGCAAATGTAAAAATATCCACTGCAGCCAAGGCCAGCTGGTGATCCGTCGAAACCGCTGATAGGCCTCATCATCGGTACACAACTGATCACCATGCAACAATAACGCTTGTTCCCCGGCTATTTCGCAAGAGTAGATCGGAGGTAATAGCGCCATGCCACATTCCCGGGCAAATCGTTTTCCGATCATAAAATCCCGGTTGCCATGAGAATAGAATAACCGGCAGCCCTGCTCAGAAAGTGTTTTTAACGCGAGAGTGATTTGTTGTTGTAATGGTGATTGTTCATCATCACCGATCCAAAACTCAAACAGATCGCCGAGAATATACAGCTCATCAGCCTGCGTAGCTTTCGTGGCTAAAAAATGAATAAAGGCGTTAGTCAGGTCAGGGCGGGCTTCACTGAGATGCAGATCAGCAATAAAAAGTTTTGTCATGAGAGTTCATTAAAAGAGCCATACCGCAGTAATACGGTATGGCAGACTGATTATTCAGCGATAGTAACGTTTTCGATAACAACGTCTTCTTTCGGTACGTCCTGATGCATACCGTAACGACCGGTTTTCACGGCTTTGATCTTGTTAACGATGTCCATACCGTCAGTAACTTGAGCAAACACACAGTAGCCCCAACCAGACATTGATTCAGATTTGAAATCCAGGAAGGTATTGTCTGCTACGTTAATAAAGAATTGCGCAGAAGCAGAATGTGGCTCTTGAGTACGCGCCATTGCAATGGTGCCTACTTTATTGGAAAGACCATTGTTTGCTTCGTTCTTGATAGATGCGCGGGTATCTTTTTCTTCAAAACCTGGCGCATAACCGCCACCCTGGATCATGAAACCATCGATAACACGGTGGAAAATAGTGCCGTTGTAATGACCATCACGGCAGTATTGCAGAAAGTTTGCTGCAGTAACTGGTGCTTTGTCGTTAAACAGTTCCAGAGTGATATCGCCAAAATTAGTGTGCAGGGTAATAGACATGAGGTCGCCTCTTGATAATTTGTTTGCTGATTCTAGCTTATGCAGCGATGACACAAAAGCAACATGTTAAATACCGGTTACTGAACCATCAGGTGCTTTTGTTGCTAACACCATGCAAAGTGAAAGGAAACCAAAGGTGCAATCTGTAGCTCACTTCTTTAGAATGTCGTCATTATTATTCGATACGGTGACATTATGCTGAAGATATACAACACCCTGACTCGCCAGAAAGACGAATTCAAGCCAATCCAGCCCGGCAAAGTGGGCATGTATGTCTGTGGTGTCACTATCTACGATTTATGTCATATCGGTCATGGTCGTACTTTTGTTGCTTTCGATGTGGTTGTACGTTATTTGCGTTATCTCGGTTATGACGTGACCTTTGTACGCAACATTACCGATGTCGATGACAAAATCATTAAACGTGCGGCAGAAAATGCCGAAAGCTGCGATACATTAACCGAACGCCTGATTGCGGAAATGCATGCTGATTTCGATGCGCTGAAATTACAGCGCCCGGATATCGAACCACGTGCCACTCAGCATATCGGTGAAATTATTGCGTTGGTGAACTCACTGCTTGAGCAGAACTATGCGTATGTCTCCGATAACGGTGATGTGCTGTTCTCCATCGACAGTTTCCCTGAATATGGCCGTTTGTCAGGTCAGGACATCGAACAGCTGCAAGCCGGTGCGCGTGTCAATGTCGAAGAAAGCAAACGCAATCCGATGGATTTTGTGTTGTGGAAAATGTCGAAACCGGGTGAACCAATGTGGGATTCACCGTGGGGAGCCGGTCGCCCTGGCTGGCACATCGAATGTTCTGCGATGAATTCCAAACATCTGGGGCATCATTTCGACATTCATGGTGGCGGTTCAGATCTGCAATTCCCGCATCATGAAAACGAAATTGCCCAGAGCTGCTGCGCACATCACACACCGTATGTTAATACCTGGATGCATTCCGGCATGGTGATGGTGGATGAAGAGAAAATGTCCAAATCTCTGGGCAATTTCTTCACCATCCGCGATGTGCTGAAAGTCTATGATGCCGAAACAGTGCGTTACTTCCTGATGTCAGGTCATTACCGCAGCCCGTTGAACTATTCTGATCTCAACTTGCAGCAAGCACGCGCATCGCTGGAACGTCTATACACCGCACTGCGTGGTGTCGAAGAAGGTCAAGAGCAAGCAGCACTTTCAGCACCGTTTGATGAACGTTTCAAAGCCGCGATGGATGATGACTTCAATACACCGGAAGCCTATTCCGTGTTGTTTGATTTAGCTCGTGATCTGAACCGTACCAAACAAGAATCTGCATCGGATGCATCAGCCTTAGCAGCTTGCTTGCGTCGTCTTGGCGGTGTGTTAGGTCTTCTGCAACAACAACCTGAGCAATTCCTGCAATCCGGTGCTGCCGCCGTTGCGGATGATGTCGCAGAAATTGAACTGTTGATCAAAACCCGCAATGACGCGCGCGCCAGTAAAAACTGGGCATTAGCCGATGAAGCGCGTAATAAATTAACCGAGATGGGTATCGTGCTGGAAGATGGTGCGCAAGGCACTACTTGGCGTCGTAAGAGCTAAATCGTTTTTTGATTTGAATAAGGCTGGCCGAAACAAATAGGCCAGCCTTTTTTATTTAAAATCCAACATATGATAACGAGTGATTAACGCGCGATATTCCTGACTTTTTTGCACAGTAGATAACGCTTGCTGATAATTATTAATCACACGGTCGCTGGTGGTGCGATTAAACGCAAAGCAATCTGTCATTCTCTGCAGAACCAGCTCCCGGGGGTAATCCGCCGGGCTTAACCCCATTTGCTGCATCGTGGTGTAAATCACGGGTTCATAAGCGGCGATCATGTCGACTTTTTTCGACTGCAACAGCCGGATCAACTGCTCGATATTTCGAGCTTTAACTAAACGACTCTTATTGTAGGTTTTCGTGGTCACCACTTCTTCGGCAATATCCGCACGGATCACGCCAATGCTAAGCGCATCAGTTGCTGAGGTGGATGTCAGATCAAAGCGATCTTTGTGTCGGCGAAACAATGCGACAGCAGCAGTGCTAATTGGGCAAACCCATTTAAACATATTCTCCCGTTCGGCGGTACGAGACGTGGCAAACAGCACATTCCCCGGTTCTGTTTGCGCGATATAGTAAGCGCGGGCCCATGGCAGAAATTTGATTGGCTGTTGCGGCACAGACATTTGCTGCCACACCAACCGCAGCAATTCAACGGAAAAACCGGCAGCTTTCTGGCGGCTATCCTCGTAGTTGACGGGTGGATTTTGCTCACTCAAAAAGGTTAATGGTGCTGCACTTACATGCGCTATAGCGAGAAGAGTGATAGCGGGGAGCAGCCATAATGATTTCAAATTGGTGTTCTCCGGCAAAAATATTCTATAAAAAAACATAATACATCCCAGAAGGGATATAGTTGATATTATTAGTAATAGCAAATAATCGCATATTTACAAACGGTTAGTCAGCGATGGTATATATAAATGAAGATCTTGTTAATTGAAGATGATGCCTTGTTGCTCGGTGGGTTACAAAAAGCACTGGAACAGCAGCAATATTGTTGTGATGTTGCAACGAGCATCAATTCGGCACGTCAATATACGTTAGACGACTATGAACTGATTATTCTTGATCTGGGGTTACCCGATGGTGATGGATTAACCTTGCTCAAACAATGGCGTCAACAAGGTTGCAAGTTACCGGTTTTAATTCTGACTGCCCGTGATTCGCTGGATGATCGGATTAAAGGTCTGGATCAAGGCGCGGATGATTATCTGGTTAAACCGTTTGCTTTAGCGGAATTGTTAGCGAGAGTCAGAGCGTTGATGCGACGTTGGTTTGAGAAAACAGACAATGCCCTGCTGTTTGGCGGATTAAAGCTGGATATGACGCATCATCAGGTTTGGCAAGACGGACAAGAACTGACGCTGACCCGAATGGAATATGCAATTTTACGACGTCTGATGTTGCATGCAGGGAAAACGGTGCAACGCGACCGCTTACAGCAAGACCTTTACGACTGGAATGATGATATTGGCTCAAATACGCTGGAAGTGTATATCCATCATCTGCGGCGTAAGATCGGTGCTGACAGCATAAAAACGATACGGGGAGAGGGCTATCGTCTTGAAGCGAAAGATAAATAACCTATCCAAACGGTTGCTGCTAAGCATTGGCACAATCTTATTTATCACGCAAGGCACCACGATTATCTGGTTACTGCATGAAGTGCGTGAGCAACTCACTCGTGCCTGGCGGCATTCCAATAAGGCCAATCTTTCGCTAGACAATTTCGATCCATTTGGCTGGGAAGCCTTGGGCGCTCTTTTCTTTCCTGCTCTTGTTGCATTTTCTCTTAGTCTATTGGTCAGCTGGATATTAATAAAAAGAATCGTGTCACCGCTGAATAAGCTAACGGAGCAACTGCAGCAACGGAATGTAGAGCAGTGGCAGCCGTTTGAAAGTGATGGCCGCACCAGTGAGGTGGCCGAGATCACCAAGGCGTTAAATGGGTTGATGCAAAAACTGCAACAGGCTTTTGCGCGGGAGCGACAGTTTACGGCTGATGTATCTCATGAGTTGAGAACGCCGATCGCGGGGATCAGGCTGAACCTTGAATTGATGGCGTTAGAGCATCCGCAAGATGTGGTGCCGTTGATTAGTCGTCTGGACAGCATGCAGCGGACCATTGATCAGCTATTGTCTATGGCGCGTCTGGAACAGCAAATGGTCATGGGGCTCCAAGCCTCTGTCGATTTGGTTCAGGAGGTGATATTGCCTTTGCAACGTGAACTGGCAGAGTTGCTGCAAGCCAGAGGAATGACACTTTGTTTCCAATTGCCGGAGTCTGCTCGTGTGGTTGGTGATAAAACATTGCTGAGTCTGTTGTTGCGTAATTTGATTGAGAACAGCAGCCGATATGCGGACAGCGATTCGATGGTGAATGTATCGTTGGAAACAGAAGCTGATTGTTGTCGCTTAGTGATCACCGATGTGGGACGTGGTGTCGATGAGGCACAAATTGCAGTGTTAACTAATGCATTTCAACGATTCGATCAGCGTGGAAATGGGGTAGGGCTAGGGCTAAATATTGTGGCCAGAGTTTGTGCATTGCATAAGGCAACATTACGAATAGAAAACAATCAGCAACCGCATGGATTAAAAGTCGAAATTACTTTCCCAGCCACAAATAAAAAGGGCTGAAATAGTTCAGCCCTTTATTCATGATCACGATGCTATTCGCAGATTAGCTGTGATATTCCTCACACGCTTGCAATGTGTTTTCAATCAAAGTGGCTACAGTCATTGGCCGACGCCAGTTTACAACAACGGCTGGAGCCGGAAATCTAGGCTTTTCGGGATGCTTGCCGTAGTCTGATGCTGATTGAATATGAGGCCAATGCGCGTCAACTGTACGCACGCCAACGGCTGACCTTTGATGCAAGCGTTCGCATCGTCGGGCGTGACAACGAAGAGTGGCAGCTCGGTATTGCGGCTCTGCTTGCAACCGCAGATGGGATTGTATGTGAAGGGCTTCGGTCAGGCCTACCGCGTCAACCCTCATGATCTGATTGATGTGCTGCATCTCACCGAGGGACACAGATCGCAACCCCCAAGCTTGGAAACAGACACCAGCCGCTAAAGGCTGCGGAGGTCATCGTCAAACAAAAGGGCTGTCGATTGACAGCCCTTGATCATGGCGCTTGTCGGCAGGCGCCCGATTTATCCGCAGTCAGCGTTCATCTATTGCTGCAGTGCACCACTAGCATCGTAGAAATGCTGGGTGGAGTAATCCTCGGCGGCCGGTTTCCCCAGAGTCCCCTTTTGCTTGACGTAATCGACAAAGGACTGAGCGTAATCCAGGTAGGTGTTGACGGCGTCACCCCGCGCTGTGACAGTGGCGAAGGTCAGATAGTTATCCTTGCCCTGTGCAGTGAACGAGTTGGTGACCACCTTGTAGGTGCGGCTCTCATCCAGAGGCGTCCACTGGCTGCTGCCTTTAACCTTGGTTTCAAGGTTGAACAGCCGACTGCCTGCGGGGCGAGAGCGGTCGACATCAAAGCGCAGGCCGGCGGCATAGGGATAGGAGCCCGTTGAACCGTTGGCATCGAAACTGTAATCCACCGCTTCGTTGAGAACCTTGCGGATTTCGGCGCCGGTCATCGACAGGTTGGTCAGGGTGTTGGCAAACGGCAACAGGGTATAGGCACTGCCTATGGTGATATTGCCCGCCGCGATGTCAGTTCGCACACCACCGCCATTCTGGATGGCGATCTCCGCCTCCTGGCTCATGGCCAAAAAGGCTTGGGCTACCTGATTACTGATATCCGAACCGTGGGCATTGGTCTCTGCCTGGGTGCAGATGGCACTGCGCTTGTCGCCGGGGATCCGCGACAGGCAGAGATTTTCACTGGCGGTCCCGATCACCGCCGACGTCTTGTCGCTCACCTGCTCGGCATAGCCATCCAGCAAGGTTTGAGCCTCGCTATCCGGAGTCACACTGTCCAGCAGTGGATTGGAATTGACCTCTGCCTGGATGGCGGTCAGTGCATCACCGCTCAGCGCGACATAGGCACCGGTGTCATCCTTCTGCTTGAAGGTATCCCCTAACAGCAGGTGTGGTGTGCCCTCACAGCGGGTGACGACCCCCTTGGCATCAAAGTCGATATCCAGCTCACCCAACAGGTTGGCATATTGCCAGGCCTGAGCCACACAGACCTTGTCGCCATCGGCATTGGTCAGCTGGAGCGGGTAATCCCCCTCCGGATTGAGACCCAGAGCCGTGAAGCCTGAACCCAGCAGCGAGTGAGAGTCGCCGCCAATGATGACATCGACCCCCTTGAGGGCGCTGGCCATCTGCTTGTCACCGTCGAGACCGTAATGGCTGAGCAATACGACCTTGTTGATGCCTTTCTGCTTCAATTCGTCGATATAGCGTTGCGCGGTCGTGGTTTCATCTGCGAACTTGGTTGTGGCATCGGGGCTGGAAGAGCTCTGGGTCTTGGCTCCGGTGGCGATGCCGATGATGCCGACCTTTTGCGAGCCATATTCCTTGATGAGGTAGGGTTGCAGATAGCTACCGCCAGCGGGTGCCAGTGGTGAGACGCCGCTTTCGGGCTCGACGTTGGCGGCCAGTACCGGGGTCTGGCAACTGCCCTGGTGCAGGAAGTCGAGGAAGGTCTTGAGGCCCGCATCGCCATTGTCGAATTCGTGATTACCGACTACGAAGGCATCGAAGCAGAGGGTATTCATCAAGTTGGCATCGGCTTCGCCCTGAAACAGGGTGTAGTAGAGGTCTCCGGTGATGGCATCGCCGCCGTGTAACGTCAGCGGATGAGACTTACTGGCGGCGAGGCTCTTGGCCAGTGCCGTGACGCGGGGGAAGCCGCCCATCTCGACCTGAGTGGTCTTGCCGCCCAGCATCAGCTCACTACTGGCTGCCTTGAGATGGGAGTGGTGATCGTTGATATGCAGGATATTCAGGCTGAAGGGTTCACCCTGTGTGCTCTTATCGTTGTCATCCGAGTTGCAGCCTGTCATCAGGGCCAGCAGACCAAGGGCAGACAGGGTAATGGCGTGACGGCCAGGTATGCGCTTTGGATTCATCATCTTCTTCTCGTTAGTTCTCTGATTAGTTTTCTGATCCGGGATTCCGTACCGCTGTGGTCGCCAGGTACACCGGCAGTGACCACTGCTGCCCAGCATGGGCCGGGAGTGTGACGCTTTGATTAATTTTGCGTTGTCTCCAAACCACCATCCGGGTGTCACCATCTCGCCATCTACGCAGACGAGTCTAAAAAGGACGGGTCCTGTGGTGTTGCTGGTTCGCAACGGATCTGTGAAGCCAAGAGGAATAAACAGGACACACAAGGACACATCATGTCACTTCGCTTGAATCTCGCGGCGTTGGCCGTGGCACTGAACCTGCTTGCTCTGGCGGATCATTACGCCTTTATCAGCACCCCGGATGGTCAACCGATCAGCAGTGATGCCATCACGGTTGGCTTGCTGTACCGTCTGGCCCACCTTGGCAACGCCAGTAGCCAGATCACCATTCTGGATCGGCCCAAGGCTATGGTTTCGTTAGGAGCTATTCCTGCGCGCCTTGGTGAGATCGTGAGTCGCCTCTCCATCCCGGTAGTGCGAACCGGGGATCTGACGCAACCCCTGCGGGTGATGCCTCTCCGCGCCAGGTGACGTTGTGGATCTTGGATTATTGGTTTCATGAGGTCGATGAGACGCTGGATATCCGCCTGGATGGTATTCGGGGCGGAATCGCCGGTGAGGGTGCCAAGCTACAGGTGGTGATCGAAGATAATGACCGCAGAGGGTGGCCCTTCTGGTAAGCGTCCATCTGGATTAGACAAAAACCCTCCAATGGAGGGTTTTTGTAGATGCAGCGCTGTTCAAAAAAGCCAAGGGTGGTTAGACTGCCCTTGCTTTTATCCTTCTGCCTTTGATCAGCTGTGATATTCCTCACACGCTTGCAATGTGTTTTCAATCAAAGTGGCTACAGTCATTGGGCCGACGCCACCAGGAACTGGTGTGATAAAGCTGGCACGCTGAGCGGCGGTGGCGTATTCCACATCACCGACGAGAGTGCCGTTAGATAAACGGTTAATACCAACATCTAATACGATAGCACCGGGCTTGATCCATTCACCGGGAATGAATTCAGATTTCCCTACCGCAACCGCTAAGATATCGGCCTGACGAACAAATTGTTCTAAGCCTTTGGTAAAGCGATGACAGGTTGTCGTTGTACAACCAGCCAGTAACAGTTCCAATGTCATTGGGCGGCCAACAATATTCGATGCGCCTACAATCACCGCATGCATGCCTTTTAACTCAACCCCAGTGCTTTCAAGCAGCGTGATCATACCCTTAGGCGTGCAAGGACGCAGGGCGGGAATTCGCTGGGCTAAACGGCCTACATTGTAAGGATGGAATCCATCAACATCTTTATCGGGAACAATACGCTCGATCACTAGCGTGGAATCGAGGTGTGCCGGAAGCGGAAGTTGCACCAAAATACCATCTACCGCAGGATCAGCATTTAATGTATCGATCAGTGCAAGAAGTTCATCCTGCGTGGTCGTTGCTGGTAGATCGTAAGATCTGGAAATAAAGCCAACTTCTTCACAAGCACGGCGTTTACTGCCGACATAAACCTGTGATGCTGCATCTTCGCCCACTAATACAACCGATAAACCGGGCGCTCGTAAACCACTTGCCTTTCGTTCCGCGACGCGGGCAGCTACACGCTGACGTACAGACAGGGCAATCGCTTTTCCATCAATGATTTTTGCAGACATACCTTCCACTCACCTTGCTTTGCTAGGGCATATTGTCGCATTTTTTTTACAATAAGGTTAGTGCATAAACAACCGCTTACCTTAGTCGTTTAATATCTGAACACTCGACTCTTTTTCATTAAAAAGAGTTTGACGATAAAGGGGAGAGTCTATAATATCCGCCTCCGTTGTCGGACGCCTACAACAGAACAACAGTCGGTGATTAGCGCAGCCCGGTAGCGCATCTGGTTTGGGACCAGAGGGTCAAAGGTTCGAATCCTTTATCACCGACCATTTCTTCCAGTGCGCCCTTAGCTCAGTCGGATAGAGCAACGGCCTTCTAAGCCGTGGGTCACAGGTTCGATTCCTGTAGGGCGTACCAACGATGAGTTGTTCGCTTTAAGTGGTAAGGCAACACAGTTCGATGGTGGCTATAGCTCAGTTGGTAGAGCCCCGGATTGTGATTCCGGTTGTCGTGGGTTCGAGCCCCATTAGCCACCCCATTTAAAGAATACAGCGCGGAAGTGGCGAAATTGGTAGACGCACCAGATTTAGGTTCTGGCGCCGCAAGGTGTGAGAGTTCGAGTCTCTCCTTCCGCACCATTCTTTAGATAAAACAATCAGCCAGCGAAAGCTGGTTTTTTTGTGCCTGCAATTTGGATTTTGCTACGTAATTCCCCCCGCAATGAGCTTTTTTACATACTGAATTGGGTAATAGGCTTGCAATACTGAGTGATGAGCGGCAGCGAGAATCGCATCGCAGTCATGTTGCTGAGGGCCGCATAATAAGCCAACCACGGTGCCACTGTGCGCAACGACCATGCCGGGTAAATCGAATTTTTCAATCAAGAATTGGAATTGCTCAAAACCCGGTTTTGCCAAAATATGCTGACTGGCCATCGCGCTCAGTGTGCACGACTGACCAAATAAAGCGATGTTTCTTGTCTGCATCGCTTGTTCAAACATATGCATGGCATCGGCTAACTGTGCTTCATTCTGCTGTAGTCGTTGCTGACGTGGCATCTGATGATAATCAGCGGTATTCAGCTGCGTAGGGCTTTCAAAAATCAGAATATTCAGATCAGGAATCCACTCAAACTGACGGTGGATCAAGCCCTGATTATGATCGAATAAGCTAAGTTGATCTAAGAACGTGCTGTCACTCGGCTCCAGCGATGTGCAGATCTGCGCCAGTGCCTGACTATTTAGTTCTTGTTGAAAATGACGAGCAGTGGCGACAGCAGTCGCTGCAATGTCGGCGGTGCTACTGGCCATGCCTTTGGCGACGGGAATGGTGGATTCAAACCGAATGGATAACTTTTGATGCCATATTTCGTCGACCTGTAGGTGCTTGAGCGCTGCCTTTATGGCTTGGCGCATTAATGGCCGTTCATCAAATTGATGAGCCGAGCCTTGTTTCACCTCAACGGTGCTAAACCAATCAATCGGGCAGGAGATGAGCTTTTCCGAGCCGTTGATCAGGCCCTGAATCAGCTCTCCGCAAGATGCCGGGCAGCAGGCTTCAGCCATGTGGCAGCACCTGTTTTAAGGCGGCAATAAGCATTTGGTTGTCAGCATGGCTTTTGATGGCGACCCGATAATAATGTTTGTTTAAGCCCGGATAATTGGCGCAATGACGGATCAAAATCCGATGCACCAGCAAGGCATCTTGCAGATTTAATGTCTCATCGAGGCAGCGAATAAAAATATAATTCGCTGCTGGCCGCCAGATTTTTAATGCAGAAAAGGTCGAGAGCGATTCAAAAAGATAGCGCTGTTCTTGCTCCAACCATTGGTAGGTCTGCTGAATATAATGGTGATCATCCAGCACGGTTTCGCCTGCTAATGCCGCAAATGCGTTGATCGTCCACGGTTCCTGCAAATTGCGCATGCTGCTGATGGCTTGTTCATCAGCACTGATGAGATAGCCAAGGCGCAGGCCGGGAATCGCAAAAAACTTGGTTAGCGAACGCAGCAAATAGAGCTTGGGGTTTGCGGATAAGAAAGCAGTTAAACCTTGCTGATCGGGTAGAAAATCGATGAACGATTCATCGACGATCAAGGCGATATCGTGCTGCTGGCAATGCGTGACAATTGCGAGTAACAGCGCCTGATCGGGGTATTGTCCGGTTGGGTTATTCGGCGTGCAGAGAAACAGACATTCAATATCCGCAGTGAGAGCGGAAAGAATTTGTGCGGTAGGCTGAAAGTCGTATTCTTCCAACAGCGGATAATGAATGATCTCACAGCCTTCACGTTGCAATGCGCGGCGATATTCGGCAAACCCCGGCACGGGAAGGAGTGCTTTCTTCGGTTTCAGGTAACGAACAATCGAAAAAATCAGTTCGGTAGCGCCATTTCCGGCCAGAATCCATTCCGGCGGGCAAGTGGTATGACGTGATAACGCTGCATGCAGCGCCTGATAATCGATATCCGGGTAGCGCTCGGCCAGATGAAGGTGAGTGATGATGGAGTGTTTCAATGAGTCGGGCATACCCAGCGGATTGATATTGGCGCTGAAATCCAGCATCAAGTCAGGGGCAACGCCATATTTCTCCGCCATTTGCAGCACGTTTCCGCCATGCTGACCGCTTTTCGCCATGATTTGTTCCTACCTAACCGTTCAGACGCTTATGGTAACTCAGATAACTCTAATTCAGATAACTTTGTAATTTCTACTAAGTGCATGATAGTCGTCGTAAATTGCAGCAAATTAAGATCACGCTACTGCATTAGCGTTGAGCGCGTACAGGTTTGTCGTTAATGCAAATCAATAAATTGTTGTAATTAGGCATTTTTTGCTGTTATAGCTGCGAAGAGAGCCATTTTTTTGATCTGGCTAAGGGCTCAGTATTTTCAATAAGATAAACTCTTGGGTTATCAATGATATTCAAAGGATGCTGTTACTCACGATGTAACACTCAATTTCTGTAGCCGTGTATGACGATATTTCGTCGGGAAGGAGGTGTGAATCCTCCGCAGCCCCCGCTGCTGTAACGCTGACAACTCTGCAAAACCACTGATCGTGATGATTGGGAAGGGCAGAGAAGGATGACGCGAAGCCAGAAGACCGACACGACTACAACAAGTTCAACTCCTTCGGTGGGAAGTGGGTTGTCATGCATTATTCACTGCGATCTGCAGTGAACGCGTATGCTTATGACAGCCTATTTCCCGACTAATTCAGTCGGGATTTTTTTTAGTAGGTTGGTATAAACGTAGTGACTCTTTTCTTATACAGCGCGGCATTCTTACTTGATCTGATCTTGGGTGACCCGCATCACTGGCCGCATCCGATCCGTTGGATTGGTAACAGCATTAGCTGGGTGCAACAAAAAATCAGAGCAATTTGTCATTCAGAACGTTCACTGTATATCGGCGGTGCGGTGTTATGGCTGGTGATTGTTGGCGCAACCTGGCTTGTTACTTGGGCGGTTATTTCTGGTCTGAGTGCCGTCAATATCTGGCTGGGGCGGTTGGTTGAACTTTGGCTGGCGTATACCATTCTGGCGGGACGCTGTCTGAGTGATGCGGCGATGGATGTTTATCGCGCGCTGGGCTCTGGTTTGCAGGGCTCTGGTTCTTTGGAAGAGAGCCGTCGTCAGCTCTCATATATCGTTGGGCGCGACACTTCGCAGCTCAATCAAACCCAGATCACTCGTGGCGTAGTCGAAACTGTAGCTGAAAACACGGTCGACGGCGTTATTGCACCACTCTTCTATCTCTTTCTCGGCGGCGTGCCGCTGGCGATGGCCTACAAAGCCATCAACACCCTCGATTCCATGGTTGGTTACAAAAATGAGAAATACAAAGCGATTGGTTGTGTTTCCGCCCGCATCGACGATCTGGCGAATCTGATCCCTGCACGGCTTAGCTGGCTGCTGCTAACGGGGGCCGCTGCATTAATGCGATTGAATTTTCGCAATGCTTTTCGTATCGGCTGGCGCGACCGTTATCAGCATAAAAGCCCGAATTGTGGTTGGCCGGAAGCCACCGTTGCAGGTGCACTAGGCGTGCGCCTCGGCGGGCCAAATAGCTATTTCGGTGAATTGGTTGAAAAACCATGGATCGGCGATGAACAACGAGAAATCAATCAGCAGGATATCAAACTTACCATCCGCTTGATGTTTATCGCCTCGGCGATCGCATTGATGCTGTTTTCCATCGTCTATTGGATGTTTCATTAAAAGGTCAGTTACGCATGAATTACATCACGCAGCCACAGCAAATCGAACAGCACAGCTTTGAAATCATTGCTGACATTATCGCGGAAGAATTTCCCGGTTATCAGTTTGCCAATGCGTTGCAGGAAAAAATCATCAAGCGGGCCATTCATACTACGGCTGATTTCGATTGGCTGGAGATTTTGAAATTTTCGCCAGATGCCCTCGATGCCATTATTAGCACCTTGAAACAGGGCTGCACGATTTTTACTGACACCACGATGGCGTTATCGGGCATCAATAAAACACAATTGAAAAGCATGGGCTGTGATATTCAGTGCTATGTCGCACACCCGTCAGTGGCTGCGGTTGCAAAAGAAAATGGCATTACCCGTTCCATGGCGGCGGTTGATTTGGCGATGCAAACAGCAGGACTTAAGTTGTTTGTGTTTGGAAATGCGCCGACGGCGTTATTCCGACTGATGGAAATTTGTCAGCAACAACCAGAACAGCGTTGCCCCGTGGTGGGGGTTCCGGTGGGTTTTGTCGGGGCGGCAGAGTCAAAGCAAGCCCTGATAGAAAGCGATCTGCCTTATATCGCGGCGCAAGGTCGTAAAGGTGGCAGCAATGTGGCGGCTGCGATCATCAATGCCATTCTGTATCACCTGCGGGAGGCAGAATGACGTTTTCGTTAGAAGTCGCGTTGGCAGACGACAAGATCTGGCACAAAGGCAAAGCCTACCGCAAAGGTTACACCACTGGATCGTGCGCGACAGCAGCAGCGAAAGTGGCGGCACTGATGATTTTACGTCAGCAGGTCATTCATCAAATTTCGATTGTGACCCCTTCGGGCGTGACCTTACACCTGAATGTGGAAGAGCCGTTGATCCACGGTAATCAAGCGACGGCAGCGATTCGCAAAGATGGTGGCGACGATGTCGATGTCACTCACGGCATGTTGATCTATGCCCAAGTAAAACTGCGAGACGATGCCCATATCACCATTACCGGTGGCACTGGCATTGGCAAAGTGACGCAAAAAGGGATTGGTTTACCAATCGGGCATTCCGCAATCAACAAAACACCGTTACAGACTATTGAAGCTGCGGTGCGTGAAGTGTTGGGGCCGGAGCGTGGCGCTGACGTGGTGATCTTTGCACCAGAAGGTGAAGAGCGGGCCTTGCGTACCTATAACAGCCGCCTTGGCATTCTGGGTGGCATTTCCATTCTGGGCACCACCGGCATTGTGACGCCGATGTCGGAAGAGAGTTGGAAACGCACGCTGGCGATTGAGCTGGAGCAGAAACGCGAAAACGGGCTGGATAAAGTGATTTTTGTGCCCGGTAATCATGGCGAGCGTTTTGTTCGGGAACAACTGCAGGTTGATACTCATCTGGTTGTCACCATGAGTAATTTTGTCGGCTACATGCTGCAGGAAGCCGAGCGGCTGGCCTTTCGGCATGTTGTGATGGTCGGCCATTTGGGCAAGCTCATCAAAGTGGCAGCAGGTATTTTCCACACCCACAGCCATATTGCGGATGGCAGGATGGAAACGCTGGTCACGCATCTTGCGTTGGCTGGCGCCCCCAATGAGTTACTCCAGCAAGTTTATCACTGCCTGACCACCGAAGCGGCGATGGAACTGATTGCTAAGGCCGGTTATGAGTCAGTCTACGATGCGATTGCTATCCGCATTGTTGAGCGGGTGCAGCAAATGCTGCGTTATTCCCCGCAACCCTTTACTTGTGACGTCATCTTATTCTCGTTGGATAACCAACCGCTGGGCAGTAATCGCCCGGTAGCCGCTATTGCGGAGGATCTACGATGATTTCGGTGATTGGTATGGGGCCGGGTGATGCGCGTTTACGCACGCAAGCGGCACAAGCATTGATTGCTCAAGCAGATGTTTTGGTTGGCTGGGCTCGGCTATTGGCAGATTTTCCTGACTTCCAGGGCGAAAAACGGGTTTTAAATGCCGATATCGACGGGCTGATTAATTGGCTACAGAGCAAGACTGAACAAAACATCGTGGTGCTGGCTTCGGGCGACCCCTTGGTATTTGGAATCGGTAAGCGCATTGCGGAACACCTGCCAAAACAAAGCTGCGAAATTATCTCTGGGATCAGTTCGATTCAATATCTGTTCGCGCGCGTTCAGCTCGACATGAACGATCTATACATCACCAGCAGTCACGGCAAACAGCCCGATTTTGATTTCATTTTCCAGCACGACAAAGTTGCCATGGTGACCGATAAAGTGGTCGGCCCGTTTCAAATTGCGCAAGAAATTCAGCAGCGCGGTTTATCGCGCACGCTGATTGTGGGTGAAAACCTCTCTTATCCCGATGAACGACTTCATTTCCTGCAACCGGAACAAGTTCAACCTGACTATGACATGAATGTGGTGGTGATCCTCAATGAAAGACAGTGAATTTGTGCGCGGTGAAAAAGTGCCGATGACCAAAGAAGAGGTCAGAACCATTGTGCTCGATCGCTTGCATCTGGCACAGGCAACCACGTTTGTGGATGTCGGAGCCGGCACTGGCAGTGTTGCGTTAGAAGCAGCAATTCGTTACCCGAATTTACAAGTGACGGCGATTGAGCGAAACCCTGCGGCACTCACGTTGATTGATACCAATCGGCAGCGATTCGGTTGTCAGAATGTCGAGGTGATTGCAGCCGAAGCGCCTTGTGCGTTAGCAAAACAAGTGAACGCCATATTCGTTGGTGGCAGTGGTGGCAACCTGACTGAAATCATCGACTGGTCGTTAGCGCATTTGACTCAAAATGGCATGTTAGTGCTGAATTTCATCCTGTTGGATAACGTCACCAGTGCATTGAATTATCTGAAAACCTGCCGAATCACTGATCTGCAATGCACCCAACTGCAGATCTCGCAACTCACCACGCTGGGCAGTGGCTATTACTTCAAACCGAATAATCCGACTTTTATCATTTCCTGCATGAAGGAGGCACCCCATGCCTGCGCAATTTGATCCCGCTTTGGTCTATTTTGTGGGCGCTGGCCCCGGCGACCCCGAGTTGATCACACTCAAAGGCTATCAGTTACTCAGCCAAGCAGATGTGATCATTTATGCGGGTTCTCTGATCAACACCGCGTTGCTGGATTACTGCAAAGCAGGCGCAGCTTGTCACGACAGTGCCAGTCTGAATCTGGGGCAGATCATCGATCTTATGGCGACCGGTGTCCAAAGTGGCAAGTTGGTTATTCGCCTGCAGACCGGTGATTTATCACTGTATGGCTCTATTCGCGAGCAAGGCGAAGAGCTGACCAAACTCGGTATTGGTTTTAGTTCCATTCCCGGTGTGAGTTCCTTCTTAGGCGCGGCTTCCGCGTTAGGGGTGGAATACACCGTACCAGAGATTTCGCAAAGTCTGGTGATCACCCGCATGTCAGGCAGAACGCCAACGCCAGAAAGAGAGTCGCTGGAATCATTCGCGCAGCACCAGACCTCGATGGCGATTTTTTTGTCTGTGCAAGAGATCGGCGAAGTGGTGTCACGGCTCACCAGTGGTGGCTACCCAGTGAAAACGCCGGTTGCGGTGGTCTACAAAGCTACATGGCCAGATTGCCAGATCGTGAAAGGCACGCTGGCCACCATTGCAGATCAGGTTTCCGCGGCGGGGATTCGTAAAACGGCACTGATTTTAGTCGGCGAATTTCTTGGCGATGAATATCACTATTCCAAATTGTATGACGCAGGGTTTAGCCATGAGTATCGTCAAGCCTGAGTCTATGGCCGTTTTTTGTCTGACACCGGGCGGAATTCGTCTGGCGAAGCAGCTGCAATCGCATCTGCCGCTAACCTGTTTCTGCAGTGAAAAACTGCTGGAACCAGGTTTTCAGGCATTCAACGGTTCATTCGCAGCAACGGTGCGTGATGCTTTTGAGTGTTACACAGCGCTGATTGTGATTGGTGCGACAGGTATGACCGTGCGGGTTATCGCCCCATTGCTGAAAGACAAGCTGACAGACCCGGCGGTCGTCGTGATCGACGAACGTGGTCAACACGTGATCAGCTTGCTCTCCGGCCATGTTGGTGGCGCAAATGTGCTGACCCGCTATCTGGCTGGCGTACTGGGCGCTGACCCAGTGATCACCACGGCTACCGATGTGAATGAACTGGCTGCACTCGATTCGTTAGCGGTGCAACTCGATGCTGATATGCATGATTTTCGGCAATCGGTCAAAACCATTAATCAGAAGTTGGTGAGTGATCAGCGAGTGGGGTTATTTTGGGATCAGGGTTCTTTGCCTGAGTCTGCTAATCGTTGGGAATCAGAGCATTATGATGCTCGTGGATTTATCACAATAGAGAGTCTTGATCAAATTCCAACTGATTTAGATGCTTTGGTGGTGGTCAGTCTGCGCGATCAGCTACCTGATCTTGCTGTTCCTGTTTTCAAGCTGGTTCCACGTCGAATTGTCGCCGGTATTGGGTGTCGTCGCGCAACCTCGTTCCAACTTTTAATTGAGCTGTTACAGCAACAACTTTCCCGTTACGCCTTGGATCCATTGGCACTGAAAGCAATTGGTAGTGTCAGCATTAAAGAAGATGAGATTGGGCTAAAACAACTTTCCACTTGTTGTCGTGTGCCATTTCAGGTGTTCAGTGTTGATGCATTGAAAGCGCAAGAGCATCGCTTTCCTGCATCCGAGTTTGTTCGCAATACCGTGGGTGTTGGCGCGGTATCGCAACCCGTCGCCTGGCTGATGAGCGACGGACATCTGATCGGCGACACACTACGCCAGCAAGGCGTCACCATTACTTTAGGAGTTTCACACTGATGTTATATGTAATCGGGATCGGCCCCGGCAGTCAGGCCATGATGACGTTCGAGGCGTTAGAAGCCATTCAGGATGCAGAAGTGATCGTGGGGTATAAAACCTACACGCATCTGGTAAAAGCGCTGACGGTCGGTAAAGAGGTGATTAAAACCGGCATGTGTAAAGAGATTGAACGCTGTTTGGCGGCAATTGAACTGGCACAAACCGGTAAAAAAGTGGCGCTGATCAGCAGTGGTGATGCCGGTATTTACGGGATGGCGGGTCTGGTGCTCGAGCTGGTGACAAAACAGAATATCGATCTGGAAGTACGTTTGATTCCGGGGATGACAGCGAGTATTGCGGCGGCATCGATGCTCGGTGCACCACTGATGCATGATTTTTGTCATATCAGCCTGAGCGATTTGCTAACACCGTGGGATGTGATTGAAAAGCGCATCATCGCTGCCGCGCAAGCTGATTTCGTGATCTGTTTCTATAACCCGCGCAGTCGTGGTCGTGCTGATCATCTGGAGCGTGCATTTGAGCTGATGGCGCCGTTCAAAGCAGCTACCACGCCAGTAGGTATCGTGAAAGCAGCCAGCCGTAAGAAACAGGAAAAATGGATCAGCACACTTGGCGAAATGGATTTTGAGCCGGTTGATATGACCAGTCTGGTGATCGTCGGTAATCAATCTACCTACACCCAGAATGGTTTGATGATCACGCCACGAGGTTATGAAGTCTGATGGCGAGTCTGCATGTCTTCGGTGGCACATCAGATGCGGTAAAGCTCTGCGCATTACTCGAACAACAGGCACTTACTTACAGCGTTTCTGTTGCCAGTGATGTGGGGCGTGCTGTTGCCAGCGAACTGAAGGGTGAGATCCATGTTGGGCGCATGGACGCCGCTGCGATGACCGATTGGTTAGCGGCGAATAGTGTCACTTGTGTCATTGATGCAGCGCACCCGTATGCCACGGCATTACGCAGCAACATCCAAGAGGCATGTCAGACACTCGCTATTGCTTTGATTCGCTATGAACGCCCGAGTGCATCAGGTGTAACGACGCATCCGCTGTTGCATTCAGTTGGCTCGCTCGAAGAGGCTTGCCAATTAGCGGCACAGTTTGGCAAGCGGGTGTTACTCACGACCGGCAGTAAAGATCTGGCGCGTTTCCAACAGTGCTTACCGGAAAAACATCTGATCGCTCGTGTGTTACCGACTGCGGAAGTGATTGCCCAATGCGAAGCGCTTGGCTTGGGCGTTGATCAGATCATCGCCATGAAAGGGCCATTCAGTGCGGACCTGAATCGTGCGCTTTATCAGTTTTGTCAGCCGGATGTCGTTATTACCAAAGAATCCGGCCAAGAAGGGGGCTTCCAGGAAAAAATAGCGCCCTGTATCGATGCAGGTATTGCCTGCATTGTGATCGAAAGACCTCAACGTGATGCCGCCATTTATGGTGCGGTCTGTCACTCATTTGATGAAATTTTAACATTACTAACGCGCTTTCAAACACGGGAGCCAGCATGATGAAAAAAGCACTATTAGTGATCAGTTTTGGCACGAGCTATGCCGAAACCTGCGAGAAAAATATCACCGCCTGTGAGCAGCGAATTGCTGCCGCACACCCTGATCGTGAGCTGTTTCGGGCGTTCACCTCCGAGATGATTATTCGCAAATTAGCCAACCGCGATGGGTTGCAAATTGACAATCCGCAGCAGGCGCTGGCTCGACTGGCTGCAGCGGGTTATCAGGATGTGGTGATTCAGTCACTGCATGTGATCAACGGCGATGAATACGAAAAGATTGTCCGACAAGTACAGGCGCATGCACACTTGTTTTTCCACCTGCGTCTGGGTACGCCACTGCTCACCACGCATGACGATTTCGATCTGTTGATTACGGCTATGCAGGCACAAATGCCTGTGTTGGCAGACGACGAACGGGTGGTTTTTATGGGGCATGGCGCCACGCATCATGCATTTTCTGCCTATGCCTGTTTAGATCATATGCTGATGACCAAAAACATTCCGGCCATGGTGGGGGCCGTCGAAAGTTACCCGGAAATCGATGCCATTATCGCGCGTTTACAACGGCAAAACGTCAGAAAGGTACACCTGATGCCGCTCATGCTGGTCGCGGGTGATCACGCCATTAATGACATGGCGTCTGATGAAGAGGATTCATGGAAAACCTTAATGGAACAAGCAGGCATCGAAGCGCAGCCTTGGTTGCAGGGGCTGGGCGAAAACCCGCTGATTCAGCAGATGTTTGTTGATCATCTTGAAGCTGTTATGGAACAAACAGAGGAAGCCGCCTGATGAGTGGAATGTTATATGCGATAGGCACTGGCCCCGGCAGCAGTGACTTAATCACCGTGCGGGCCGCCCGACAGCTCGCCAATTTAGATGTGTTATACGCACCCGCAGGTCGACGTGGCGGTGACAGTCTGGCGTTATCGATTGTGCGCGAATATCTCACGGATCATGTGGTCATTGAAGAACGTCATTTCCCGATGAGCACACACGAAGATGAGAAAGAGAGTATTTGGGACAGCGTGGCCGATGAAATCAAAAATGATGTGCTGGCAGGGAAACAGGTCGGTTTTATCTCGCTGGGTGATGCCATGTTTTTCAGCACCTGGGTGTTTTTATTGCAACGTCTGCAAGGCGTGATCCCGATGGAAATCATTCCGGGTGTTACCTCATTTGCCTGTATTTCGGCCCGCGCTGCATTCCCGCTGGCAATGGAACAGCAATCGATGGCGCTGGTGGCCTGTACCAGCCCCGAAGCAGAGCTCGAACAAGCGCTGCGTCAGCATGAATGTGTGGTGATGATGAAAGTGTATGGCCGCTTTCCGAAGATCCGCGATCTGTTGGCGCGTCTGAATTTGCTTGAACACGCCTTGATGATGTCAGAAGCATCGCTACCGAATGAGCAGTGTTTCCGCCAATTAAGTGACATGGCTGATGATGTACCGTTGCCTTATTTTTCGACGATTTTAGTGAACAAAAGCTGGCTTGCCTGAGCCAGCCATTTGTCCGGAGCCACAAAGGAGTTTTCCATGAATCAATTGAAGAAAGAAACCAGCATCGGGCTGACATTATTACCGTGGCTTATACTGTTTCCGCAAAATGCGTCAGCGATGCACATCATGGAAGGTTTTCTACCGCCAGTATGGGCGCTCACTTGGTGGATCTTGTTTATCCCTTTTCTGGCGCTTGGGATCCGGAAATTAAAGCAGATCGTGAGCCAAGACAGCCATCAGAAGGTGCTATTGGCGCTGTGCGGCGCATTTATCTTTGTGCTCTCCGCGCTGAAATTACCCTCTGTCACCGGCAGTTGTTCGCATCCAACCGGTGTTGGCTTAGCCATTATCTTGTTCGGTTTTTTGATAGTGCCAGTGCTAGGTGGCATTGCGTTGTTGTTTCAGGCGTTATTACTGGCGCATGGCGGGCTGACAACGTTGGGCGCAAATGGCATGTCGATGGCGGTAGTCGGGCCGCTCGTTGGTTACTTAATTTGGTTGTCGGCTTGCAAACTTAACCTGCGGAAAGATGTCAGCGTGTTTCTATGCGCATTCTTCGCCGATTTGGTGACATATGCGGTGACATCGATGCAACTTGGCGTCGCATTTCCTGATCCACATGCCGGGATCATGGCATCGGTGCTCAAATTCATGAGTATCTTCTGTATTACGCAGATCCCGATTGCCATTGCGGAAGGGTTGTTAACCGTGTTGATTTACGAGCAACTGACGAAGCGTCAATTACTCACTATCAGAGGGTGCTGAGATGAAAAAGAGCCTGTTACTGATCGCATTGATTATTACTTTAACCTTGCTGCCGTTTTTTATTCCACACGGCGGCGAATACGGTGGTTCGGATGGTGAGGCGGAAACCGCCATTACCCAACTCGCGCCAGATTATAAACCGTGGTTTGCGCCGATCTTTGAACCCGCCAGTGGTGAAATTGAAAGTTTGTTGTTTACTTTACAAGGTGCGTTAGGCACTGCCGTGATCTTCTATATTTTCGGTTACTATCGGGGAAAGCGAGCAGCCCATGCTGATCATTGATCAATTGGCCTACCAAAGCCGCTGGCGGCATCGCGACCCACGCTCGAAGTTTGGGCTGTATCTGTTGCTGATGGTAGTGGCACTGGCCAGCTCACCGATGATCCAGTGTTTCGAGTTGCTAGGAACGGGAGTGCTAACGTGTCATTTGTTACGCATTTCTATGGCGCGCTATTTACGCTGGATGCTGGTGCCGCTTGTTTTTCTGCTGGTGGGTTTGGTCGGCATTTTGATCTCTGTTTCGACGCAGTCAGATAATATGCTCTGGCATATTCAGTTAGGTTCGCTGGCAATCGGCATTGATAAAGTCGGGCTTTATACTGCAAACATGACCTTGTGGCGCAGTCTGGCTACGTTAGCCGCAACTTATCTGTTTGTGCTGACCACGCCATTTACGCAAATGATCCGTTTGTTGCAAATGAGCCGTGTACCCAAAGTGCTTATTGAGCAGATGCTGCTGACCTATCGGTTTATTTTTATCTTACTGGAAGAGGCAGCAGCGATCAGAAAAGCGCAGTCATTGCGCTTTGGCTATCGGAATTTACGTACCAGTTTTCAGTCGTTGGCGATGCTGATCGGCATGCTCTTGCAACGCGTGATCTACCGTTATCAGCAGATGGAGATAGCGCTTGAAATGAAGCTCTTCCAAGGGGAGTTTTATTCATGAGTTTATCAACGCACGCACTGAGCTTTGCCTATCAGACTGACCAATCGGTGTTGCACGATCTATCGCTCGATTTTAGTCGTGGGCAGGTGATCGGTTTGCTGGGTGCAAATGGCTGCGGCAAGTCGACATTGTTTATGAATCTGTTAGGTATTCAGAAACCACAACAGGGCAAAGTTTGCTGGAACGGTGAAGCGCTGGGTTACGACAAACGCAGTTTACACGCGTTACGTCAGAAAATAGCTATGGTGTTTCAAGACCCTGATCAGCAGATTTTTTACACCGATGTGGTAAGTGATATCGCATTTAGTCTGAGAAATCTGGGCATGGATGAAAGCATCATCCAGTCTCGTATTGATCAGGCACTGGCATTGGTTGATGCAATCGCGTTTCGTGATAAACCGATCCAATATCTGAGTCATGGCCAGAAAAAGCGCGTTGCGATTGCGGGGGCGTTGGTGATGGAGTCGGAATATCTGCTGCTTGATGAACCCACCGCCGGATTAGACCCGCGCGGACGTCAGCACATGATCGACATCATCAGCCGCATTGTCGGGCAAGGAAAACGCGTGGTGATTTCAAGCCATGACATCGATCTGATCTATGAGGTGTGTGATTACCTTTATGTCTTATCACATGGCCGATTACTGGCCGAAGGCCGCGAAACCGACGTTTTCCAAAATAAAGCGATCTTGGATGAAGCGGGTTTAACGCAACCCTGGCTGGTCAAAATGCATTCGGAACTGGGTTTTCCGCTTTATAAAACAGAACACGCTTTTTTCGCAGCACAACGCGCTGTATCGCTTAGCCATTCATCCAGTGAAAAGGAGGCCGTATGAGTTTATCGATCATGTTGCAAGGTACGGCATCGGATTTGGTAAAAAGAAATAATAGGGACAGAGTATGATCTTGATTACTGGCGGTGCCCGCAGCGGCAAAAGCCGATTGGCGGAACAATTTGCCGCGCAACAAGGCGACCACGTTTTATACATTGCTACATCCATCGTCACCGATGACGAAATGGCTGAACGCATTGCGATCCATCAGCAAACCCGTCCGGCACAGTGGGTGACACACGAAGGTTATACCGAGCTTGGTGATCTTATTCGTCACAAAGGCGCAGGATGTAATGCCATCATGCTGGAGTGCATTACCACCATGATCACCAATCTGATGTTTGATAAAACCGGTGATATTCCGGCAGAGCAAATGGATTTCACGGCGATTGAACAGCGTATCACCGAGGAGGTAGATGACTTGATTGATGCCTGCCTTGCTAGCCCATGCCCAGTCTATTTAGTCACCAACGAAGTGGGTTTTGGCATTGTGCCCGATAACCTCTTAGCCAGACGGTTCCGCGATATTGCCGGGCGAGTGAACCAACGGTTAGCCGCTAATGCAAAAGAGATGTATCTGGTCGTTTCCGGCATTGAACTGAAGATGAAAGGCTAGCTGCAGGCAAAAGCCAGGATCGACGGTTTGCTTAAACCGATCGGCAGTCTGGGGCGACTGGTGTCTGTGCCTTGGCTTATGCAGCGGGTGAAAGATGGCATTACAGTATTAGGCGTTGGTGAATTAGGCATCGGCAGTTGTTTCACAGGCGTTTATCTAGATGAACGATCATCCTGTTGTGGTGTTTTGCCGTATTATTTGTCGGATAAAACACTGATAAAGCATTAAATGGAAAAGAGCCGGATAAATCCGGCTCAAGAATGGATCACAGCACCGCAGAGATGAAGCTTTGCAGCTCCGGTGTCTGCGGTTTACTGAATAGCTCACGGCTGGGGCCGCTTTCCCACACTTTTCCTTGATGCATAAAGACGATTCTATCGCCGACATCACGGGCAAAGTTCATCTCATGTGTGACCAGAATCAGCGTCATTCCCTCGGTTTTTAACTGCTCCAGCACCTTCAGCACTTCACCAACCAGTTCCGGATCCAGCGCAGAGGTTATTTCGTCGCAAAGCAGCACTTTCGGGTTCATCGCCAATGAGCGGGCAATGGCCACACGTTGCTGCTGACCACCGGATAGATTTCCTGGGAATTGATTGGCTTTATCGGCCAGACCGACTTTAGCCAACATATTCTCTGCGAGTTCACGGCATTCTGAACGGCTTTTCTTCAAGACCAGACGCGGTGCCAGCATCACGTTTTCAGCCACTGTCATATGCGGGAACAGATTAAAGCTCTGGAACACCATGCCAACAGAACGGCTTAGTTCCCGCAGATGATTTTCATCGTCTGATACCGCCTGGCGATCGACAATAATTGCGCCATCATCAAATTTCTCCAGCCCATTAATGCAACGTAGCAACGTGCTTTTTCCTGAGCCGCTGCGGCCGATGATCGAGATCACTTCGCCAGCCGCTATCTTCAGTTCGATACCTTTTAATACATGGTGCGAACCGTAATATTTATGAACATTTTCAATGCTTACCAGAGACATTTAATTTTCTCTCCAGAAATTGGCTAAACAGCGATAACGGGTAGCAGATCATGAAATAGATCAGCGCTACCCATGCAAAAACCTTAAAGGGCTGGAACGTGGCGTTGTTCAGCATCGTGCCCGCTTTGGTCAGCTCAACAAAACCAATAATCGAAGTCAGCGCGGTGCCTTTAACCACCTGCACAGAAAAACCGACCGTTGGTGCAATCGCAATTCGCAACGCCTGCGGCAAAATGACATAGCGCATGGTCTGGAAAAAGCTGAGTCCCAGACAGCGGGAGGCTTCCCATTGCCCTTTCGGCAGCGACTCAATACAGCCGCTCCAGATATCACACAGGAAGGCACTGCTGAACAGCACCAGCGCCAGTGTGGCCGCGGTCCAGGCACTGACATCAATACCAAACAGTGACAAACCGAAGAAGGCCAGAAACAACTGCATCAGTAGTGGTGTGCCCTGAAACAGCTCGGTATAGCCACGTACCAGCCATATCAAGGATTTCCGGCGTGAAGTGCGCATAAACGTCAGTAACAGACCCAACAGCGTGCCGCCAACAAAGGCGATCAGCGATAACAGTAAGGTCCAGCGTGCTGCCAGCAGCAGATTCCGGAAAATATCCCAATCCGTAAATTGCATCATCGTGGCTGACTCCTGAAGACATAACCGGCTAATAAACCAAATCCGCGACGCATCAATACCGCCAGAATCAGATAGAGCAGGGCAGTCAGCAAATAGGCCTCAAAACTGAGAAAACTGCGTGACTGAATAAAATTGGCCGAAAAGGTGAGTTCCTCGACCGAGATCTGTGAAATCACCGAAGAACCCAGCATGACAATAATGCACTGCCCCACCAGCGAGCTGTAGATGCGCTGGAATGCCGGCGGCAGCACGATGCGGGTAAAGATCTGGAACCGAGTTAATCCTAGGGTGCGGCCTGCTTCCCATTGTCCTTTCGGCGTCGCCTCAATCCCGGCCCGTAATATTTCCGCGCTGTAAGCACCTAAGTTGATAATCATGGCGATCAGACCTGCCTGCCATGCCGTCATTTTTATACCAATGGCGGGCAAACCAAAAAAGATGAAAAACAGCTGAACAATGAACGGTGTATTACGTATCAACTCAACATAAATGCCAGCCAATAAACGAACAGGGCGCGAACGGCTGGTGCGGGCGGCGGCCCCCAGTGTGCCGAGCAGTATGCCACCGAACGTGGCATACAGTGTCAGCTCAAGGGTTACCAGCAATCCCTGCCCAAGCTCAGGCAGATAAGGAACCAGATCGTGAAAGTTCAGTTGGTAACTCATGATTACGTCCGTTTTATAGATCAGCCGGGAGCGGGGCTTTCAGCCAGTTCTCTGAGAATTTATTCAGCGAACCATCGCTGCGAGCGGTAGTGATGAGTTCATTCACTTTCTGCTGCAAACGGGTTTCCCCTTTGTAGATCCCGATATAACACGGTGAGTTCTTCAGCAGGAATTTGGTGGCGGGTTTCCGATCCGGCATCCGTGAAGAGATTTCAGCCACCACGATGTTACCGGTCGCGATCAAATCGATTTGCCCGGAAAGGTAAGCAGATAAGGTGGTGTTGTTATCTTCAAAGCGTTTTACGGTGGTGGAGGCCGGAGCAATTTTGCTCAGCTCCATGTCTTCCACTGCACCACGGGTTACGCCGATGGTTTTTTCCGCCAGCTCGTCGGCTTTTTTAACCGCTACGGATTCCGCACCAAACACACCTAAAAAGAAAGGTGCATAGGCGTTGCTGAAATCGATCACTTTTTCCCGTTCCGGGTTTTTGCCCAGACTGGAGATCACCAGATCAACTTTTTTAGTCTGCAGGTAAGGTATGCGGTTTGCACTGGTAACAGGAACCAGCTCCAGTTTGACATTCAGTTTCTGCGCCAGATAGCCGGCCATATCGATATCATAACCATGTGGTTGCATATCGGCACCCACTGAACCAAAAGGCGGGAAATCCTGTGGTACGGCGACTTTCAGAACGCCTTTTTGTTGAATATCATCCAGCTGGTCTGCTTTCGCAACACCGATAACGCTGAGACCTAACAGTAAAACACCCGATAACTGTTTCCATGCATTCATATCCAACCTCACATCCTGAGTTATGCAACTATCATTTCCATTTAAATTAAATTAGAAACCAAAGTTTCTTTTTCTTCTAAAGCAAATACAATACCAACCTGTCTGAAGTCGGGCATATGGTACCTATTGCTGCATTCTTCGGTTCGAATGGCGCTTTTTAGGGGACGGAATAGTAGTGCAGTACAAAAAAACTTAAGCATAAATGCACCATTTTCAGGCGATGGGATCATTTCTGTGCGCGAAATGATGAAAAAGAGAATTTAAGGGGAGAGTATGAAAGTAGATATTCCGGATGTAGTCGCTGAAGTCACAGCAATGTTTTTACAATATGAGCAGGCTTTGGTAACAAATGATGTTGCTATGCTGGATAAGCTGTTCTGGAACCACCCGAAAACGGTGCGTTATGGTGCCACGGAGAATCTGGTTGGTTATGAACAGATCCAGGCATTCCGTAGTCAGCGTTCACCAGCGGGGCTGGCAAGAACGCTGAAAGACACGGTGATCACGAGCTTTGGCTTGGATCTGGCGACGGCGAATACCACCTTCACCCGTGAAAATGAACCCCGCATCGGCCGTCAGAGCCAGACCTGGGTTCGTTTCCCGGAAGGGTGGCGGATTGTCGCTGCACATGTCTCCTGGATGAGTAAATAAAGAATCAAGCATCGTTGCTGGCTTCAACCAGCGCGGTGTTTGCCGGTTTGGAATAAATCCGTCCCATGATTAACCCTAATTCAAACAGCAAATAGAGCGGAATGCTGAGTAACGTCTGCGAGAGAATGTCCGGCGGCGTGAGGATCATGCCAACCGTGAATGCTGCGACTACCATGTACGAGCGTTTTTTTGCCAGAGATTCCGGGGTCGTGACACCAATCCAGCACAACACCCATACTGCGACAGGCACCTGAAAAGAGGCGCCAAAAGAAAAGAGCATCCCCAGAACGAAATCAAGATAGAAACTAATGTCGGTTGAGACCTGAACGCCCACCGGGGCGGTTTCGGTAAAAAACTTAAACATAATTGGAAAAACAAAAAAATAGGCGAATGCCATGCCGAGATAAAACAGCGTACAACTTAAAATGATCAGCGGCAGTATGCGTTGTTTTTCATGGCGAAACAGGGCGGGTGCCACGAAGGCCCAGATCTGGTAAAGCAGGTAGGGCAGTGTGACTAAAAACGAGACGAATAATGTCAGTTTTAGTGGCGTGGTAAATGGGGTGGCAACCTGCGTTGCAATCATCTGATTGCCGGCTGGTAACACACTGAGCAGCGGGTCGGCCAGAAACTGATAAAGGTAGTTGGCAAAATAAAACAGCACGCCGAACGCCAGACCTAAAACGATCATGGCGTGTATCAGGCGACGACGGATCTCGGTCAGGTGTTCAATGAGCGTATAGTGTGTTTCATTCATGTTTATCGCTCCCTGATTTAGATGAAATCGCATTCAATTCCGAATTAAGGTCACGACGCAACTCATCAATCGGCAATTCCCGTTGCAATTCTTTACTGGCGGCGTCAGCCATTGCGCGTATTTTTTTAATAAATCGGGCTACCTGACGCACCGCGCCAGGCAGTTTCTCCGGACCTAAAACAAGCAGCGCAATGACACAGACCAGCACCATTTCACTGAAGCCGATCTCAAACATAGCTACTCCTTGTCGTGTTCAATCGGTGCTGCAACAGGTTTGCTTCCTGCGACTGCCGGTGATTTGTCGTCTCGCATTGCCGATTTGAAATCACGGATAGCAGTGCCTACATCACCACCTATACCGCGTAATTTACGGGTTCCGAATAATAAAAAGACAATAACAGCAATTAATAACAGTTCAGTAATTCCAATGTTCATAGAACGCTCCTTGTGTTTAAAAACAGATTTGTTGCTATACGGTGGTAGCAGGTGGTTGGTACGGATGATGTTCCAGCCAGTGACGGGCTATCTGTTCACGCGTACACACCCAGACATCAGGTAACGACGTGACATAGTCGATAAACCGCATCAGCGAAGCGGCGCGGGCCGGGCGACCGGCTAACCGGCAATGCAATCCGACCGAAAGCATCTTTGGCTGTGTTGCGCCTTCCTGATAAAGCACATCAAATGCGTCTTTCAGGTAGGTAAAAAACTGATCGCCGCAGTTAAATCCTTGCGGTGAAGCAAAACGCATATCGTTCGTATCTAAGGTATACGGCACGATCAATTGCGGTGTGCCGGTGATGTCGCACCAATATGGCAAATCATCGGCATATGAATCAGCGTCATATAAAAAGCCGCCTTCACGTACAACCAGTGAATGGGTTTGCGGACTGGTCCGGCCGGTATACCAACCCAATGGACGAGAGCCGGTCAGTTTCGTATGTACGTCAATGGCTTTTTGCATATCAGCCCACTCATCTTCAACCGAATGGTATTGGTAATTGATCCAGCGATAACCGTGACTAGCAATTTCCCAGCCAGCCTTGAGCATGGCGTCAACGGCATCGGGGTTTCGCTCCATGGCCATGCCGACGGCATAGACGGTTAAAGGCAATTTACGTTCGGTAAAAATGCGATGTAAGCGCCAGAAACCAGCACGACTGCCATATTCATAGAGCGACTCCATGCTCATATGGCGGACGCCGGGTAATGGCTGTGCTGCCACCATCTCAGAGAGAAACGACTCGGAGGCCGCATCACCATGCAGAATGTTGTTCTCGGCACCTTCCTCGTAATTGATGACAAATTGCAATGCGATGCGTGCATGACCGGGCCATTTGGCATGCGGTGGATTTTGCCCGTAACCCACCATATCTCTCGGATAATGCGACATCAGAGCACCTCCGTTTTCTGTTCCGGGTAGTTATAGGTGCAGTGTTTGCTGGTTTTTAATCCCAGATTGATCAAACCAGCCAGCCAGTGCACACCGACCTGCACACCATCAATCACCGGGATCCCTAACGCATCTTCCAGTGGTTTGCGAAAACGGGTGAAACCGGCACAACCCAACACCAGACATTCACTGTTATCGTTTTCCAGAATCTGTCGTGCTCTTTGTTTGATCAGATCAAAGTTCTTTTCAATAGCCAGCACCGGCAGATTCAGCGCATGAACACCTTGTAAGGACGCGTTCAGCCCATAGCGGCGGGCATTGTTTTCCAGAATGGCAACAGATCGCTGCATCGGAGTCAGAATGCTGTATCTGGCGCTTAACAGCGTGGCGGCCTGCATGGCGGCCTGACCAATTCCCATTACCGGGCCTGCGCAAATTTCTCTTAAGGCATCGACGCCTGTGTCGTCAGCACAGGCCACCAGCCAGCCATCGGCTTCGATCTGGTTGGTTAACTCCATCAACGCATGCGAGGCTTTAATGCCATCGGAAAACCCTTCAATACTGGCAACGCCAGCCGTGGGTTGCGTGACTAACAGCTCGAAACCCAATGGCGCGACTCGTCCTGCAGTGACTCGCAAACTATCTGTCATAACAACGGTGGTATTAGGATTAATAATCGCAATCTTAGGCATGTTCCCTCCGGGCCCGACGTTTGGCGATCACGATCAACAAGCACATCGTGAAACTGATAAGAATGAATGAGAAAAGCGTGGTGACCGTGCCCAGTGCATACAATGCAGGTGTGGTGGCATTGGTGGTCATGCCGTAAATTTCCAGTGGCAAGGTGTTATGGCTGCCGGAGGTCATCAGCGTGCGGGCAAATTCATCATATGACAGCGTGAAACTGGTCATCGCAATGCCGATAACGCTCGGGAAAATTGACGGCAGCACTACCCAGCGCACGGTTTGCCAGGACGTCGCACCCATATCGAAAGAAGCGGCTTCCAGATTTCGGTTAAACCGGTTGAAGACCACAAACATCACCAGCACACCAAACGGCAGACACCAGGTCAGTTGCGCACCAAGGGCCGAGCTATACCATTCCGGGGATAATCCCAGACGATCAAACATCAGGCCGACGCCGAGGCTCACCAGAATGGAGGGGGTGATCATGCTGATCAGAACCAGTGCAAACAGAAAGTTGGAACCTTTGAACAGGCGACGGAACGCAAATCCGGCCAGTATTGAGATCACGGTGGAAATCACCGTCACCAGCAGGGCCAGACCAAGCGAACGTTTGAATGCACCGGCAAAATCACCGACGGCCTGCGCTTCCAGCAGACTGCGGAACCAGGTCAGCGACCAGCCATTCATTGGAAAGGTTAACCCGCCGTTCGGCCCTTGAAATGACAGTAGTCCGATGGTAATGGTCGGTCCGTACAGGAAGAGAACGAACAGACTAAACAATGCCGTCAGAATTATGAATTCGATCCGGCGGCCGGAAAAAAATGATGTTTTCATCACAGCTCCTTCTTGATATCAACCATGCGGAACAATAGTGCCAGCATCATCAATACAGTGATCAGTAATACGACAGCATTCGCAGCGGCGGCGGGATATTGCAGCAGGCCGATTTCGTTATGGATCAGCACACCAACGGAGGCGCTTAAACCGCCACTCATCATTTTTACCGTGATGAAATCGCCCATGACCAGCGTGAGTACGAAGACGGAACCGATGACGATGCCGGTTTTACTTAATGGCACGACCACTTGAAACAGCGTGGTCAGACTGGAGGCGCCATTGTCATAACTGGCTTCCAGCAAGCGACGATCAATCCGGCTCATGGAGTTAAAGATCGGGATGATCATGAATAAGACATTGAGATGGACGAAGGCGAGGATCACCGAGAAATCGCTGTAGAGCAGACCTTCGATCGGCTTATCGATGATCCCGATGCCGAGCAGCCCCTGATTGACCAGACCATTGCGCCCCAGTAACGGGATCCAGGAAATCATCCGGATGATATTGGACGTAAAAAACGGCACGGTGCACAGCAGGAACAGCAGATTCTGGATCGCTTTATTTCGGATATGAAATGCCAGGTAATAGGCAATCAGGAAACCAGTCACCAGACAGGTTGCCCAGGTCGTCACAGCATAAAACAGGGTTTTGGCATAGGCTTGCCAGGTGACTTTTGATGTCAGCAAGTACTGATAGTTATCCCAGATAAAATCGGGGATCAGCTCATAAGAGTCATAATCCCAGAAACTCACCGTCACTATCACACCGACCGGAAACACCAGAAAAGCCAGCATGATGAGAAAAAGCGGGCTTGCCTGCCAATAACTGGGATTTATAGTCTGTCCGGGTGGAGTGCTCATAAATTAATCCTTTAAATGGGTATAAAAGCTCCGCAATCGGCATTGCGGAGCGGGGTGTATCAGGAAGCGATAAACTCGTTCCACTTGCGAACCATGTATTTGTTTTCTTCCATCACCGAGTTCCAGCAGGCCACTTTACCCATACGATCCTGATAGGAACCACCATCACGGATAGCACCGGCTTTCTCCATAACTTTGCCTTGCGTACTCAGAATGTCTGTTTTGGCGGCTTTACCTTCCATCCAGAAATCCCATTCTTCAGCACTCATATGCTGGCGAGAGGTTTCCGGTGCGGCGGTGTAATAGCCCTGACGCATCAGATAGGCACCGACCCAGCCGGAGAGATACCAGTCGATATATTCGTAAGCAGCTTCGAGTTCCAGACCGGATAAATGGCTGGCGATACCTAAGCCACCACCCCATGCGCGGTAGCCTTCTTTCAGTGGCTGATAGACACAAGGAATGCCTTTGGAACGAACAGCAGCAACCGCTGGTGACCACATAGACTGGATCACCACTTCACCGGAGGACATCAGATTCACCGACTCATCGAAGGTTTTCCAGAATGCGCGGAACTGGCCGTCTTTCTTTGCCTGCATCAGGAAATCGATGGTTTTGTCGATTTCCTCGCGAGTCATGTTGCCTTTGTCACCGTATTTCACGACTCCCATGGCTTCACAGATCATCGCGGCATCCATAATGCCGATAGAGGGAATATTCAGAATGGAGGTTTTGCCTTTAAATGCCGGATCCATAATGTCTGCCCAGCTGGTGATCGGACGACCAATCAGATCCGGGCGAACGCCCAGGGTATCGGCGTTATAAATGGTCGGAACCAGCGTCATGAAATCGGTTTGTTTGCCGGCAAATTTCTTGGCGCCGGGACTATCGACAAAGCCGACTGAAAACGGAGTAGTACCTTGCGCTGACATCTGGCTACCCGGCAGATTACCGGTGGTAAACAGCGGCGAGATCTTGTCAAAGAAACGCAGTTTACGCACATCGATCGGCTGCAAGGCACCACTTGGGAAAACCTTTTTACAGATCCAGTATTCGATATCGGCCAGATCGTAAGATTTAGGCTGAGTAACGGCATGCTGCGTGACCGCATCACTGTCCAGTGCCGTCATTTCCAGATTGATGCCCAGATCTTCTTTGCACTTGCGGGCGATATCATTGAGGTTGGATACACCGGTACCGAACTGACGTAAGGTGACGTTTTTAATGTTCTGTTTCCAGATCATCGGAAAACCACTAAATGGTGCTGATGCCACTGCCGCCACAGATAAAACAGCAGTATTTTTCAAAAACTGACGGCGTGTCAGACCAGGTTTTTTATCTACAGTCATAGGATCCCTCCAATGGGTCAGATCAGTGTGTGAACAGATTGAGTGCAGTTGGGTTTACATGCAGATGTACCGGCTTACCGGGATAAAGCGTCGTCAGTGACGTTTCATTGTCCCGGCAAAGCACAGTAATGGGCTGAGAATCAGCTAACTGGCAATGCACCAGAGAGTGATTGCCCTGAAATTCAACATCCATGACGGCTGCCGGCAGGGTGTTATTTTCAGGTTCTTCTACGATATCAATGCGATCAAAGCGGACAGAAAATGCAGTTTCTGCTGCGATGCCAGTCAGTGAACTGTTGGTTAAGGTGTTATCCAGTTCACGTGTGTTTTTGATGATGTTATGGCCACCGATGAAATTGGCGACAAACGGATTCGCTGGTTTATTGAAAATGGCTTGTGGTGAGCCTACTTGCTGCAATTCACCCTTGCTCATCACCACGATAGTATCGGCTAATGCAAAAGCTTCATCTTGCGAATGAGTGACGTGAATGAAGGTAATGCCCATTTCATGCTGAATACGTTTCAACTCTTTGCGCATCTGAATGCGCAGGAAGGGGTCTAAGGCCGATAGCGGTTCGTCAAGCAATACGACTTCCGGTTTGCGGATCAACGCGCGGGCCAGTGCAATACGTTGTTGTTGGCCACCGGAAAGCTGCTCTGGGTAGGCGTTGGCGTAATCGGTCATATTGACCTTGGCAAGTAATTCGCGCGCCTGTTCGAGCCGTGCCGATTTATTGATACCAGCCACTTTGAGCGGGTAGGCCACGTTATCCAGACAGGTCATGTGCGGGAACAGTGCATAATTCTGGAACATCAGCGCAGTGCCACGTTCGGCAGGGCTGTGATTAGTCACATTGCGGTTATCCAGTAAGACATCACCTTCAGTGACGGACTCATGGCCTGCAATCATGCGAAGTAATGTGCTCTTTCCGCAGCCGCTTGGTCCCAGTAAACAACAATAGCTTCCTTTAGATATCCGCAGGTTTATCTGGCTAACCGCCAATTGGCTATTGGGATAGCGTTTTGACACTGCGATTAATTCGACAGCCGGTTTAGTTGCTACCATTATTTCATTCCATTGTTAACAATCCTTGTTTTCAATGTAAGCAATCGATATGCCATGTTTGATTTTTAATCTGAAACTATTGTTCCATAAGGCGATCAGCGTGTTACTTTAGATAATATGATCTCAAATAAAACGCACAAAATAGCCAAAACAGTGCAAATAAGGATCAAATAAGTGCAAACAATATCGTTATTGACGTGATAACAAAGCTAAACAATAATTGTCATCAATATGTGGTTTTGAGGTGTAACAGATGCAAGAAGATGAGCAGACAGATGTCGATAAGGTCTGTGACGCGATTTATCAGGCGATTCTTGAACGACGCTTAGAGCCCAATACTCGTCTTGTTGAAACCAAACTCGCTTCAGCGTTAGGCACCAGCCGTCCGGTGGTCAGACAAGCATTACTGTTAATGGCGCAGCGTAAGCTGGTGGAAATCAAGCCAAACAAAGGTGCCGAAGTCGCAGAACCAACCGAAAAACAAGCCAGAGAAGTGTTTCAGTCCCGCAAACTGATTGAAAAAGAAGTGGTTGCACTCGCTTGTCAGAATATAAAGGAAACCGATTTACTGAAACTGCGGAACCATCTGCACGCAGAAAGTGAAGCGCGTCGTACCCATGACCGGCATGCGTTAATCAGAGCGACTGGTGAATTTCATATTATGTTGGCGGAAATCGCAGGTAATCAGCTTTACCTCGATTTTCTGCGGCAACTGATTGCTCTGAGTTCGCTGATTCTGGAAAAATATCAGTCGGAACAAGCGCATCATTGTGATGAAAGCCATCACTCTCAGTTAGTCGATTTGATTGCCAACAAGCAGCAATCAGACGCCCAGACGCTGATGCTGGAACATCTGAATGATATTGAGGCCGGGCTGGTTTTTGAGCGTCCGGTTAAAGAAACCGATTTAGAAGCGGTGTTTCAGGCGATCCGCAAACCGTTATAGTTATTCCAATTATTGATGAGAGAAGCCCGATATGCCGCGCTCGGAACTAGCACAACGGATTTACCTTCAGCTGGAACAAATGGGGCCGAAAGAGCGGCAACTTGCCGAATTTTTGCTGACGCATGAAGCTGAGCTGGCGATTTATTCCAGTGCGGATATGGCGCGACTGGCTCGGGTGTCGAAACCGGTTGTAAGCCGTTTCTTTAAACGCCTTGGTTACGATAGTTTTGCTGAAGTGCGACAAGATCTGCGTAAAGTGCAGACGTCAGGTTCGCCGTTGCTGGCCGATCAACAACCTTCGGATATCGGCACGTTATTAGCCAATCATCAGGCACAGGAAGCCAGAAACTGGCAGCAGACCTTAACCGATTTACAACGTTTACCGCTGGATCTAATTGCGGAAACGATTTGCTCAGCCAGGCAAATAAAGGTGATCGGTTTTCGTAACAGTTATCCGGTGGCATTGCATTGGCGCCAGCAGTTATTACAACTGCGCACGGGGGTAGATATTGTGCCGCAGCCCGGGCAAACATTGGCGGAAGAGTTGAGCCAACTTAATGAACATGATTTGGTGATTCTGGTAGCTATGCGTCGCCGCCCGGTAAATGTGAAACGCCTGATGCAGTGGTTAGGGCAATCCAAAGTGAAATGTTTATTGATAACAGACCCTTCTGGGTTAGAGCATGCGACACATGCCGACTGGACATTAACCTGTCATCAGATCAGCCCTGGTGGATTTGCCAGTTATGCGAGTGCTATGGCGATAGTCAGCCTCATGTCGAATCTTTGCCAACAGAAACTATCAGACGACAGCCGAGTGCAAGCAATAGATGAGCTGTTTGATTTGATGAATGAACTGGAACCCTCTTTAGGCGGTTAATTTCTGACGTAACCCAAAGCTAACGTCTGCGTGAACCATGCGGTTGGTTGCGCAGATTTTTTATCTGCAGCAAAGAAATAATAGTTCCATAATATTTACTAATTGAAACAATAGTTGTTTAATGGCGCTATACAGTTCGGATTGGAGTGATGAACTTGGCTGATTTTTCGGTTTTCTGCCCACACGGGCCACACAATTTCAGCGTCACACAGGAAGGTGCATTGAGCGACCTGCGTCTTGTTTACAAAGATCTCTATCATGTGGCGGGATATCACACGGGGGCCGGAAACCCAACTTGGTTGCATACTCATGAGCCTGCGGCTGCCACATCACCGGTGTTACTCACATTGATGAATGCAGGCATGCATGTGGTTGGTCGAGTGCAAACGGATGAACTGGCTTATAGCCTCAATGGTTGCAACATCCATTACGGCACACCGGTTAATCCTGCGGCCCCAGATCGTTTGCCCGGTGGTTCTTCCAGCGGCAGTGCCGTTGCGGTAGCACGTGGCGAGGCAGATGTCGGATTAGGCACAGATACTGGCGGCTCGATTCGTGTTCCAGCCTGTTACAACGGCTTGTTTGGTATTCGCCCAACACACGGTCGTTTATCGTCGGAACATATGGTGTCGCTGGCACCGCGATTTGATACGCCGGGCTGGCTGTGTCGTGATGCGGCCACGCTGGAACGGGTAGGGGCGCAGTTATTCGGTGAAACGCCAGTCAAATCAGAACCGGTCGATTTACTCTGGGCCACTACACTGTTTGATTTATTACCGGAAGAGCTTCGCCCCGCCATTATACCGATCAAGCAACAGTTAGCGGCGAGTACTGTTTCTGTAAATGAATGGGATTTTGATCCGGCCCGTTTGAGTGAACTGAATAATACGTTTCGTACCTTACAAGGTCGCGAAGTTGCCCGTACGCATTCTGTTTGGGTATCGCAGCATCTGGATGCGTTCGCACCAGATATCGCCGAACGTTTTCAGTGGGCCTGCCAATTAACTGCAGAAGCTGAAGCACTTGCGGAGGAAATGTGCCAGCAGTGGAAATCAGAAATCATTTCCAAGCTGGAAGCTGCTTTCCTTGTTATTCCTACCACGCCTGATTTGGCACCCTTGCGCAGTGCCAGCGATGCTGATTTAGCTGATTTTCGCATGAAATTGCTGGGGCTAACGGCTCTGGCCGGTCTGGCCGGGCTACCACAGGTGCATCTGCCGTTAGTGAACGTTGGGGGCGTGCCGTTTGGTTTTTCCATTATCGGCAAGCCCGGTAGCGACATGCAGTTGCTGGCATTAGCACGACTGTTCAGCGATGTCATCGGTAAGGAAAAATTAGATGATGCAAATTGAGATGAAGCAGTTAGCTTTTACCGCCTCTCATTTTCAGGCTTCCGAAGCTGGTATGCAGATCCTGAAAAGCGGTGGCACCGCGATAGAGGCAATGGTCGCGGCGGCGGCGGCGATTGCTGTGGCATATCCGCACATGAACAGTCTGGGCGGCGATGGTTTCTGGCTGATCCATGAACCCGGTCAGCAGCCCGTTGCCATTAATGCAGCAGGGGTGAGTGCGGCGCAAGCTTCTGCAGCATGGTATCAGGATCAGGGTTTTGCGCAGATCCCATCTCGTGGCAGTGCGGCAGCATTAACCGTGGCGGGAACGGTCAGCGGCTGGCAACTGGCACTGGAAATCAGTGAAAAATGGCAGGCGGGGATCGGGCTGGATAACATTCTGCATTCCGCTATGCACCTCGCTCACAATGGCATCACCGTGACCGAAAGTCTGGCAGCTGCCAGTCGTAAAACCGTGCATGAACTTAGTCAGGTCGAAGGGTTCAGCGAACGTTATCTGCCAAACGGTAATGTACTCAACGTGGGTGAAACATTACGCAATGAGCCGCTGGCTGATCTGCTGCAACATTTAAGTGTTGCCGGTCTGGATGATTTTTATCGTGGGAAAACCGCCGATTGCATCGCGGCGGCATTTGCGAAAACCGGCTCGCCACTGACGCGTTCTGATCTGGCTGCTTACCACGCCCTTCAGGTAGAACCTTTATCGGTCACAACCAGTAAAGGTACGTTTTATAACCTGCCTTTGCCTACGCAGGGCATCGCATCACTGCTGATTCTGGCATTGTTTGATCGCTGTTTTGACCCATCACTGGATGAAAGCACGCAACTGCATTTGCTGGTGGAAGCGACCAAGCAGGCTTTCCGTGTGCGCAATGCGGAAGCGCAGGATGCCTCGCTGGCGACCAGAGACATCGGTCGCTGGTTACAGGAACCGGCATTGAAGAAACTGGCCACAGAAATTGACCTGAAGCAGGCGGCACCATGGCCAAATCCGGCCATTCCGGGCGATACCGTCTGGATGGCAGCGCGGGATAAAGATGGGCGGATGGTGAGCTTCATCCAAAGTATCTACTGGGAATTCGGCTCCGGTCTGGTGATCCCTGAACTGGGTCTGTTGTGGAATAACCGCGGCGTCAGTTTCAGTCTGGAAAGTGGTGCCACCAATGAACTGAAGGGCAATATTCAGCCATTTCACACGCTGAATCCGGCACTGGCACATCTCAATGATGGCCGGGTTCTGGCTTACGGCACCATGGGCGGGGAAGGACAACCGCAAACTCAGGCCGCGATCATCTGGCGTCATCTCTATCAGCAGCAATCACTCCGTGACGCGATTGCTGCCCCCCGTTGGCTGCTGGGCAGAACATGGGGTGATAACAGCCATAACCTGAAAATCGAAGCGGATATGCCAGAGCATATTCTCTCTTCGCTGCAGCATCGGGGGCATGAAATACAACAAATTCCCGCCTGTTCAGAACTGATGGGACATGCTGGTGCGATCTCGGCAAACGAAGCTGGTGTGGTTGATCTGGCAACCGATCCCCGTTGTGACGGCGCAGCGCTTACTGGTTTTTCTGACGCTTCGCTGAGCGAATTTTTTAACTAAGTTTTTGGAGAAATTACGTGGAGTTTATTCAATCTGTAGCCCCGATTTTGTTGGCTCTGGTGATGACCGGCGTTGTTGCCGGTATTCTGGCAGGGCTGCTGGGTGTGGGTGGTGGCATCGTCATGGTGCCGGTGCTTTATTTCATCTTCCAAAGTTTTGAGGTTGCGCCGCAACACGCCATTTTGCTGGCAACGGGTACCTCGCTGGCTGCGATGATCCCGACTTCGATTATGTCTATCCGCTCGCAAAAGAAGCGCGGCAATGTTGATAGCGATTTGCTTAAACGCTGGGGGATATTCCTGCTGATTGGCGTATTGGCCGGCGCGGCACTGGCTACCCACTTCGGTGGAGTCTGGCTGACCGCCATGTTTGGTAGTCTTGCCATGTTGGTTTCACTGAATATGTTATTCCGTGCAAAAGCAAAACCTTTTGCCTCTGCATTACCCGGCAAGGCTGCGCAGTCATTCATTGCCATGATTATCGGGTCGGTCTCCGTCATGATTGGCATCGGTGGCGGCACCTTGAGCGTTCCTATTCTGACCAGTTGCAGCTATCCGCCACATCGTGCTGTCGGCACCTCTTCTGCGATCGGTTTGCTTATTGCTGTGCCGGGTGCCATCACCATGCTGGCGACAGGAACAACTCCCGTTGATGCGCCGTTTGGCACAATTGGGTTGGTCAATCTGCTCGGTTTTGCCTGCATTGTGCCTATGTCGGTGGTGTTTGCACCAGTAGGGGTACGTCTGGGCCAGAAATTAAACCCTGTTCGTTTGAAACAAGTTTTTGCGGTGGCATTAGCGTTTACCGGTGCCCGTATGCTGTTTTCGGTGCTGTAAGAGGAATCCGACCATGTTAGATATTCAGACTTTTGATCAAATTAATCCTCCTGCCCGCCTGTTGATGGGGCCGGGCCCGATCAATGCTGATCCGCGTGTATTGCGTGCCATGTCGTCACAACTGATCGGTCAGTATGACCCTGCGATGACGGAGTATATGAATCAGACCATGGCGTTATACCGGGCGTTATATAAAACCAGTAACGAATGGACTTTCCTGATCGATGGCACCTCTCGCGCTGGCATCGAAGCGATGCTGGTTTCAGCGATTCGTCCTGGTGACAAGGTGCTGGTGCCGGTCTTCGGCCGTTTTGGTGATCTGCTGTGCGAGATCGCCCGTCGCTGTCGTGCCGAAGTGCATACCATCTCCGTGCCATGGGGCGAAGTGTTTGATCCGCAAATGGTGGAAGATGCCATCATCGCGATCAAGCCGCGGGCATTACTTACTGTTCAGGGTGATACCTCGACCACCATGCTGCAACCGCTGGCGCAGCTCGGCGAAATCTGCCGTCGTCATGATGTTTTGTTTTACACCGACGCGACCGCCTCTTTTGGTGGCAACCCGATGGAAGTCGATGCCTGGGGGCTGGATGCCGTTTCTGCCGGATTACAAAAATGTCTCGGCGGCCCGTCAGGTAGCTCACCGGTAACACTCAGTGATCGGTTTGCCGAGGAAGTGAGAAAACGCAAACACGTCGAGCAGGGGATCCGTAATGCAAATCATCAGGATGGCTGTGATGAGATCATCTATTCCAACTATTTTGATCTTGGCATGATCATGGATTACTGGGGACCGGAACGGCTGAATCATCACACTGAGGCGACCAGCATGTTATTTGGTGCCCGTGAATGCGCCCGTATCATTCTGCAGGAAGGCATCGACACCTGTATTGCCCGGCATAAGCTGCATGGTGATGCGCTGCTGGCCGGCATTCAGGGCATGGGATTAAAACCATTCGGTAACCTGAAACATAAAATGAATAACGTATTAGGCGTTTATATTCCTGAAAATGTACACGGCGAACAGATCCGCCAGACCTTGCTCAACGATTTTGGCATCGAAATCGGCACCTCGTTTGGCCCGCTGCACGGCAAAATCTGGCGCATTGGCACCATGGGTTACAACGCGCGCAAAGATACCGTGTTGACGACGCTTTCTGCGCTGGAAGCGGTATTAAACCGTTTTGGTTTCAAAACCGTGCAGGGCGCTGCGTTGCAATCGGCGTGGGACGTTTATGCCGCTGCGGAGGTCTGATATGGATGCAGGCATCCGCATTTTTGAGCGTTGCAATGAACTGGCGCTTCTCAGCGAAGAGACGGATGCGTTAACGCGTGTCTACCTTTCCGCACAACATCAGCAAGCTAATCAGCTTGCAGGTGCGTGGATGCGTGATGCCGGAATGCAGGTCTGGCAGGATGCTGTTGGTAATATTTGCGGGCGCTATGAGGGGACGGAACCAAATGCCCCAGCGTTGTTGCTTGGTTCACATCTTGACACCGTTCGGAATGCCGGAAAATACGATGGCATGCTGGGCGTTATTACAGCGATTGAATTGGTCTCTCGGCTACATCAGCAAAATAAACGGTTTCCTTTTGCTATCGAAGTGGTTGGTTTTGGTGACGAAGAAGGGGTCCGGTTCGGTGTGACTTTACTGGGCAGCCGCGGTCTTGCGGGTAGTTGGGAACCAGACTGGCTGAGTAAACAAGACAGCAATGGCATTTCACTCGCGCAGGCTTTACGAGATTTTGGTCTGGTACCGGAGCAAATTCATCAGGCAAAACGAAAACCCTCAGATTTCATTGGTTATCTGGAGTTACACATTGAACAAGGTCCGTTACTTGAGTCAGAGGGTCTTGCGCTGGGTGTCGTAACGGCTATTAATGGTGCCAAACGGTTGAACTTTTCATTGAAAGGGATAGCCGGACACGCCGGAACCGTACCAATGTCATTACGGCAAGATGCGTTGGTGGGGGCGAGTGAAGTGATTCTGGCTGCAGAATCCATCGCGAAAGAGTTTGCGGTGGTTGCCACTGTCGGGAAAATTGCGTGTCGTCCCGGTGCGGTGAATGTCATTCCGTCTGACGTATCATTCAGCCTGGATATCCGGGCACCAGATAATCAGCAACGCGATGTCACTCTTTTTGAGATAACGAAAGCAGCAAAAGAAATCGCCACCCGACGACAATTAGAGCTCAGTTATGACTGTTTTTACAGTTCAGATGCCACGCCATGTTCGGGCTTCCTGCAAGAGAAATTGACGGATGCAGTGACCAAAGTGCAAGGACGAAGTATGAGTCTCGCGAGTGGCGCTGGACATGATGCCATTGCAATAGCTGCGTTGTGTGAAGTTGGCATGCTCTTTATGCGGTGCAAGGGCGGAATTAGTCATAATCCACTGGAAACTGTTTGCATCGATGATATTGATTTGGCATTAGAAGCATTGGAACAGACAATTTCCGCACTATCTCAGTCATAGAAACAATGCCGCCTTAAGCGGCCATTGATATTCTATTGATCAGACATGCTTTTTCTTAACTTACGACTCCAGTAACCGCAGTGAAATACTTGCCGCCGCAGTGCGGTTATCGACATTCAGTTTTTTGTAGATCTGCTCAAGATGTTTATTCACTGTTCTTGGGCTCATTTCAAGAATAGTGGCAATTTCCCAATTGGTTTTACCGAATGACAGCCAATAGAGCACTTGTGACTCGCGCTTGGTGAGATTAAGTTCGCGTTGCAAATCTTCTTCTGTGCCCCGTTTTTTCGGTGTTACCAAGCGGATCAATGCATGCAGCTGATCATATTCTCCGGCATATTCGGCTTGGATCGGCGGGGTGAATTGGTTCAGTTGCAGCGGTTCTTTCCGATGCTCTGATGTGATCCAACGGGCGATGTCGGGTTGAATGCTTTTCCACGTTTCCAAAATATCGCCATTGATCTTGCCGATCAGCTCTTGTGCGTAGGGCGTAGCCCACTCTAAGCGCCCCTGTTTTGATACGCAGAAGACATATTGCCCCGCGTAATCGAGGGCAAATTGTGCCGATTTCGCTAGTTTGGCATTATGGCTGTGCACTTTGATGCGTGCCAGAACCTCATTCGGCACAACCGGTTTGGTGATGTAATCGACGCCGCCCACTTCAAAACCATGAATAACATGCTCTGAATCGTTAAGCCCGGTCATAAATATAATGGGCGTGGAAGGGAGTTTTTCTTTCAGTTTCTGGCACGTATCAAACCCATCCATTTCCGGCATGATTGCATCGAGTAGCACCACATCGGGCTGCACTTTTTCCACAATCGCTAAAGCTTGTGCACCGCTTAGCGCCACCAACACGGTGAGCCCCGCTTTATTGAGCGTGGCATTGAGCATGCCGAGCGACTCTGGTGAGTCGTCGACCACTAAGACAATGATGTTACTGAATTCAATAATGCTCATTTATCAACTCGTTCAGGTTATGTACGACTTTTTCAAATTTACATTGCGATGCATCGCTGCGGATTGAACCGAAAAAAGCCTCAGTGCTGGCGCCAGAACTGACGATCTCATCAAGCTTTTCAAGGAATGCGGACATAAAGCCAATTTCCGCATAATTGATCAACTGCGTCAGATCGTCACGGGATGGGATCGCGGTATGCGCCACGGATGCCTCTGAATTGGCGGCGGGTTTATCTTCTGGCTCGTTTGCAAAAAGCCAGTCGACGGGTAATAAGTTGCTGAGTTTAGTGAGCAGTTGCTCCCGCGAGATGGGTTTGCTCAGGTAATCATTGTGATATTTGGCGAGCACATTGCTTTTTTCCAGCTCATGAATGTTGGCGGAAAGCATCATAATTGGGCTGCGGATGCCTTTTTGCCGCAGCTGGATTGCCAGTTGCCAGCCGCTGACTTCGGGCATGGTGATGTCAAGAATATAGAGGTGAATGGTGTGATTTTCGGCCATCTTCAGCGCTTCAGCCGCGCCATTCGCCTGTAAAATGTTGAAACCCAGTGGCGTGAGAATGTTGCTCACCAGATTGCGTTGGTCTGCAATGTCGTCAACGACCAGAATAGTCTGTCGTGCGCCGGTGTAACCGGCAATATTTTGGCTAATCAGCACCGGAACCGAAACCGGGCTTTCGACTGCCGACATCATCATGGTCAGCGTGAAATTGCTGCCCATGCCCGGCTGGCTTTGGCAGGAGATATCGCCGCCCATCAGACTAGCCAGCGCATGAGAAATCGTCAGCCCAAGCCCAGTGCCTTGAATGGCGCGAGTGCTTTGCGTTTGAATGCGCTCAAACGGTTTAAATATTTGCTGGATGTCATGTTCAGATAGCCCAATACCGGTATCTTGGACGGAAAAGCGAGCCACCTGATTGCGGTAAGTGACGCGGAAAATCACTTTCCCTTCGCGAGTATATTTAACCGCATTATTCAGTAAGTTGATGAGGATCTGCCGTAAGCGTTGTTTGTCGGTGGCAATGTAGACGGGCAGATTCACGCAGGGGATATATTCAAACTCAAGCCCTTTCTGGGAAGCCTCCATCGCAAACATCTCTGCCAGCTCATCGAGCATGGTTGCCAGATTAAATTCAACGCGTTGCAGCTCAAGACGACCCGCTTCAATTTTGGAGATCTCCAGAAGCCCTTCCAACAGATCAGAAAGGTGTTTCCCATTCCGCCTTAGAATATGAGCATATTCACGGGTTTGGTGATCCAGCTTGCGATCGTCACTTAATAACTGCGCGTAACCCAGCAAGACGTTTAGCGGTGTGCGTAATTCATGACTCAGCCCAGCCAGATAACGGCTTTTCGCATTATTGGCCGTTTCGGCAGACTTTTTCGCTTGTTCTAACTTTCGGGAAGTTTTTTCGTGTGCACTGATCTCATGCGTCAAAAGTTGGGTGTGGGCTTTCAGCTCGGTGATGGCATTGCGGCTGGTATTCCGCGCCAGCACAAACAGACCACTAATAATGCCAACCGGAATCAGTAGCATCACAAACGCTTTGAACATGCCACCGGTGATGGTATTCATGTTATCCGGCGCCAGCGCGGGAATTTGGCTGTAGGCGATCATGAAAATGGCGGCCATAAAACTGCTGACGATGGTCAACACAATCAAAAATTGACTGATGGGGCTGGCAAGTTTGTGCAGTAATTCATCGGGCACAAACGGATGCAACAGTGTGTGTATCTGCTGATGTATCGTGGCTTTGGGGCGGCATTTATCTTCACAACGCACATCGAGCGAGCAACATAACGAGCAGATATGACCGCCATAAACGGGGCAATGGGCCATATCTTCCGGTTCGTAAGCATTTTCACACACGGAGCAGGCAAGTTCGTGATCGTGATGAACGTGACTGTGTGTATTGGCGTTGACCAGATAAAATTTGCCCTTGGTAAACCATGCAATCAGTGGTGCAGTGATAAATGGCAAAGCAAAGGCGATATAGGAAGCAAACGCTTTGATGGCTTCATTAAACACATCGAGGTGGGCAGCTATGCCCACCGATGAGGCAATGATCATCGAGCCGAGACCGACCGGATTAATGTCATACAGTTTCGAGCGTTTAAACTCGATACCCGGCGGGCTTAAACCCAGCGGTTTATTGATAATCAGATCGGCAACGAGGCTGCCGATCCACGCTAAAACCAAGACGGAATAAACTTGCAGGGTTTTTTCCAACAGCTGGTAAATGCCGAGCTCCATCAATAACAGCGCAATCACGACATTAAACACCATCCAGACCACACGGCCCGGATGGTTGTGCGTTAAGCGAGAGAAGAAGTTCGACCAAGCGAGTGAGCCGGCATAGGCATTTGCGACATTAATTTTAAGCTGCGACATAATGACAAACACACCGGCTGCCAGCAGCGCCAGCTTGGTGTTTTCAGTCATATAACTAAAAGCATTGAGGTACATATGCGCTGGGTCACTTGCTTCTGCCAGGCCAAACCCATGACTGATGGCCAGCCACGCCAGATAGCTGCCAAGGGCAAGTTTGGCGGCACCGAATAGCATCCAGCCCGGTCCGCCGAATAGCATTGCCAACCACCATTTAAGGCGACCGGTTTTCTTTTGCTCTGGCAGAAAACGCAAAAAGTCGACCTGCTCGCCTAACTGGGCGATGACGGCCAGTAATACAGCTGACGCGCTGCCAAACAGTAACCAGTTAAAGCCATTTCCATTTTGATTAATGCCGGTGTAAGCCAGCCAACTGTCGAGTTGTGAATCAGGGTGGCTGAAGACATAAAACAGCGGCACGATTTGCATCGTCAGCCAAAGTGGCTGCGATAACATCTGAAAACGGCTGATATTGGTGATACCAAACAGTACAAGGGGGATCACCGCCACCGCGCTGATGATATAGCCCCAAAACAGCGGGATGCCCAATAGCAGTTCCAACGCCATTGACATGATCGCGGCTTCCAGCGCGAAAAAGATAAAAGTGAACGAGGCATAAATCAGCGAAACGATGGTGGAACCGATATAGCCAAACCCTGCGCCCCGGCTGAGCAAATCAATATCCACGCCATATTTCGATGCGTAATAGCAAATGGGGATACCGCTGAAAATGACAACACCGGATACAGCAACGATAGCCCACAGCGCATTAATCGAACCATAAGAGAGGGTGATGGAGCCGCCCAACGCTTCCAAAACCAGAAACGAGACAATGCCCAGCGCGCTATTCGCTATCCAGCTTGCTGACCACTTGCGGGCGCGTTTCGAGGTAAAGCGCAGCGCGAAGTCTTCCAACATCTCATTGGCGACTAACTTATTGTATTTACGCCGATTAGTAGGAACCTTTTGCATAATAGGCAGTGCTTCCATTCATGATAAGTAGCTCTTGATTGCGCTCCTTGCGATCAAGTGAGGAAAGACATCCTCCCACATCAGTGTATCGAATTATCAGCCATTCACCTATGCGTCATTTGACGTAGTTTTCTGCACGATATGCGCATATTCAGCCTGCTGTTTTTTCTCAATACTGAACCTGCTTGTTCAACGGGTGATTGTCTTAAAACTTCAAGTGAACAGACACCGAGACAGGGTTTGTTTATGACTGAAAAACTCATTTAAGGAAGAATACGCATGAAAAGGAAACTACTCGCAAGTTCTATTCTGGTTGCCTCTTTGTTTGGTGGTCACGCGTTTGCTGCAGATGGCACCATCAAAGTGGGTGTGTTGCACTCGCTGTCTGGCACCATGGCGATCAGTGAAACCACACTGAAAGACACCATGCTGATGCTGATTGATGAGCAGAACAAGAAAGGCGGCTTGCTGGGCAAAAAACTGGAGCCTGTGGTAGTTGACCCTGCGTCAAACTGGCCGTTGTTCGCGGAAAAAGCGCGTGAGCTGATTCAGAAAGACAAAGTATCAGCCATTTTCGGTTGCTGGACTTCCGTTTCCCGTAAATCAGTGTTGCCAGTAGTGGAAGAACTGAACAGCGTGCTGTTCTACCCAGTGCAGTATGAAGGGGAAGAGTCATCCAAAAACGTATTCTACACCGGTGCTGCACCAAACCAGCAGGCGATCCCAGCCGTTGATTATCTGATGGATCAAGGCGTGCAGCGTTGGGCATTGCTGGGTACGGATTATGTGTATCCACGCACCACCAACAAAATTCTGGAAGCTTACCTGAAAGCCAAAGGCGTGAAAGCGGCTGACATCATGGTGAATTACACCCCGTTCGGTCATTCAGACTGGCAGTCAATCGTGGCTGATGTGAAGAAATTCGGTTCTGCGGGTAAGAAAACCGCCGTGGTTTCTACCATCAACGGCGATGCAAACGTGCCGTTCTACAAAGAACTGGGTAACCAAGGCATCTCTGCACAAGACATTCCGGTTGTGGCGTTCTCTGTCGGTGAAGAAGAGTTGTCAGGCATCGACACCAAACCGCTGGTCGGTCATTTGGCTGCGTGGAACTACTTTGAAAGCGTAGACACTCCAGCTAACAAAGACTTCATCGAAAAATGGCACAAATTCACCGGTAAAAAAGAGCGCGTAACCAACGACCCGATGGAAGCGACGTACATCGGTTTCAACATGTGGGTGAAAGCGGTTGAGAAAGCGGGCACCACTGACCCAGCGAAAGTACAAGATGCCCTGATTGGTGTATCTGTGCCGAATCTGACTGGCGGTTACGCAGCGATGATGCCAAACCATCACATTACCAAACCTGTGTTGATCGGTGAAATTCAGGACGATGGTCAATTCGAAGTAGTGTCTGAAACCAAAGGCACTGTGGTTGGTGACGAATGGTCTGACTTCTTACCTGGCTCAAAAGACCTGATCTCTGATTGGCGTAAACCGCTGTCATGCGGCAACTTCAACGTGAAAACCGGTAAATGTGGCGGTTAATTCCGTGACTGACAGGGCGGGAGATGTTCCGCCCTGATTTTTAAGCGCCTAATTTTTAAAATTTTCATTTTTAAAACACCTTTTTTAAACACCTTTGGAATTCAAGAGAGAAAGCTCATTTTCTCTGGGACAAGGAAAGCATGATGCGATTAATACAGGCAGGATGCAGTCGAATCATTGTGGTGGGTTTAACCCTGATGATGGGTCTTTGGAGTGTCATGGCGCAGGCGATGACCACCGATGAGGCATTAAAAGCACTGAGTGGTCGTGATTTTACAGTGAAACAAGAAGCCATCACGACCATTGCTGCCAGCGGCGAACCTTATGCAGCCGATCTGTTTACGGCGCTGGATAAAGGCGAGCTATTTTTCCGTAAGAGTGACGAACTGATGGTCATTCGTCAGGGCGACACCTTTGTGAATTTAACCGACAAACAAGCGGTTGCCGGTGACAGTTCTGATTTCAAACGCGTGGCGATGAACAATGCGCTGCGCCGCCAAATTGCTGAATTATCAGCCCAACTGGCCTTAAATGATCCGAATGCAGAGAAACGCCTGAACGCAGTGAAATCGATGCTGGGAAAGGTGGCTGATTCTGATCGTGCTGCGCTGATTGCCCATCAACAAAAAGAGACCGATGCCAAGGTGTTAGCGGTCTATGACATGGTGATCGCATTCAGCAAATTAGTCGATAGCGATGCAGCGGTGCGCCTGAGCGCCGTCGATGCTCTCAGTGATGTGCATAACCCGGAAGTAGTGGGGCAGTTGAAATCAGTTGCTCAGAACGATGCAGACGCCAAAGTGAAAGCCGCCGCAGCAGCAGCAGCGAAAAAGCTCGAACGCAGTCAGTCATTTTACAGTGGCATTGAAACGCTTTATTTCGGTATCAGCCTCGGTTCCATCTTAGTGCTTGCAGGTATTGGTCTGGCGATCACCTTTGGTGTGATGGGCGTGATCAACATGGCGCACGGCGAGATGATGATGCTGGGTGCCTACACCACCTTCGTGATGCAAAAACTGTTACCGAATGAACCGGGCATTGCGTTACTGCTCTCGATTCCTGCGGCATTTTGTGTCTCTGGTCTGGTCGGAATTGTCATTGAACGCAGTGTGATCCGTTTCTTATATGGCCGCCCACTTGAAACCTTGCTGGCAACCTTTGGGATCAGCCTGCTGTTACAACAAGCGGTGCGCTCGATTTTCTCGCCACTGAACCAAAGCGTGATCATGCCTTCGTGGATGAGTGGTACATGGGTGTGGAACGACTTCCTGTCGCTGACCCTGAACCGCATGTTCATCATTCTGTTTAGTCTGTTGGTTTTCGCTGGCTTGATGTGGTTGCTGAAACGCAGTCGTCTGGGGTTGGAAGTGCGTGCCGTTTCGCAAAACCGCGCCATGGCCCGCAACATGGGCGTTCGCTCAGATTGGGTGAATGCCAGAACTTTCGGTCTGGGATCAGGAATTGCCGGAATTGCAGGCGTGGCGTTGTCTCAGCTGACCAACGTCGGCCCGAACTTAGGGCAGGGTTACATCATCGACTCTTTCATGGTGGTGGTGTTTGGTGGTGTCGGCAATTTATGGGGCACGCTGGTGGCGGGGTTGTCACTGGGTGTGGCGAACAAATTGCTCGAACCCTATGCCGGCGCTGTGCTGGCAAAAATCCTGATTCTGGTTGCGATCATTCTGTTTATTCAGAAACGCCCGCGCGGACTGTTCCCGCAACGTGGCCGTGCGGTTGAGGGCTAAAAACATGCTATTCAATTCTGTACTCAAAGATAAAGCGGGCCTGAGTTTGCTCAGTGCCATTCTGGTTGGCTCGGTGCTGGTGGTGTTATCCAATCTGCTGTTACCGCAAGACAGCGTGCTGTATGTCGGTTCCAACACTGTGACGCTGTTAGGCAAGTATTTGTGTTACGCCCTGCTTGCCGTGGCGCTTGATTTAGTCTGGGGTTATCTCGGTATTTTAAGTCTTGGTCACGGCGCTTTTTTTGCGCTGGGCGGTTACGCGATGGGCATGTATCTGATGCGTCAGATCGGCACGCGCGGTGTGTATGGCGACCCAGTTTTGCCTGATTTCATGGTGTTCCTGAACTGGCATGAACTGCCATGGTTCTGGGTTGGCATGAACCATTTCTGGTTCGCCATGCTGATGGTGTTGCTGGTGCCGGGTTTACTCGCGTTTGTGTTCGGTTGGTTGGCGTTTCGCTCGCGTGTCACCGGCGTTTATCTGTCGATCATGACGCAAGCGATGACCTACGCACTGTTACTGGCATTCTTCCGCAATGAAATGGGCTTTGGCGGTAATAACGGCTTAACCGACTTCAAAGACATCATCGGTTTTAGTCTGACCGACGATGCTACCCGCGCAGTGTTATTCCTGATTACGGCTATTGTGCTCTGTTTGGCTTACTTAGTCTGTCGCGTGATAGTCAGCTCCAAGCTGGGGCGTGTTGCGGTTGCGATCCGTGATGCAGAGATGCGCACCCGATTTATGGGTTATCGGGTGGAATATTTCAAACTGGCGATCTTTGTGTTCTCTGCCATGTTGGCAGGGATCGCAGGCGCTTTGTATGTGCCACAGGTTGGCATTATCAATCCGGGTGAATTCTCGCCGCTGAACTCCATTGAGCTGGTGATCTGGGTGGCTGTTGGTGGTCGCGCCACGCTCTATGGTGCGGTGGTTGGTGCGATTTTGGTCAACTACGCCAAGTCGGTGTTTACCGGCATTCTGCCCGATGAATGGCTCTATGCACTGGGCGCGCTGTTCGTGCTGGTGACGCTGTTCCTGCCAAAAGGCGTGACCGGTTTACTCAATCGCAAGGAGGCGGTGTGATGAATATGTTTGCACAAACCAAAACGATCTTAACACCGACTTACTGGCGTGAGCGCATGGCACCCCCTGCGCCTGCTAAGCTCGATTTACGTCATGGCGTGATCCTTTATCTGGAAGACATTAACGTCAGCTTTGATGGTTTTAAAGCGCTGAATAATCTCAACCTTTACATCAATAAAGGGGAACTGCGTTGCATCATCGGCCCAAACGGGGCAGGCAAAAGCACCATGATGGATGTGATCACCGGCAAAACGCGCCCGGATACCGGCTCGGCGTGGTTTGGTCAGAACATCAATTTGCTGGCACTCGATGAACCTGCCATTGCCGAGGCGGGGATTGGGCGAAAATTCCAAAAACCAACCGTGTTTGAACCGCTGACGGTGGAAGAGAACCTTGAGCTGGCGATGGCGGGGAATAAAGGTGTTTGGCAAACCTTCGTCAGCAAGCTCTCTGGTGAAGATCGTGATCATCTTGAAGCAACGCTGCTGCTAATTGGTTTGGTTCATGAGCGCCATCGTCAAGCCGGTGTGTTGTCGCACGGTCAAAAGCAGTGGCTGGAAATCGGTATGTTGCTGATGCAACGCCCGGAATTGCTGCTGGTCGATGAACCGGTGGCGGGTATGACACATCAGGAGATGGAACGCACCGCTGAACTGCTGAAACAGCTCGCCGGAAAGCATTCGGTCGTGGTGGTGGAGCACGATATGGATTTCGTGCGCTCGATTGCCAATAAAGTCACGGTATTACATCAAGGCTCAGTGCTGGCAGAAGGCACTATGAGTCAGGTGCAGGCTGATCCGAAAGTGATCGAGGTCTATCTGGGGGAATCAGCATGCTGAAGTTATCGGGTATTAATCAGTTTTACGGCCAATCGCACACGCTGTGGGATCTGGATATCGAGATTGCGCAAGGCGAATGCCTCTGTCTGATGGGCCGTAATGGCGTGGGTAAAACCACGCTGTTGAATGTGTTGATGGGGCAATTACCAGTTAAAAGCGGTCAGATTGAATTCGACGGTCAAGACATCAGCAAATTTTCAGTCGAACGTCGTGCGGAAATTGGCATCGGTTACGTGCCGCAGGGGCGTCAGATTTTCCCGCTGCTGACGGTGGAAGAGAACCTCAAGATTGGCTTGCCTGCGCGGCGCGATAACAAACGCCAGATCCCCGATCAGGTGTATGAACTGTTTCCTGTACTGAAAGAGATGAAACAACGCCGTGGTGGCGATTTATCCGGCGGTCAGCAACAGCAATTAGCGATTGGTCGTGCGCTGGTGCTTGATCCGAAACTGCTGATTTTAGATGAACCGACCGAAGGTATTCAGCCAAACATCGTCAGTGAAATTGGCGACATTATTCGCAAACTCAACGGTGATATCGGTCTGACTGTGTTACTGGTCGAGCAGAAACTGCCATTTGCCCGCAAAGTTGGTGATCGTTTCTGTCTGCTTGATCGCGGCCGCCGTGTCGCTGATGGCTTGATGGCTGATTTGAACGAAGGTTTGATCAAGGAATATCTGACGGTATGACGATGCAGCCTCTGTTAACACCTGTGAATCAAACTGGCTGGCAAGCGCACTTGTCGCTGCGATTTTCTCGTCGTGGTAATCAAACCGTGCTGGCCGAGCGTCGCCAATACGGCCCGTTAACAGTACAACGTCCGTTTTATCCCGAAGGCATGCCTTGTCATCTCTACCTGCTGCATCCACCGGGTGGCGTGGTGGGCGGTGATGAGCTCGACGTGCAAATTAAGGTGGAACCGGAGGCTCATGCGCTGTTGACCACGCCCGGTGCGACCAAGTTTTATCGCAGCGCGGGGCCACAATCGAAGGTGACGCAAACCTTCCACCTGTCAGCAGGTGCCGCTTTGGAGTGGCTACCGCAAGATAACATTCTGTTTCCCGGTGCCAATTTGCAACTGCAGAGCACCTTCCATCTCGAAAGTGATTCGCGGTTGATCGCTTGGGAGTGCATCTCGCTTGGTCGGCCAGTGAATGAAGAGCGATTTTTGGAAGGGCAGCTCCGCAGCCGTTGGCGCGTCTATCGTAACCATCGCTTATGCCTGAACGAATCGTTGCGGGTGCTTGATGCCGCTGATCTCGATCGTCGGGCAGGTTTAGCGGGCTATCCGCTAGTCGCGACCCTCATCGCATCGCCTTGTTCGGAAACAGAACGGGAACTGGTACGCGAATTACTGCAATGCTACTCCGCACCGGCTGGCGTGACCTTACTCAATGACTTACTGATTGTGCGTTTGTTGGGTGTACACAACGAGCCGTTACAAAAATTAATGCAGACGATTTGGCAAGCATTGCGCCCGACGGTGATTGGGTGCCCCGCATGTCGTCCGCGGATCTGGAATACCTGATTACGTTTTACAAGGAGAACAAGATGGATCTAACCCCTCGCGAAAAGGACAAGTTACTGCTGTTTACCGCCGCACTGGTGGCCGAGCGACGTAAAGCGCGTGGTTTAAAACTCAATCATCCGGAAGCGATTGCGCTGATCAGCGCTGCGATTTTGGAAGGGGCCCGCGACGGCCTGACGGTCGCTGAGCTGATGAATTACGGTCGCACCATTCTTACGCGCGATGAGGTGATGGATGGCATACCCGAAATGATCCCCGATGTGCAGGTCGAGGCGACATTCCCTGACGGCACCAAGCTGGTCACTGTTCATCAACCCATCATTTAAGGAGCGCCTATGATCCCCGGAGAAATTCAGGTTGCCGATGGTGAACTGCTACTCAACGAAGGTCGTGCGACGTTGCAAGTCGCTGTTGCCAACACAGGTGATCGCCCGATCCAGATCGGCTCGCATTACCATTTTTTTGAAACCAACCCTGCCTTGCAGTTTGATCGTGCTGCCACGCGCGGTTTTCGCCTTGATATTCCGGCTGGCACTGCGGTGCGTTTCGAACCGGGCCAGACCCGCACGGTCTCGTTGGTGGCATACGCAGGTCGCCGCCATGTGTATGGCTTTCGTGGCGATGTGATGGGCCCGTTAGATGAAATTGCGCAAAGTGAACAGGACGAACAGGGAGTTCAGGCATGAGTATTATTTCCAGACAAGCCTATGCCGATATGTTCGGCCCAACCACGGGTGATCGCGTGCGGTTGGCTGACACCGAATTATGGCTGGAGGTGGAAAAAGATTTCACCATTTACGGCGACGAAGTGAAATTTGGTGGCGGAAAAGTCATTCGCGATGGTCAGGGGCAGGGGCAGGCACTGAGCCGTGATTGCCTTGATTTGGTGATCACCAATGCGCTGATCATCGACCATTGGGGTATCGTCAAAGCCGATATCGGCGTTAAAAATGGTCGTATTGCAGGCATTGGCAAAGCAGGCAACCCAGACGTACAACCGGGTGTGACGTTAGTGATTGGCCCTGGCACAGAGGTGATCGCAGGCGAAGGCTCGATTGTCACCGCAGGTGGCATCGACAGTCATATTCATTTCATTTGCCCACAACAGATCGACGAAGCGCTTTGCTCTGGCGTGACCACCATGTTGGGTGGCGGCACTGGCCCTGCAACGGGCACCAATGCGACGACTTGCACGCCGGGCCCTTGGTATATGGCACGTATGTTGGAAGCGGCAGAAAGCCTGCCGATGAACTTGGGTTTCCTCGGTAAAGGGAATGCCAGCTTACCCGATGCGCTGCATGAGCAGGTTGCCGCAGGTGCCATTGGCCTGAAACTGCATGAGGATTGGGGTTCTACTCCCGCATCGATTGATAACTGCCTGAATGTGGCAGAAGAGACCGACACGCAAGTGGCTATTCACACCGATACACTGAACGAAAGCGGCTTTGTCGAAGACACACTGGCTGCGATTGGTGATCGCACTATTCATACCTATCACACCGAAGGTGCGGGCGGTGGTCATGCACCCGATATCATCAGGGCCTGCGGGCTGGCGAACGTGCTGCCGTCTTCCACTAATCCAACGCGTCCTTACACCGTGAATACGGTCGATGAACATCTCGACATGCTGATGGTCTGTCACCATCTCGATCCCGCTATTCCTGAAGATGTCGCGTTTGCGGAATCACGTATTCGTCGTGAAACCATCGCGGCGGAAGATATTCTGCATGACCTCGGCGCATTCTCGATGATTTCGTCTGATTCCCAAGCAATGGGACGTGTCGGCGAAGTGATCACGCGCACATGGCAGACTGCGCACAAGATGAAAGTGCAACGCGGCAGCCTCGGCGGCGACCCGGCACGACATGACAATACACGTATTAAACGCTATATCGCCAAATACACCATTAACCCAGCATTAGCGCACGGCATCAGCCATGAAGTCGGTTCGATTGAACCGGGCAAATTGGCCGATTTGGTGTTGTGGCGTCCGGCTTTTTTTGGTGTCAAACCATCCATGATTTTGAAAGGTGGAATGATTGCAGCGGCACCAATGGGTGATGCCAATGCATCGATCCCAACGCCACAACCGGTACATTTCCGCCCAATGTTTGGTGCGCTCGGTCGTGCGATGCATTCGACACGCATGACGTTCCTGTCTGGCTTGGCCATTCGCTCTGGTTTGCCTGCGCAACTGGGGTTAAACAGCTTGATTGGGGAGGTGAAGAACTGCCGTTCGGTGAAGAAAGCACACATGATCCACAACGACTGGCAGCCATTGATTGAAGTCGACAGTCAGACCTATCAGGTGCGCGCTAATGGCGAATTGCTGACGTGCGAACCGGCGGCGGTGTTGCCAATGGCGCAGCGCTATTTCTTATTCTGAAAATTGCTAATTCTGAGAGAAGAACATGATTCGATTAACACAACGATTAACGTCAGAAGAAGCAGCAGCAAAAGCAGCAGCAAAAGCACTACACACAACGCTGACACTGCCGATTGATTTGCGTATCAAAAGTCGCCTGAAAGTCACTTTAGATAATGGCGATGCAGCCGGTCTATTCCTGACTCGTGGTCAGCTATTACGTGGCGGTGAGTGTTTGACTGACGATGCGGGCGCGGTTGTCGTGATGGTAAAAGCCGCCGAAGAGCAGGTCTCTACCGTGCGCTGTGACGACTCATTACTGCTGAGTCGCATCTGCTATCACCTCGGTAATCGCCATGTACCGCTGCAAATCGAGGCTGGTTTTGCCCGTTATCAACATGATTATGTGCTTGATGAAATGGTGGTCGGTTTAGGTGGCTCGGTTGTGGTTGAGCTTGCGCCATTTGAACCAGAGGCGGGCGCATATCAATCGCAAGCGGGCGCAGGGCATCACCATCATCATGATGATCACGAACATGGTCACAGTCATGATCATCCGCATGCTCACGCTCATGCAACCAGTGCAGCGACCGTCGTGCCGATGCATGGCTTTTTGAAAACATCATAAGCAAACAAAAGGAATTGAATATGAACAAATCACGTATGACCACCGCAATCGTTCTGATGTTACTGGCTACGCCAGCCTTTGCTCACACAGGTCACATGGAGCATGGCTTTTCATCGGGGGTGTTGCACCCACTGACTGGCCTTGACCATTTGATGATGTTATTGAGCAGCGGCTTTCTGGCTGCATTAACCGGTCGTCGCTTATCGCTGCCATTCTTGACCCTGCTGGCCATGGTGGTTGGCACCGCTACTGGCGTGCTGTTGGGCGGTAATAATCTGGTGGAACCGCTGGTGCTGGCCTCTCTCTGGTTTGCGGGAGCCTTGATGTTTGCACCAGATCGTTTGTCAGTATTGAGCTGGATGATGCCTTGNTTTGCGCTGTTCCATGGTTGGGCGCATGGCGTTGAAGCGCCTGTCGGGCAAGTCGCGTTGTTCATTGTCGGTGCTGTGGTTTCATCGCTGGTATTGCTGGCAGTAGGTTATGCGGTTGGCAGCAAAGCGAACCACATCGCATGGTTGAAAAAAGGCTGGGCGGCAGCGGTGTTTGCCTCAGCGTCAGCACTGTTGGTGGGTTAATTTATGACATTTTCAGCGCTTAACGAAACCTCGCCAGTTAGTTGGTTGCAACTGTTTCAACTGATGAGCCCTAATCTGCCAGTGGGTGGGTTTACCTATTCGCAAGGGTTGGAATGGGCAGTTGAAACTGGTTGGGTTAAAAACGCCGCTGAATTTGAACAATGGCTGACTGATCAGATGGATGAAGGGCTAGTCTATCTCGATTGGCCGCTTCTCAACCGCCTTTATGCTGCTGTTCAGCAAGACGATCTCACTGCTTTTGTGGAAGCCATCGATCTGCTGGTAGCAAGTCGCGAAAGCGAAGAGTTCCGGTTGGAAGAGGGGCAGCGCGGAGACGCGTTTTACCGTGTGATCAAAGACTGGGGCATTCCTGGCAGTGCCGATATGGTCGTTCATCTGAAACGTTCACAACTGGCCGGCATGGCGTGGTTTGGCGCAAAAAACAGCCTTAGTGTCGAGCAACTGGCGCTGGGCTGGGGGTTCGCATTGCTCGAAGGTGCCGTCATGGCTGCTATTAAATTAGTGCCCATCGGTCAGCAAGCAGGTCAGACGTTATTACGAAAGTTATCCGCGCAACTGCCTGAAAAATATAAACGGGCTTGCGCTGTGCAAGACGATGAAATCGGCGGCAGTTTAACCTGTCTCGCCATCGCCAGCGCATGCCACGAAATACAATACACGCGGTTATTCCGCTCATAACCAGATTGGAAAGGACACTCTCATGACTCAAACATCATCCCCATTACGAGTTGGCGTTGGCGGCCCTGTTGGTTCCGGCAAGACTGCGCTGTTAGAAGTATTATGTAAAAAGATGCGCGATCACTTTGAGATTGCCGTCGTCACCAACGATATTTACACCAAAGAAGATCAGCGGATTTTAACCGAAGCAGGTGCGTTAGCTGCCGAGCGCATTGTCGGGGTGGAAACTGGCGGCTGCCCACACACGGCGATCCGCGAAGATGCATCGATGAATCTGGCCGCTGTCGAAGCGTTAAGTGAAAAATTTGGTAACTTGGATGTGGTTTTCGTTGAGAGCGGTGGCGACAACCTGAGTGCCACATTCAGCCCAGAACTTGCCGACATGACTATCTATGTGATTGATGTGGCGGAAGGGGAAAAAATTCCACGCAAAGGCGGGCCGGGCATTACCAAATCTGATTTATTAGTGATCAATAAAATCGATTTGGCCCCGTATGTTGGTGCGCGTTTAGATGTGATGGAATCAGACACCAACCGTATGCGGCCAGAAAAACCGTGGACATTCGCCAATCTGAAAACCGGTCAGGGCGTTGATACCATCATCGATTTTATCGTGACACATGGCATGTTAACGCCGAAGTCATAAACCGAATCTGTCTTATAAATGTAGCATTATTTATCTTGTGTACCCCAGCGGATGCTGGGGTCCTTATTCTCTAAACATGCATCAAGACAATGTTGGCATCTCACATGAATAACGCTATTGACGCCGAAAATGGAGATAAGCGAAGCCATCTCTATTAAACGGCATTAGTTGCGCCAAACCATGAAAGAAACGTGCGATATTGCATTAGCTGTGATGGTTTAGGGGGCGTGCATAAATAATACGCAGCTCCGGTTTTTACCGATTCCGCAAAGGGTCTGACAAGGCGTTTCATGCGAGCGTCCTCTTCGATGAGCGAAATATCCGCCATCGCAACGCCAAAGCCTTGAATCGCGGCACTGATGGCGAGATCCATAGTGTCGAAATGCTGGTTTTTGCGCATGGTAAACGCGTGGCTAGCGTTCGAGGCGAGCCATAATTTCCAATCACGTCCATCTTGCGTTGGATGCAAAAAAGTAAACGCCGATAAATCCAATTCGCCATCTTTCTTGCCCATCTGCTCGATCAGATGCGGAGCAATAACTGGCGAAATCACCTCATCAAACAGCTTATAGCCTTGATTTTCAGGCAATGGCTGTTCGGCAAACACAATCGCGGCATCAAAATTTTCGGTTTTGAAATCGACAGCATGTGCTGTGGTGGTGGTGAGTGACACATGAATTTCAGGGTGTTCCGTTTCCAACTTCATTAATTGCGGCACCAACCAGCGCATGGCACAAGTAGGTGCTTTTAAACGGATCACTGCATTTTCGCGGCAAGCTTTTTGCGTGGCCGAGAGTAGGAGGTCAAACGCGTTTTTTACTTCCGGCAAATAGTGTTGACCTTGTGGTGTTAAGACTAAACCTCGGGCATGGCGTTGGAACAGTGAGAATCCCAGATAAGCCTCAAGCGTCGCAATTTGTCGACTGACTGCACCTTGCGTCACGCACAGCTCATCTGCCGCACGAGTGAGATTGAGATGGCGGGCTGTCACGACAAAAGCATGTAAAGCATTAAACGGGGGCGTGCGTTTACTCATCGGTTTAGTTCGCTTAGCTATGCGTTTTTCTCATGGCTATTATGACAACAATTCGCTACTGGTCAAAAGTAATGTCACGTTTAATGAAGGTGAACACAGCCTGGATAAAACAGTAAACGGAGCTTTCATGACAATTCAGACGCCGGTGCAAACTCACTCCAAATTGCCGGATGTTGGAACCACCATTTTTACCGTCATTGGTCAATTATCAAACCAACACAACGCGATCAATTTATCGCAAGGTGCGCCAAGTTTCCCATGTGATGCCAAGCTGGTTAACCATGTCACGCAGGCGATGCAGCAGGGATTCAATCAATATGCGCCGTTGACGGGGGTGGTGGCGCTGAAAGAGCTGATTCAGGCCAAAGTTTTTACGCTTTATGGGCAGTCTTACGACGTTAATCAAGAGATCACGGTGACGGCGAGTGCCAGTGAAGCGCTTTACTCGGCCATTTCGGCCTTGGTGCACCCCGGTGATGAGGTCATCTATTTCGAGCCGTCGTTTGATAGTTATGCGCCGATTGTTCGCCTGCAAGGGGCAACGCCTATTGCCCTGAAACTGTCGGTGCCGGAGTTCACGATCAATTGGGATGAAGTGCAGGCTGCCATTTCGGCGAGAACCCGCATGATCATCATCAATACACCGCACAACCCCAGTGCACAGGTGCTAAGTGCGGACGATTTAGCGCAGTTAGCTCGTGTGACTCGCAACACCGATATCGTGATTTTGTCCGATGAAGTGTATGAGCACATTGTGTTTGATGGGCTCCGCCATCATGGTATGGCAACGCACTCAGAGCTGGCTTCTCGTAGTGTGATTGTTTCTTCGTTCGGTAAAACTTTTCACGTCACCGGCTGGCGAGTGGGTTATTGCCTTGCGCCACAAGCGCTGATGCGTGAAATTCTGAAAGTGCATCAATTTATGATGTTTTCCGCAGATACCCCGATGCAATATGCCTTCGCGGAATACATGAAAGATCCGCAGACTTATCTGCATCTTTCGGCCTTTTATCAGCAAAAACGCGACTTGATGATCGCGGAACTCCAGAACAGCCCATTCCAGCTGTTACCGTCATCGGGCTCCTTTTTCATGTTGGCCAGCTACGCGCATTTCAGCCAAGAGTCTGACAGTGACATGGTGAAACGCCTGATCACCGATTTTGGTGTAGCGACGATTCCGCTGTCCGCTTTTTATACTGATGGCACCGATAACAAGCTGATTCGTCTCTCGTTTGCCAAAGACGATGCCACCATTATTGCGGGTGCAAAAGCACTCTGTCTGGTGAAGGGGTAAGCGATGAGCAATTGTCATTTAGTGGCTGCAATCCAGATGAACAGCCAGGACAATGTAACGGATAATTTAGGCTTGGCGGCACAGCTGATTCAGGCTGCCGTGTATGCCGGCGCTAAGTTTATTTTGTTACCGGAATATTTCTGTTTTATGGGTAAAACCGACACCGACCGTGTTGCCCTTGGCGAACCCTTCGGTGATGGCCCGATCCAAACCTTTATTGCCACCTTGGCAAAACAACACGAAGTCTGGATCTCTGCTGGCACCATTCCATTATTAAGCTCTGAGCCGAATAAAGTTTATAACAGTAACCTGCTGTTTAATGAGCTTGGTGAATGCGTAGGGCGCTATGACAAAATTCACCTGTTTGGTTTTGATAATGGCATTGAATCGTATGCGGAAGCAGACACTTTGGCTGCGGGCTCTTCGTTACAGACCTTTGTCACCCAGATTGGCCGTGTGCGAGCCGCAGTTTGTTACGATCTGCGTTTTCCGGAAATGTATCGTCAAGAGCCGATCTTCGATGTGATCACCATGCCAGCCGCGTTTACTTACACCACGGGCGAATGCCACTGGGAAACCTTGCTTAAGGCGCGCGCAATTGAAAATCAAAGTTATGTCATTGCTGCTGCACAAACTGGCGTGCATCCCAACGGTAAGCGCACGTTCGGGCACAGCATGATCATAGATCCGTGGGGAAAGGTATTGGCACAACAAGCGTCAGGCAATGGTTTTGCGCTTGCGGAGCTGGATTTTGATTATTTAGCGACTGTTCGGAGTGATCTTCCTGCACTCAAAAACCGTGTTTTCTTTTAATTTATCTCGATAACAACAGAAGGGACTCAACATGAAAAAAATCAGCATGCTTATGCTCGCATTGGGCGTTTTATCTTCGGCTTCCGCCATCGCAGAAGAGATGCGTTTTGGTTTGGAAGCGGAATACCCACCGTTTGAAAGCAAAAACGCGAAAGGTGAGTTGGAAGGCTTCGATATCGAGCTGGGCAACACCATTTGTAAAGTGGCGCAGTTACAGTGTTCATGGGTAGAAAGCAGCTTTGACACCTTAATTCCGGGTTTAGCAGCGAAAAAATTTGATGTGATCAACTCGGCCATGAACATCACAGAGAAACGCAAAGAATCCATCGATTTTACCAATCCGATCTACCGTATTCCTTCACAGCTGGTTGCGAAAACTGACTCTGGTTTAACTTCGACCGTTGAAGGTCTGAAAGGGAAAAATATCGGCGTGCTGCAAGCATCAATTCAGGAAGTTTATGCCAAAGAACATTGGGAACCAAAAGGCGTCACTATTACTTCGTATAAAGATCAAAATATGGTTTACAACGACATGGTTAATGGTCGTCTGGATGGCACGTTAGTGATGGCGGCGGCAGGTCAAGCGGGTTTCTTAGATAAGCCTGAAGGTAAGGGCTACGCCTTTGTTGGTAAACCGGTCGAAGATACCAAAATTCTCGGTAGTGGCATCGGTTTTGGTTTACGCAAAGGTGACGACGCGCTGAAAACCAAACTGAATGCGGCGATTGCGAAAGTGCAGACCGATGGCACCGTGACTACGTTAGCCAAGAAATATTTCAAAGGCTTCGATGTGTCTGTGAAATAAATCTGTTCATCATGATCTGGTGCTGTTCTGGCGCCAGATCAGTTCGCTTTAAATTTTCCGCTGGAGTCATCATGTTTTTGCCCGGAACCCATCTCTCTTTTCCTGCCCATATTTTACGTGGTGTTGAAGCGCTCAGTCGGCTTGGAGATACGCTGGATGCCTCGATGGATCGGCTCTTTGTGATCGGTGGAAAAACGGCGCTCGCAGTGACGATGCCGCGTTTACAGCACCTGATGCAAACCCAAGCAGAATGGCAAAATCGGCAAATCGTGCAAGAGGCTTGGTATGGCGGTGAAGTGAGTCAGCAAAATATTGATGCACTGACAGCGCAGGTCACTGCAAGCAGTGCTAACGTGATTGTTGCTGTCGGCGGCGGTAAAGCGCTCGATATCAGTAAAGTTGTCGCGCAGGTGTGTCGAGTACCGGTAGTGATGATTCCAACCATTGCCGCGACTTGTGCGGCGGTGTCTACGGTGTCGGTGTTATACGATGAATCGGGTCATTACATTGGCTTATTCCAACTGGATAAAGCGCCCGACGTTGTAGTGTTAGACCCGGTATTAATCGCAACAGCCCCCGTTCGTTGGTTATCGGCGGGTTTGGGTGACACGTTGGCGAAACTGTATGAGTATCGCGTGATTTCTGGTGGCGAGCCCGACTATAGTCTGAATATGGCTGCCTTTGCGCAAGGCAAATTGTGCTACCAACTGATTGAGCGTTTTGGTGGTGCAGCCTGTGGAGAGGTGATGCGCGGCGAAGCGGGCACGGCATTAGAGCAGGTAATGGATGCCATTTTTATCTATGCTGGTTTCACCTCGATCATGGGTGTTGGTGATCACGTCGCTGCAGCGCATGCCTTGTTTGATGGGTTTACTGTATTAGAGAAAACCCGCGAATTTGGTCACGGCTTGTTGGTGGGTTATGGCAATCTTTGCTTATTGGCATTGGAAAGTCGTTCTGATGCTGAAATATTGGCCTCTATTCAGTTAGCAAAACAGTGTGGTGTGCCTGTTTCATTAAACGAGATTGCCTCGCTTAATGAAGAAGAAATCGCAGAGATTGTAGAAACTGCGATACAGACACCCGATATGGCGAATATGCCTTTTCCTGTGACAATCGAGATGTTGCTTAATGCAATACAACGGGTGGATCGTTTGGCTGGATAACTATCGCTGTTACTAACAGTTATAAAACCATCACTAAATTGCAACCAAATAGTCACAAATATGGCCTAGCGTATTCGAATTCCAACATGACGGGGTTCCTTTATGCGCGTTTTCAAATCTTCTTCTATAACGTTATTGGTTTTGAGTGCTTTATGTTCGAATGCGCAAGCAGCGGTTGAGGTTCAATGGTGGCATGCGATGACTGGCCCATTGAATGACAAAGTGAATCAATTAGCGAATGACTTTAATGCATCGCAAAACGATTACAAAATCGTGCCTGTCTTCAAAGGGAATTATGACGAAACATTATCAGCCGGGATCGCAGCCTTCCGAGCGGGTAATGCGCCCGCTATTTTGCAGGTTTTTGAAGTGGGAACTGCAACCATGATGCATGCTAACGGTGCTATCAAACCGGTTGCGGCATTAATGAAGGAAGAGGGTGAGCCTTTTAATGCGGCGTCTTACATTCCAGCGGTGGCCGGTTATTACACGGCTTCCAATGGCGACATGATGTCATTCCCATTTAACAGCTCGACTACAGTAATGTATTACAACAAAGATGCATTCAAAAAAGCAGGGCTGGATGCAGAAAAACCGCCGGTGACGTGGCCCGAACTGATGGCGGATGCGAAGAAATTAAAGGCGGCAGGTCAAGGCTGTGCCTTTACCACCGATTGGCAATCTTGGGTGCAGTTAGAAAGCTTTTCGGCGTGGCACAACGTGCCATTTGCAACAAAAAATAATGGGTTTGATGGCTTAGATGCTCGTTTGGCATTTAACAGCCCACTGCATGTGCGCCATATCGCTAATCTGCGCGATATGATGAAGGCGGGTGAGTTTAGCTACGGTGGTCGCAAGAGCGAGTCGCAAGCTAAATTCTATTCTGGTGAATGCGATATGTTTATGGGGTCTTCAGCGTCACTCGCCAGCATTCGAAAAAATGCCAAATTCAATTTTGGTGTTGCGACGCTGCCATATTACCCCGATGTGAAAGGTGCGCCGCAAAACACCATTATTGGTGGTGCCTCACTGTGGGTGATGAATGGTCATAAAGACGCGGAATATAAAGGTGTCGCGAAATTCTTCACCTACCTTTCTCGTTCAGAAGTGCAAGCCGACTGGCATCAATCAACCGGGTATCTGCCAATCACTAATGCTGCGTATGAGTTGACGAAAAAATCAGGGTTCTATGAGAAAAATCCGGGGGCAGATGTTTCAGTGAAACAGATGGTAGTGAAAACTACCGACCAATCTCGCGGTGTTCGCTTGGGTAACATGCCGCAGATCCGCACCGTGGTTGACGAAGAGTTGGAAAATGTCTGGTCAGGTAAGAAAGAGCCGCAACAAGCACTGAATGATGCAGTGAAACGGGGTGATGAGTTATTGACCCGTTTTCAACAAACCGCGAAGTAATTTCCTCTGAATATCGGCGGCCTTCCGGTCGCCATCTTTTGGTTTAATTCATGGACAAAAAAGTTGTTTTTCGCTCCCGTTGGTTGCCTTATCTGCTGTTGACACCGCAGTTGGCTATTACGGTGATTTTCTTTTTCCTGCCTGCCGGTGAGGCCTTATATCAATCGCTTTATCTGCAAGATGCGTTCGGATTTGGTATGCAATTTGTGGGGTTAGATAACTTTACTCGTTTGTTTTCCGACCCGTTGTATCTGAACAGTTTTCAAATTACCGGTTTTTTTGCATTTGGCGTGGCATTGCTGGGGCTGGCATCGGCGCTGTTATTGGCCTATTTCGCCGACCGGGTATTACGTATGGCATCGATTTTTAAAACGTTGTTGATCTGGCCTTACGCCGTCGCGCCTGCTGTAGCCGGAGTATTGTGGCTCTTTTTATTTAACCCCAGCATTGGCCTGATTGCGTATTGGCTCAAGATCATGGGGGTGAATTGGAACTATCTGCTGAACAGTGAGCAGGCTATGGGGCTGGTGGTGTTGATCGCGGCATGGAAGCAAATCAGTTACAACTTTCTGTTCTTTTTAGCGGGGTTACAAAGTATTCCTAAATCTCTGCTTGAGGCGGCAGCCATAGATGGTGCTGGCCCATGGAAGCGATTTTGGTCAATTACGTTTCCGCTGTTATCGCCGACGACCTTTTTCCTGCTGGTCGTGAATGTGGTTTACGCCTTCTTTGATACCTTCGCGATTATTGATGCGGTAACGCAGGGCGGGCCGGGGAAATCAACCGAGATCTTAGTCTTTAAAGTGTATCAGGATGGTTTTAAAGGCTTAGATATTGGCGGGTCTGCCGCTCAGTCGGTGGTGCTGATGGCGATTGTTGTCGCGTTCACGATTGTGCAGTTCCGTTATATCGAACGAAAAGTGGAGTACTAACATGCTGGAACGTCGCCCTTTTCTCGACTTACTGACTTATGGCGTTTTGACGCTGGGAGTCATTATTATTGCTTTTCCAGTCTATCTGACCGTGGTTGCTGCGACGTTATCAGCAGAGCAGGTGCTTGCGGTGCCAATGTCTGTGCTGCCGGGGGGGCATTTTCTGGAAAATATCCGTACAGTGCTGAGTCAAGGCGTGGGAGAGAGTGCTAATCCTGTTGCCCGAATGATGTTAAATAGTTTCATCATGGCGATGGGGATTGCACTGGGTAAGATCGCTATCTCTATATTGTCGGCTTTCGCGGTGGTCTATTTCCGCTTTCCTCTGCGCAAGCTCTGCTTTTGGATGATCTTCATCACCCTGATGTTGCCAATCGAAGTTCGGATCATGCCTACCTATAAAGTGGTTTCTGATCTCGGCATGTTAAATAGCTATGGTGGGTTAATAATTCCCATTATTGCCTCGGCAACGGCGACGTTTCTGTTTCGTCAATTTTTTATGACTGTGCCGGATGAGCTCACTGAAGCAGCTCGGATTGATGGTGCGGGCCCCATGCGTTTTTTCATCGATATATTACTGCCGTTATCACGAACCACGATTGCTGCGTTATTTGTAATTCAATTTATTTATGGCTGGAACCAGTATCTCTGGCCGCTGCTGATTACCACTGATAAGTCGCTTTCGCCGGTCGTGGTGGGTGTCACACAAATGATCTCCCGTTCTGGTGATGCCGCGACAGATTGGAATTTAGTGATGACTGCGGCCACGCTGGCCATGTTGCCACCCGCATTGGTCGTGCTGCTGATGCAGCGTTGGTTTGTCAAAGGTCTGGTTGATTCCGAAAAATAAGAGAGCGCATGATGGGGCAATTAAGTCTGCAACAAGTTGGTAAAATCTATGGTAAGAACGCCGTATTACATGACATATCGATGGATATTCAAGATGGCGAATTCGTTGTTATTGTAGGCCCTTCGGGTTGCGGTAAATCATCGTTATTACGCATGGTCGCGGGTTTAGAAGCGATTAGTGACGGTGAAGTGACTATCGCAGGCCGAACAATCAATGAGCTGGAACCATCAGAGCGTGATATTGCGATGGTGTTTCAGAATTATGCGCTATATCCGCACATGACGGTGCGTGAAAATATGGCCTATGGGCTGAAGATCCGAGGTCTAGATAAAAAAGAGATCCATGCTCGTGTAGAAGAGACCGCTGCCACGTTAGAGCTGACCCATTTACTGGAGCGTAAACCGCGCGCTTTGTCGGGAGGGCAGCGCCAGCGAGTTGCGATAGGTCGGGCGATTGTACGTGAACCGGCAGTGTTTTTATTCGATGAACCGCTGTCGAATTTGGATGCAAAACTTCGCGTACAGATGCGTTTAGAGTTGGAACTGTTGCACCGCCGTTTGAAAACGACCAGTTTATATGTCACGCATGATCAAGTTGAAGCCATGACGTTGGCCGATCGCATGATGGTACTCAATGCGGGTAAAATTGAGCAGATTGGCACGCCTCATGAAGTTTATCATCAGCCAGCATCTACATTTGTTGCTGGGTTTATTGGTTCACCAGCGATGAATTTGATTCCGGTTGATGTTGCGAATGGCGCGGTCAACTTGCATCACCCGAAGAACAATGGTGAATCAAAAAATCTGATGCTGAATGCGCCCAAGAGCATTCATGGCTCGGTGACATTGGGCTTTCGTCCTGAACATTTGATTATCGCTACACCTGAGTCGGCATTTGCTGTTATCCAAATTGAAGTGATAGAAGCACTGGGGGCGGAATCATTTGCTTATGGCTCCTTGTTTGGGCATGCCGTCACGCTTCGCTGTCAGGCCGACACCCATATTCAGGTTGGTGATCAATTACCGATTTCGATAGCAACGCAATATTGCCATTGGTTTGATCAACACGGTCGGAGGGTTGTTGTATGAGTGAATTACCAGCATGGCCATATCCCCGTTATTGGGCACACCGCGGCGCTGGAAAACAGGCACCGGAAAATACGTTGGCGGCATTTCGTCTGGGCGCCGCTTTTGGATACGTCGCGTTTGAGTGTGATGTCAAATTGAGTGCTGACGGTAAGGCGTTTTTATTACATGACGATGCGTTAAACCGAACCACCGATGGTTATGGACGGGCAGATCAATACACTCTGGGCGAACTTTGTCAGTTAGATGCGGGGTGTTGGCACAGCGCCGAGTATGCAGGTGAACCACTTCCATCGTTGAAAGCTATTTTGCATTTTATCAATTCAAATCAATTTATGATTAATGTCGAAATTAAGCCGACAATTGGTCGAGAGTATGAAACGGGTGCTGCAGTGGCGATGGATGTGGCGAATCAGTGGTCAGGTGATTTACCGCCATTGATCTCCTCTTTTTCAGAAACCGCCTTATTGGGCGCAAAAGCGGCAGTGCCTCATCTTCCAAGAGCATGGTTGGTTGATCAGTTGCCTGATAACTGGCTTGAGCGATTGCAGGCATTAGATTGCATTGCGTTAGATGCTAATCACTGCATTCTGACCAAATCGGTGGTTGAAACGGCTAAACAGCATGGTTTGCGGGTGTTGTGTTATACCGTCAATGATCTTGAGCGCGCACAAGAACTGATTGATTGGGGCGTAGATAGTATTATTACCGATGCCATTCATAAAATTAGCCCGTCGTTATGACGGGCTAAACACAATGAAAACAGCAGGCATTAAATTACAGGGCTAATTCCAGAATAGCAGCGACATCGTCGTCCCCGCCAGTCAGACCCCATACGCGCTCGGCATTTTTTAGTGGATACATGAGCATTAGTTAATCAAGGATAGGCACAAATAACGGCAGGAAATAATTGATGAAACAGTGGCTGCAACAGCTTTGCCATTTTGCCACACCATCTATTGATGAATGTGTGCAACAACTTGGCCCTGTTATCCCGTGGTTAAATGATCTAAGGAAAACTCTGCAAGATCCCGGTTGGCATGCAGAGGGTAATGTGCACATTCATACCGGTATGGTGCTAGAGGAACTCTATCAATTACTCGCAACAGAGGCGGCTTATCTTAATGGGCAACAACGCCAAGCATTGATTTTAGCAGCGATTTTTCATGATATCGGCAAGACGCGCAACACCCGAAAAATGACTATTCGCGGGCAACAACGCATTGGCTCCCCAGATCATGAAGCCAAGGGGCGCTCTTATCTGGCTTTTCAGCTCATGAAATTGCCATTACCGATTTCAGTGATCTGGACTGTGCTTGGTTTGGTGGGCGAACACCAGATGCCAAAAATGTTAGTCGTGCAGAATATGGATCATGGTGCCTATATCGCACTCTCGCGACGCGCAGATCTAGCCTTACTTTACTGGCTTGAGCGCGCTGATATGCAAGGGCGAATGGGGGAAGCCATTCCTCATCAACTTCAATATCTCGAACAATATCGCGAGCACTGCCAAGCCTATGCATTGTGGCATCAACCTTTTGTCAGTGAAGAGCTGGATCGATTGATTGCGCATGAAACATCGTCAACGCAGAACTATTTACGGCCATTGGTGATTGACATGTTGCAACGAGGCACCAGTACCTCATTTAAAAGTGCAATAGCAAAATTGTCGCGTCATAAAGATGAACACGCGCACTTAATTTTGTTATGTGGGCCCAGCGGAATTGGAAAATCGCGCTATGTTGCTCATCATTGTCATGACATGTCGTTGATATCGCTTGATGCCATCAGAGAGGAGCTTTGGGGGGATCGCGCTTGCCAAGATAACCCTCAAGAAGTTGTAGCTATCGCACAACAAAGATTGAAACAGTATTTACGAGAGAAACGCACTGTGGTTTGGGATGCGACCAACCTGCGGCAAGATTATCGTAAGCCACTCTATGCAATGGCGCGCGATCAACACGCGCTGATCACCTTGGTGATCTTTTTGGCGCCTGAAAATGCGATTTATAATGGAAATACCAATAGGACTTATGCTGTGCCGAAAGCGGTTGTTGCAGCGCAAATCGCCAAATATCAGTTTCCTCGTATCAGCGATGTTCATCATGTGGTGGTAGTTGATGGAGAAGGGCATCCACATCAGCATACCAGGTAGAAGGGGCTAGCTTAACGCATGGCAAAGGCCCATCGCGTCAAACGGTGAAAAGTTGTAATTTCTTTGGCTAGATAATCAAATGAAAAAGACCTCAATGAGGTCTTTTCTATTATGCGGGTTAGTCGATGTTATCTTCAATTTTTAAGGTAAACATGAATAACTTGAAGCCAATATAACCCCAAATCGATAAATGCAGTATATTGAAAAACCACCGCCATAGCGACGTGGTTGAATCGCCTGTGGCTGCCGGTTCAATGTTGGTTAAGTTCGGGAACCAACTAAAATAAGGTGAACGAATTCCGTAATGATTCACTATTACTAGCTGGTGTTCTTTACTGTATTTTTGGGCGAGCGCATACAAATCGGCGGAATTATATTTGAAATAAAATGGCCAGCCGCTTCGCGTATCTTCGTTACGTAAAACCAGCACGTCTTTGTCATCTCCACCTTCAACGGTCAGGGAAATATAATAGACATCCACGGTCGGGCCATCAGCCGGATTACTCGCACTGATTGGGCCATCTTTGTCAGTTCGCTTGACACTATCACCCGTGATGTAACCCAATGTTTTCTCAGGCAAATAATGATCGACATACAAGACACTGAAACCCATGATCACAAGAAAAATACCGCATATGACTTTTCGAGATAGCTTGAAAATTTTTATTTTTTGTAAATATTCCATTGTTTATTCCTTAGCGATACGAACGAGGTACAGCATCGCTGTTGTCGATTGTTCGAGCTCTCGGGCTATCTAGCCATGATGGTAAATAGTGATATGAGATGACTCCTGAGTCATCCAGAGTAAAGTATCGTTCAACGTCTTTCATGGCAACAAGCAGTTGCTAATCTGTATCATCGATGTGTTTTAACGCATGCGGTTCAATTTTTTCTTATCAAATTTTGCTGTGGTGTCGTTCATCAAATCAACAATAACCGCACTCTCAATTTATTCTTTTGACTGAAAGGGGATCTTGCTGCATATTCCGGCGCATCG
>MTLE01000281.1_pt1 | contig 99743 bp, 85 predicted proteins | sample 1982461 | NCBI WGS metagenome assembly MTLE01 (sample SAMN05712605, study PRJNA340218) | biofilm metagenome | isolation source: sample SPL anode biofilm adapted to -200 mV | place: USA | collected 2012-02-03
ACCGGGTGAAGGAAGGGTAGGGGGGTCCGTTTAGCTGCACGGTGTATGGTCGCATGGTCAACATCGTCCCTGGGGATAGGGTATGCAGCGTCCCTGGGGATATATCGGGAGATGCACAAAGGCTCGTTTGATTGAAACCGTACGACAAAACAGAGAAGAAATTCTCGCTATTTCAAGTAAGTATCATGCTGATAATGTTCGGATGTTCGGTTCTGTAGCTCGTGGGGACGAACGACTGGATAGTGATATCGATTTCTTGGTCGACTTTCAGCCAGGCTCAACGCTTTTCGATCAAATTGCCCTTATCGAGGCACTTTCAAGCAAACTGGGCCGCAAGGTTGATGTGATAAGTTCCCGGGCTTTAAACCGGCATCTGGCAAAAATAATCCAGCAAGAGACCGTGAAACTATGAAAGACGAATCAATCTATATCGCCACGGCACTTGAATAAATTGACCTGATAAAAGATTACATAACCGCAATCTTTTGGTGTAAATATTGCTGTGGTTTGTTCGTTGATAATTAGTTGTTTTGCACGTTGAAAGCGTCGCCACTGGTTTTGTCTATCAGATATTCCGGCGGAAGGAGTCGTCAGATCGCGGAATGGTGACATTGTTTTGATTCTTGATCGGCTGCATTGCCGGTTTCAGGTTTACGGAATAATTCGCGGGCTTAACAGTCGTTTAAAGGGGTACCGACCCTTCGGGGTGCGGAGATGGGGGGAGAAATGATCTTGGCGGGTCGGAATATTGGCATAATCAGGTTGATTTTGACGGCGATATTGACATTCCTGGTGACTTCGGGGGCGTGGGCCGCCACGATCACCGGCAATATCCAGAACGGCAGCGGCAAGGCGGGGCGGGTGTACGTCCGGACCTCCAGCAACAATTACGGCACATCATTCACGATGACTGCCGGCCAGACATTGCCGTTCACCATCAGGGGGATCACCGATAACGGTCCGTATTCCGTCGAAGCGTTCATGGATGTCACTGGAGACGGGGTCAGGCAGGCCAACGAACCGGCAGTCGTTTCCGATCCGGAGGTTCAGATTACAAACGGTACTGCTTCCGTCGGCACCATATCGCTGACAAACCCAAGCGTGCCATTCTCTGTAGGATTTTCTCCCCTGCCAAAAGCCCTGCAAGCGGACAACGGGGTGTTCCTCATGCTGGATGGCGACTTTCAGTATGATAATAGCGCCAACGAAGAGTTTGCTGTCGCTGAGACGTTCAGTGTAGAGAGGGGAACTGCTGTTAGTGGTTCATGCGCCAGCCCGACGGGCGTAACCACCATAGCGACCGGCATCAAGAACCGTGACCAGGGTGCCTGGGTCGACAAGAATGGCCTCTCAACCAGCTGCTATCGGGTTACTGCTCAGGCAACGGGGCAGACTTCCGTAACCTCTTCTTGGGAGCCGGTGACTGCGCGGTTGGGGACCAGGACCGTGAGCGGGACCATGACCATTACCGGCGCGACTCCAACCGGCCCCCTTTACCTGGCGTTGGTGGATGAATCCGTAGAACCTCCAAAGATTGCGGCGGCAGGATATGCCTCTCCCTCGACGACCCAATCCTTCACCATCACGGGTGTGGCGGATGGTAACTACAACCTCTTCGGCTTTGTTGACATGAACAATAACGGCTATGAGGATTTCGGCGACATAGCTATCGGTGAACAAAATATTACCCCTGTCGTGGTTAGCGGCGCGAACGTGACCGGCGTTACGGCAACCATGCCCGCCGGCAGTTCTTTGAACTCAGTAACAACAAGCCATTGGACCGGTGAGAGCCTTGGTGGTTATTTCGATAATTACAGCCTCAATTTCACCGTTGACGGAATGTTGAAAAGGCCCGTTACCGTGGTTGTCAACTCCGGGCCGGGATTGTCGTCCCCGGTTGATGTGGGGTGTGATGACTGGGGCTTCTCCACCTGGGTGCATTTCGGCTCAACACGGCCGACTGTAGGTGGTGAATATAGCGTTTCAATTACTTATTCTGATACGTCAATCGTAACAACAACCGTTACCGTTGATACGGTGCTCGACGCCTTTGCCGGAAACCTCTCACCCAGTGGAAACGTTCTCCTGAATCAAAATCAGATCTTCTCATGGACTGCTCCTTCCTCTCCTCCCGGTTACTATACCTATGAACTTGATGTTATGGATACCTTAAACTATAGCAATGTCTGGGATATAGAGTTGTTGCCCTCCACAACCACGTCGGTTACCTATAATCAGAATGAAGAGGCGATTGACCCCCTCGTAAGCGGAACAACCTACCAGTGGTTTGTTAGCGTGGAGGATGCCAAGGGGAACGGGGCTTACCGCCAGGTTATCTTTACGCCATCAAGCGGCCCGGCCATAAACGGCTTCACTCCCGCCGGTGGCTTTGCCGGCAATACGGTATACATCGACGGTATCAATTTCAGTCCTACCGCTGGTAACAACGTGGTCAGTTTTAGTGACGGCTTCTCCGGCTGGATACAGGCAACCGTCACCGCCGCCACCACAGAAAGGCTTACCGTAGCGGTCCCCAACGGCGTGGGCAAAGGCAAGATTCGAGTAACCACCAACGGCGTCGGTCCTGCGGAAAGTGCAAGCAACTTCACGGTCGGAACCACCGGTTCATTCTCGGGGTCGGTTGTGAACTCTGCGGGAACCGCACAGGCCGGGGCCACCGTCAGCCTGGCCTACAACCCCTCGGTAGCGACCACTAGCGCAGCTGTAACAGGTGCATTCAGCCTTACCGGGCTTCCCTCTGCCGATAATTATGCCCTGTTGGTACAAAAGACCGGCTACCTCCCCGTCGTGTCGCCGTACATTCCCGGCGGCGTGACCATTCCGGCAGACAACACGCTCCCGTTCCGCCTCTTCACCCAGACCGAGGTCAGAAACCTGGGAGTCTACGACGGTAAAGGCGTGGTCGTGGCCCGGGTCGTGGATGGCAGCGGAAATCCCGTGGGCGGCGCAGTGGCTTCGATTACAAGCTATTGGGGCAAGACCTATACGGCATCATATACCTCAGACGGCGTAACCATCGGCGGCACATCCACCTCCGCCAATAACGGCATTATCATCGTCCCCAATATAGAGCCGGGTGACACAATAATGCTCGACGCAACCAAGGCCGGCTGGTCGTTCTCCAATAACCCAGTATTTTACGTCAGGCCGTTTGCCGTCAGCGAGGGTTCGCTCAGTGGAACCCCCGCTCCTCCGACCATTTCCTCCATTTCTCCCATTTTTGGCAAGCCTGGCAGCAGCGTGATCATTACCGGAACGAATCTGGACTCTACCCAGTCGGTCACCCTTGCTGCACAAAGTGCTACTTTTACCATCAACTCGTCAACCCAGCTTACCGTCACCGTACCCGCCGGCGCTTCAACCGGGGTATTTGCGGTTACGACTTCCGGTGGCTCTGCTACCTCAGCGGCGTTCACGGTACAACAGACCCTTACCGTGGCAACTGCTGGTGCCGGCACCGGCACTGTAACCAGCAGTCCCGTCGGCATCTCCTGCCAGAGCGGCTCATCCACCGGCTGCAGTGACGATTTCGACAAGTCAACCTCGGTTACCCTCGTGGCCACTCCAAGTAGCTCAACCTCCGTGTTCAGCGGCTGGAGCGGCGCCTGCACGGCGAGTTCGGGCGACTGCGTCATGACGATGGATGCCGACAAATCCGTCACGGCAACGTTCTCCGCAGCGTCCTACCTGAAGCTTATCAACGGCGCAACGGAGACAAGCTACGCATTGCTGTCCGATGCCTACGCGGCAGCGGCAACGGGCAACACCATCAAGGCCAAGGCCATGGACTTCACCGGCCCGTTCAATTTGAACCGCGCAATATCGGTAATTCTGAACGGTGGGTATGATTCAGACTTTAACTTGGTATCAGGGTACACTTCGCTTCTCAACGGACTGACGATATCGCTTGGTTCCGTCACGGTAAGCGGAGTGACAATTGAGTGATTGGGCTAAAGAGAGTCCCATCCGAGACTCTCTTCAAACCCAGAGGGTTGGCATTCTTCTTGCCTTGAAATGATAGGGATAATTGCTTTGCACGCGCCTTCAGTACATTTCAGTACCCATGGACTGACTGTCCCAGCCATTTCAAACGTAAGGAGAGAAGCATGAACAGACGGCTGCCCGGAAAAATTGTTTTCAGCGGAATGGTCGTCGCTTCGTTCGGCCTTTTGGCCCTTTGTGCGTTAACCAGGAATGCCGATGCCGCACTTAACGACAAGGCGATTGTTACGGTCGGGATCACGCCGTCGCTATCTTCGCTGGGAGTAATAAATTTCTATCTGTCGATTCCCACGGGTACTGCATTTGTCGGTGGGGCGGCGATTAATGAGGCCGATTCGCCTCATCTGATCGAGATTTCAGAAACGCTTACAACTGTGCCGCAAAATCACGTTCTTTTCATGTGGATGAATGTTGACGGCATCACTACCACAGCAAATCCTGTGGCCATGTTTGAATATGATATCCCGGCAGGGCAGACTCCGTCTTATAGCGTTTACCCTAATGCAAATTATGTCAATCTTGCCGATGTGTATGGGGCATCATTTCCAGACCCGCTCAGCAAGCTTGTGGTGACAACAACGTACCAGCATCCCGTTAACGTCACTGTAACAGGGGGGGGGAGCGGGACCATAACCAGTACCTCCGGTACCCCGGCAACACCGGGCAATATTGCATGTACAAGCGGTACCTGCACTTCCTGGTTCGACCGGAACGGTCAGGTAACCCTCATTCCGGTGCCGAGCATCGATTCGTATTTCAAGAGCTGGACCGGTGGCGGCTGTTCCGGGAGCGGTAACTGTGTCATTTCGTCTCTCTCCGCCCGCACGGACATACAGGCAGAGTTTGCCAGGCTTCAGCCTGTCAGGATTGCCGGGACGTCGCCGGTTTATTACGACACGCTCCAGGGCGCCTATAATGCGGCCTCGACTGGTGCCGTGATCCAAACACTTACCACCACCTCTACCCCCCTCGGCACCCTGACCATGAATGGCGGGAAGTCTGTAACTCTGAAGGGGGGGTACAATGGTGATTACTCGTCGAACTCGGGATACACGACATCCGTCGGGAAGCTTACCGTCGTGAACGGTACTTTGATAGTGGAAAATGTCGTTGTAAATTGATAGGAATTCTGGTAACTTAACGGCGCCCTTTAGGGGAAAGGAGCAACAGATGAAACGGAAGATAATGTTGGCGGTTGTGGCTTCGGTGGTAGCGCTTTTGCCGGTTATGGCCCAGGCGGCAAATAAGTTGATTGTGAAAGATTCGACTGGGACTACGGATAAGATGGTGGTTACCGATACTGGATATGTTGGTATTGGGACGAACGTCCCGGCAGTTCCAATGCATATCAAGGGTGCGAATATAAACGATACCAAGATTATATCTCATTATACAGGGACTACGGCATCTGGGGGTGGAAACATCCTTATGTTCCATAATAATGATTCTACAACTAACAACGGCTTGCCACAGTCAAACGACCGTATCGGAAATATTATGTTCGGTAGTTACGTTGGTTCACTGGGGGTTGCGGGGGCAGGGATTTCTGCGTTCGCAGAAAGTGCTTGGACAAACACTGCCTACCCTACGTACTTTACATTCCAAACAACTCCTGCTGGCACAACAACAAGATATGAGCGAATGAGAGTTACTGGTGCTGGAAATGTTGGTATTGGTACTGGTTCTCCTACTCAGAAACTAGAGGTTAACGGTGGTGTAAGGATTAACACGACAGCCACAAAACCTCCCTGTAGCTTAACGGCTCGCGGTACGATCTGGTTTACTAGTGCGCCGGCGGGTGTTGCAGATTCTTTGGAAGTATGTGCTAAACAAGCTGAAGGAACCTATGCCTGGATGTCGCTTTTTTAGTATCTTGACTTAGAGTCGATAATGTTTATTGTGGGGGGTGGTCTGGAGGTTGATCACCCTCTATGTTTTTGAACAACTTAGATACTCTGTTTTAATCATATTTGTGACACATTCGTAGACATCGTTATATCTTGGTAATCAAGACTCATTTCATTTATGTATTGGGGTAGGTATGCAGGGGAGTCAACAAACTAGCAACGAAGCCGACAAAGAAACCATCAATCTTCTCGATTATCTGGAGGTAATTGCAAAACGAAAACGTCTTATACTTCGTTCGATGCTGGCGATGTTTGTGATCTCGATTTGTGGGAGTCTCCTATTGACCAAAATTTACAGCGCCACTGCCTTGGTGCTCCCTCCTCAACGAGATCAAGGCTTCATGGGGATGATGATTGGCCAAATGGGAGGTGGAATGGCCAACCTTGCTGGAGATCTGCTTGGCAACGGTACCTCGGCAGACCTCTGTATCGGGATAATGAACAGCAACGCCGTGAGTGATAAAATTATTGACCGGTTTAATCTCATGGAAGTTTATAAAGTGAAATGCCGTACCGATGCTTATAAGACACTTGACAGAAAAGTTAATATAACAGCAGGGAAAAAAGACAGTATCATCTCGATAACCGTTGAAGATAAGGAACCACGACTAGCTGCAGGTATCGCCAATGCTTATGTCGATGAATTGGCTAAAACTATGATAAATCTTAATGTAACAGGTGCTGTTCAGAATAAGGCTTATCTCGAGGAACAACTTGCCAAGGCCAAAACAAATCTGCGTAGTGCCGAAGACATGATCAAGCGCTTTCAGGTCAAAAACAAAATTGCAGATGTCAGTGAACAGGCAAAAGGCGCTATCCAAGGCATTGCCGATTTAACTGCACAGCTTGCATCCGAACAAGTGAAACTTGGGGTGTTGCAACGCTCGCTGACCGATTCCACTCAAGAAGTTCAAAACCAAAAGGCTGTAATTGATCGACTTAAAGTGCAGATTGCTCATTTTGAAGGGAATAATAAGGGTGGGGCTATCCCCTCCGTTGGGAGTGTGCCGGTGCTTGGTGAGGAGTATCTCCGTCTGATGCGGGAGTTCAAGATACAGGAAACTTTGGTGGAGTTGCTCACCAAGCAATATGAGATGACAAAGCTAACAGAGGAGAAAAACATTGCTGGCATTCAGGTGATTCAGCATGCCCGGGTGCCGGACAAAAAGGCTAAACCCAAGAGGGCTGTTATTGTGCTGATGTCGACATTCATGGGATTGTTTTGTTCGACTATAGTTGCCTTCTTGATGGAATATCGCGAACGGATGCCGATTGAAGAGCGGCAACGCTGGCAGCATATATTTTCAATGTTAAGTGGTAAATAGCCAAGCTTGCAGTGATATTCTACGGAAGGGTAAGATGATTATTGACACTTTTGACAATTGGGCACTCTATTTTACCGGTGATGTATGGGAGGCTATACTGGGCTTTCTTGTCGGTTTAAATGAAAACAGCGTCGATGGTGAGTATTTAATACGAGGTAAGGATATATTTGCTCGAGTTATGAGCTATCAAACCAAAAGCCGCGATGAAATCGTTTTCGAGGCCCATAAAGAATATATAGACATTCAAACTGTTCTTGCCGGTGCCGAGGGAATGGCATGGTTACCGGTAAAGAGTTTAACGGTGCGTCAGTCGTATAATGCTGCCAATGATGTGGAGTTCTACGAGACACCACCGATCATTCCACTCAAGGTTGATCTTTCTAAAGGGCAATTTGCTGCTCTTTTCCCTTCTGATGCTCATGCCGCACAGTTGCATGTAGACGGGGTGCCTTCACGGCTTAAGAAGGTAGTGGTAAAAGTGTTGACCACGTATTATCTGAAATCAAGCATCTGATGACGATGGGCCGAATGAAAACATATTTGGTGAAGTGTTGGAATTCACCAACCCTCATGACTTGGGGAAGTTTCTTGTCCAAGTCCTTAAGCCTGATAGTTGTTCTTCCCCTTCTGTTGACCAAACTGGGTACTGCCGAGATTTCTCTCTGGTATCTCTTTATGACCATAATTGGGCTACAGTCTATTGTGGATGCCGGCTTCAGCCCCACGTTCATCCGTGTGATTGCTTATGTGAAGGGGGGGGTGAGAATCGGGCGATTGAAAGAGTGCCATTATAAAGACACAGGCAAGTTTGATATCCAGACCCTGAATCAGGTTTACTCGACAATGAGTCGAGTCTATCGCTATCTAGGTATGATTTGGGCCTCTCTGCTGGTTGTTGCTGGAACAATCGCTTTGCAACGACCTGTTGCTGCAGTCCCGGATAAGGGCGCTGCCTGGTTTGCTTGGAGTGTCATTGTTATTGCTTCCGGCATTTCTTTTCAGGGGACGTTGTACAGTTCCTATTTGCAGGGGATGAATCAGGTCGCCCTAGTGCGAAGATGGGAAACCCTAACGTCACTAGCGGCGATTATTACCAGTTTTCTGGTGTTGCTTGCTGATGGTGGCCTGCTTGGCCTGGTAATCGCCAATCAGGCATGGTTGGTGATTAATGTTGCCCGAGACAGGTGGCTTGCCAGGTGGACGGAGAATGGGATTTTACTCAAATTTACCCACCAGCCATTTAACATGGAAGTCTTCGATGCTGTATGGCCAAGTGCGTGGCGTAGCGGCTTGGGTATCCTGATGAGCTATGGGCTGATTCAGGCTAGCGGTATTATTTATGCTCAAATTGGCAATGCTGCCAGTGTTGCTACCTATTTGCTGGGGTTGCGCCTCATTCAGACGGTCAGCCAGTTTTCACAGGCACCATTTTACAGTAAAATTCCGCTGCTTGCCAGGCTTTATGCCGAGGATCGACATGCAGATCTGTTGCAGGCTGCGAAAAGAGGAATGACCCTTGCCCATTGGACATATGTCTCTGGTTTTGTCGGACTAGGGCTTGCTGGTGCGCCAATCCTCATGCATATTGGAAGTCACGCGCCTTTCCCCGGAGGATTACTATGGTCGCTCATGGGGCTGGCTTTTTTCCTTGAACGTTATGGAGCCATGCATATCCAGCTCTATAGCACAACGAATCATATTATCTGGCATATTGCGAACGGTGGAATGGGCGTTATATATCTCTTGACCAGCTGTTTGCTGCTAAAATCCATTGGGGTCTACGCGTTTGCTGTAGGGATGATAGCCGGATATCTTGGGTTCTATTGCTGGTTTGCTGCATACCATTCATATAGAGCATTCAGCCTTAAATTCATGGCATTTGAGATACGGACTTCATTTGCACCCTCTCTGCTGGGTGTACTTGGTTCGTTTCTGATATTTCTTAACAACAGGTGATCGATGATATCAAGATTTCTGAACTCTAACAGCTTTAAGGCCGATCTTAACCAAGTTCAACAAGAGTATAAAGCAAGTTTTTTAGAATCTATTGAGTGTGGTGAGATTGCTACAAGCGTAAGGACCGAATGCCTTTGTGGTAGTGTGCAGTCCGAAAAAATTGCTTCATACGATAGGTTCGGACTCCTTTTTTCCGCATACATATGCCCTGCGTGTGGATTGATCTTTACAAGCCCATATATATCTGAAAGATCACTTGGCTCATATTACAACAAGTTTTACCATCCACTGACTTTTGGTACGTTGCAGGAGGATATCAATCTTTTTTCTAAAGGTCAGGGATCGAAAATTTATCAGATGGTGAAACCTCACCTTGCCAGATCGGTTTTGAAGATATTTGAAGTTGGTGCAGGCAATGGTTCTAACCTGAGGGAGTTTTCTGAGTCGGCTAGTGCTGATGGGATAAAAGTTGAATGTTATGGTTTGGAATTCAATAAAAAATTTGTAGAGTATGGCCGTAAAACAGGCATTGAATTGACAGATGAATATTTGTGTTCATATGTGGACAATTGTAATAAGACTTTTGATGTAATAGTGTTGTCTCACGTTTTAGAGCATTTTACCGATATATCTGGTCAACTGAATCTGTTGAGAAGAATTTGTACAGCGGATAGTTTAGTCTATATTGGTGTGCCAGGGGTGTTAGATCTAAAAAATAAATTCGTTTATGACTGTGATTTTGCTAAATACCTTACTCATGCGCATAATTTTAATTTTTCGCTGGCATCACTAAAATTTATTATGGAGTTGTATGGTTATAAATTTATTTGTGGCAACGAGAAGATTGAGTCATTATTTCAATTAGATTCAAATGGTGGCAACAACCCGATGCAAAACACTGGAACTAATTACCAGGAAATAGTCGATTATTTAAAACAGCTTGAGGATTTCAGATTTGTTTACAACTTAAGTGCACATGCCAACTGGTATTGTAACCGTCTAATAAATAAACTGTCAGGCTTTAAAAGGTAAAATGCATGGAAATAACAGCTCTTCTTCCCATGAAAGGTCACTCAGAGCGGGTTCCCAACAAGAATATGCGCTTGTTCTGCGGTCGTCCACTGTACCATTCCGTTGCAGAAGTGCTTGAAAAATCGACTTTGGTATCCTCTTTCGTGATCAATACCGATAGTCGTCAAATTGCGGAGAATGCGCGGAGCCACTTTTCGAAAGTGCGTGTGATAGAGCGTCCCGAGCATCTATGCGGTGACTTTGTGCCGATGAACGATATTATTGGTTACGATCTTTCGGTTTCTGAAGGGGAACATTTTCTCCAGACCCACAGCACTAATCCTCTGCTCACAGTCGATACACTTGAGAACGCAATTAAGGATTATTTTGCAGAAATTGCCATCTACGACTCCCTTTTCTCCGTCACCCGTTTGCAGAGTAGGCTTTACTGGGAATCTGGTGCACCTGTCAACCACGATCCGCAAGAATTGTTGCGCACCCAGGATTTGCCTCCACTTTTCGAAGAAAATTCCAATTTTTATCTATTTTCCAAAACCTCATTTGCGACTGCCGGTAACAAGAGAATCGGCCTTAAGCCGAAAATGTTCGAAATCAACAAACTGGAGGCTGTAGACATAGACGAAGAGGAAGATTTTCAGTTGGCGGAATTGCTATGCAAATCGCGGGTGAGAAAGTAGGGGGGATAATGTCTATCAAGCTTAAACTGAAATCTGGATACCCGGTTGTTGGCTCTTGGCTTAATTCGGCGAGTCCGATTATTGCCGAAATGATGGCTTTGTCGGGCTTTGATTTCCTGACCGTGGATGTCGAACACTCGGCCGTAGATCTGGTGCAAACCCAGATACTTTTTCAGGCAATCAGGTCGGGTAATCCGCATTGTGCTCCATTGGTAAGGTTGGCAGGAAATAGTTATGCCGAGACGAAACGATTTCTGGATGCGGGAGCGTCTGGAGTAATTGCTCCATTCATAAATAGTGCTGAGCAAGCTCGCGAATTGCTAAGATCAGTCAAATATCCGCCGGAAGGAATGAGAGGAGTCGGTTTTTGCCGGGCTAACGATTACGGCATGTATCTCCAACAATCTGTAATGGCGGCAAATGATGAAACCTTTGTCTGCGTACAAATAGAACATGTGGATGCGGTACGTAATATCAACGAGATACTCGCTGTGCCCGGGATCGATGCAGTAATGATCGGTCCCTATGATCTATCTGCTTCGATGGGGGTAACCGCGCAATTCGATCACCCCGAGATGACCGCTGCTGTTAATTCCATAGCAGAGGCCTGCCAAAGGCATGGGGTTATAGCCGGCATCCATGTAGTTCAACCTGATGTGACTGAGGTAGTTCGGCGATATCGCGAAGGATATCGTTTCATTGCATACAGTTTGGATATTACTATGCTGATGAATGCCTGTATGAATGGTTTATCGGAAATACACAGACAGATTACAGTTAAGTGAGAGAGCTATGAATAACGTACTGATCACTACGTCGTCTTTTGCTGATAATGGTTCCGACCTTTTTGTTTCGATGGAGTCTGCCGGATTGACGCCGATAATGAACCCTTACCGGCGAAAACTTTCCGAAGACGAGGTTACGGCCTTGATTAAAGAGTTCCGGCCAATAGGGATCATTGCCGGTGTAGAGCCGCTAACGCGGGAGGTAATGATAACGGCTCCCTCTCTCAAAGTCATTTCCCGCTGCGGGATTGGCATGGATTCGGTCGATCTTGCCGCGGCGTCGGAGTTGGGCATTAAAGTTACCAATACGCCAGATGCTCCAACCATTCCCGTTGCTGAGTTGACGATCGGGTTAATGCTTACCCTGCTCAGGTCTCTTCATCTCTCCGATGCATCGATCCGGCGAGGTGAATGGGAGCGCCCCATGGGTACGCTGTTGCATGGCAAAACAGTCGGAATTGTTGGATGTGGCCGAATCGGCTCATGTGTGGCGCGTATTGCTTCTGCGTTTGGTTGCCGAGTGATTGGGCATGATCCTTATTGCTCCAGTCATCCGAACATCGAGTTGACCACTCTCGAAAATCTGCTGGGTATAGCTGATGTGGTTTCCTTGCATCTTCCTTACATGGAGGATACTCATCATCTTGTTAACGGTGAGAGATTGGAGTTAATGAAGCCGGAGGCAGTATTTATCAATGCTTCACGGGGCGGCCTTGTCGACGAAGTTGCCCTAGCCGGGGCGCTTGCGGCTGGAAAGCTTTCCGGTGCCGCCCTTGATTGTTTTGAGAAAGAGCCTTATTCCGGTCCGTTAGTCGGACTTAAAAACACTCTTCTCACGGGTCATATTGGGTCCTATGCCCGGGAGGGGCGTATGATCATGGAACGTCAGGCTGTTGATAATCTACTGAAAGTTTTGCAAAAAACAGCGTCGTAATTGCTAAGGGCACTGATAATGAACTTACCGTTTTGGGAATTATGCCGGAGATATGAGAGAGTGGCTTTAAGTCAGCATTGAGCAGTATACAGCAATGATGTTGGGAGAAGTAGAAATGAAAATTCTGGTAACAGGCGGCTCTGGTTTTCTCGGTAGTCATGTAGCCGATGCCTTGACTGAAGCAGGACACAAGGTTTCTGTCTTTGACGTTCGCCCCTCTCCTTATCTGAGGGAAGGACAGTCGATGATCATCGGGAATATTCTCGATGAGGCTGCAGTTGAACAGGCTGTTGCCGATTTTGATGTAGTTTATCATTTTGCAGGCATTGCCGATATTGACGAATGTACGAGCCGGCCGGTTGATACCGTCAAGTTTAATATCCTCGGTACGGTTAACCTGTTGGAAGCTGCTCGCCGGGCCGGCTTACAGAGATTTGTCTTCGGCAGTTCTGCGTACGTCTATAGCGATTCCGGCTACTTCTACCGTTCCAGCAAGCAAGCCTGCGAATCTTTTATCGAAAATTATTATGAGCTATTTGGCCTTAAGTATACCTGCTTGCGGTATGGTTCCCTGTACGGTACCCGTGCCGACGAGCGCAATAGTATCTATCGGTTGCTTTTAAACTCCCTGCGTGATGGCATGATTACCTATCATGGGACTGGAGAGGAACTTCGAGAGTTTATTCATGTCCGTGATGCCGCTGAAATTAGCGTAAAAATATTGGCACCTGAGTTCGAAAACCAACATATTACCTTAACTGGCAATGAGAAGATGCGCTATCGTGACCTGCTCGATATGGTTAAGGAAATGATAGGGCCACACGTCAGTATTGAGATTCTTCCGTCACAACGTAAAGCGCATTACAAAATTACCCCCTACAATTTTAGTCCCAAGCTTGGACGTAAGCTTGTGAATAATCCGCATATCGATATGGGACAAGGCCTGCTGCAATGCATGGCAGAGCTTTACGAATCGATTCACCATGAGAAAATGGAGGAAGGTGGTTTGTTGGTGGACAGGAACGGCTTAACGTCGTGAAACGGATATACCTCTCGTATTTCTTAAGCGCTGATACACCATTTTACGGCGGAGAAGAATCGTTTCAAATTGAATCCGTCCGTTCGATGGCGGCCGGTGACGTGTGCAACACTTCCAGGTGGTCGTTCCTCAATCATGCGGGAACACACATTGATCTGCCGAGGCATTTTTCATTTGATGGCAAATGCCTGCAAGAGTATCCGCCGGATTACTGGATTTTTTCGAAGGTTGCGCTAGTTGATGTTTCCGGTTGTTTGCCTGTTTCGGTTGTTGGGACGGAACTACTGGAAAAAATCCACATTTCGCCTGAAACCGAGTTATTGCTCATCAAAACAGGTATTGGCTCATTCAGAGGGACTACAACCTATTGGCAAGCCGGGCCGGTTTTTCGCCCCGAGTTGGCAGATTATCTGCGGTCAAGGTTTCGTTCCCTGCGTGCCATTGGATTTGATGCGATCTCTGTTTCCTCCTGGAATGATCGCGATACCGGACGAAGTGCTCACCGCTCTTTCCTTGAGGGAATGGATCCCATCCTCCTGATCGAAGATGTGAATCTCACCCTGCTTGATGCATCTCAACAAATTCTCAATGTGACAGTGGCGCCCCTCTTGGTGCGAGAGGCCGATGCCGCGCCATGCACCATTATTGCCGAGGTGGCAGCATAATGAAATTACAGGCTGTTTTCTGGGATTTTGATGGGGTAGTACTTGATTCGGTCCACGTTAAAACGAAAGCTTTTGGGCGCATGTTCAGCAAGTACGGCCCAACGGTTGAGCAGGCGGTTTTGGAATACCATCGTGCCAATGGTGGGATCTCGCGATTCGAAAAATTCCGGTACTATTATAATAATCTGTTAAATAGGCCAGTTTCCGATGCCGAACTGAAATTGCTCGGCGCTGAATTTTCGAGCCTAGTTATGGAAGAGGTGTTGAACGCACCATTCATCCCAGGGGCGCTGGCGACGCTCGATAATCTTTTGGTCAGAGGAATTCCGGCTTTTGTCGTTTCAGGAACTCCGGAAGAGGAAGTACGTCATATTGTAAAAGAACGAAGCTTATCGCAATATTTTGTTGAAGTCTACGGATCTCCGCGTAAAAAGGTTGAAATTATTACCGATATCCTGGCACGCAAAGCCTACGATGCATCAAGATGTGTATTCCTAGGTGACGCGATGACTGATTACGAAGCTGCTAAAGAATCCGGGGTAAATTTTGTTGGGATAATAAATGATCGGGAAATATGTTGTTTTCCCGTTGGAACAAATACGCTGAAGTTTATCGATTTAAAGGAGTTGATGTGCTGAAAGACAACGATGAAAATCACTTGTTAGCGTTGCGGCCAACCATAAATCCTTATAGGCATGCATTGAATGTAGTATTGGATCGGATAAAATGGGACTTGCATTGCCAGTCTTGGATTTCCCGCAAACGCCTAGGTTTCTGGAAAGACAGATATGCTGGGGGGAAAGCGGTAATTATCTGCAATGGCCCCAGCTTGTTGAAGAGTGATCTATCGCTCCTGAATGGAGTCTTTACATTCGGCCTGAACAAAATCAATCTGCTATTTGACAAGACGGATTTTCGTCCTTCCTGCATCGTAGCAATGAATCCGTTTGTGGTTGACCAAAACTACAAGTTCTTCAATGAAACGGACATACCGCTTTTTCTTGAACGGTATGCAACAAAGACGGTGAGATCTCGCAGTAACGTCGTGTATCTTCATAGTGCCGAGCAGCAGAAATTTGCTCGCGATTGCTCCGTGAGCGTTTATCAGGGATATACGGTAACTTTTGTGGCTATGCAGTTGGCGTTCCACATGGGATTCAAGGATGTTGCCCTGATTGGTTGTGACCATAACTTTGCTGTGAAGGGGCAATCAAACAAGGTAGTGGTCTCGGGTACAAAGGATGAAAGTCACTTCGACCCTAACTATTTTGCTGGTGGTGTAAAGTGGCAATTGCCTGATCTCATCCAGAGCGAAGTTGCTTATACTCTGGCACGAGATGTATATGAAAGTTATGGTAGAAAAATCGTAAATGCTACTGAAGGTGGAAATCTTGAGATATTCCCTATGGCCAAATTGAACGATTTTGTCGCCAGATAATAATTATGACAATAGCACTGGTGGTCTTAAATTTACTGGTAATATTGACAGGCGGATACTTTGTTTATAAGTTTTTGCAAAACAAAGTAATAATATTGCTGATGATGATGCAATTTATGTTTTATTGTCTTAAACCAATTGCGTTTATTGTCTTTGAAATTGGCAACGATTACTTAACCCCATTTATAAATACTAAACCTGAAATTAATGTATATTTATGGTGCGGGATAATATTTAATATTACATTTTATATTGCCACAATTTATTTTGTGAAACATGTAAATATCATTTCTTACATATCAGATATAGTATCTATTAGTTATTGTAGGTCAAAAAATCTTATGTATGTATTGCTGATGTTTTCCCTGATATCGTACAGTTTTACGGCACTAAAATTCCATGATATTTTATATCCTATTCACCAAAAGGATTCTTTTGAAGCCATGATGAGCCTTGTCCATGGAGGCTGGTTCATTAATGTTCTGTCTGCGATAGTCATATATCCAATTTTGCTGATACTGTCGATGAGAATGAGTGTGAAATTATTATCATCGTTTGGATATTTGACAGTTTTCATAATTTTTTATTATGTTCTCACAGCACCCAGTACGAGAACCTGGGCTGTTGCTATGATTTTAACATATTATTTTTACATAGAAGATAAACTTAAAAACAAGCTTTGCTTGTTCACAACGGTTTCCTCTGCATCACTTGTCCTTATGTTCGTTCTAAATTATTTTAGACAAGGTTTAAGCTTGAGTAATACAGCACAAATGACTTTAACTGAGTCTTTAAATAGCTTGTTATTGAATTTTTTGCAATTTGAAAATTCATTGATTCTAATAGATTATTTTGACAATCATGCTTGGCTTAATTTTAAATATTTATGGGGTGCATTAACGCCTTTAGTATTGATACCATCTGCTTTGTTGCCATTTAAACCCGCGGCTGATAAGGAGGCTTATCTTACGGATATTGTTTTTGGTAATAAGCTTAATTTACTGTATTATAAGGAAAATTCAACTTTAACTTACAGTCTTCCAATGTCTAGTTACACAGATTTTGGCTATGTTGGAGTAGTTGTAGGTGCTATTATTTTTGCATTAATTTGCAGTGTTTTTTTGAAAATAATTTCTGAAAACAAATCGCCTATCAGGTTTATGTATATAAATATTTTTATATCTATGTCGGCAAGTTATCGGTTGGGTGTTGAAGGGGCTTTAACCAGTTTTTACATAACAATATTCACTTTATTTTTTATAAAGATATTGTTAAAGGTGAGAGTATGCGCTACTTCAGACTTATAACAATTTTTAGTCTGTTACTCATATCTGTGTTGCATACTTACGTTCATTCAGAAACATACATAGCTGAACAGGTAATAGTAGTTGGTAGTTTTGACGAATTTAGTAAAATATTAAATGATAAAAAATTTTCAAGCAGGCCGATATTGATATGTAAACCAATTGATGTCACCACAGATATAACAGTTACAAACAATAGTATAATTATTTCTGATGGTGGCTGTTTTACAAGTTCGAATAATTCTAAGATCAACTTTAATTCCCAGTTTTTATCAATCAAAGATGAAATATTTAAGGGTGATATTGAAGTGACGTTCTTTAAGGGATCTGTTGAACGAATTTATCCGCAGTGGTTTGGCGCACGGTCGACAACTGAGCCAGGCTTTCATTCATATGATAGTGGTAGCGCAATTCAAAAAGCAATTAGAGCTTCAGGGGACGAAATAAGCACTATAGTTATACCAAGCGGCGTATATAAAATTACCAAAACAATTTATGTTGACCACGCAAAGCAATTGCTAGGAGATGGTTTCTCAACGTATCCAGGTAAACTTGATTTGAAAAATGGCACAATACTCGAGTATTACGGTCAAGACGAGTGTATTCATGTAGGGGGTAATCTGCAAGGTAGTGATAATGTGGGGGAGCGCAATCAGATATCAAATATTGCTTTTGTATCAAAAAAACAAAATCAAATTGGTTTAAAAGCGTCATATACAAGGTATGATAAGTTTTCAAATTTATATTTTTCAGGATTTGAAAAAGGTTTTTATTTAGGTCCACAGTCATGGCTTTGCAAGATAGAGTTAGTGCAATGCATGGCGTGTAAAATTGGTTTATATTGTGATTCAGGTGGTGAAGATAGTGTTTTTACTAACTGTTTATTTAGGGGATATGGTCTTGATTCTATCGGTGCAGTAATTAATTATCATAGCCAAACAAATATATTTATAGGTTGCGATTTTTCAAATAACAATTATGGATTGCGGTTAAATAATGGAGAGTATAGAGGGGTGCCTTTAAGTACTCATACTACAGTTTTAAATTGTATATTTGAAAATTGTGGAACGGCAGCAATTGAGGTTGATTCTGGGTCTACATCTAAATATCCCAAAATTATTATTCAAGGTTGCAGATTTATATTCCATGACAATGTAGGGAGATATCTCCCTACAAGAGAAACAAATTCTGCTACATGTATTTTACTGGTTAAGGCGGATTCTGCCTTGATTACTGGTAATATCGCAAGTGGTTACAATAATTTTATAACAATTAAATCATCCGACAAGGTACGGAAGATTGTAAGTTTTAGCAATGATACATCTGGTATTAAAAGTGTTATATATAACGGCTCGTTACCCCAAAAAAATAGGTTGATGTTTGACGAGGATGCGCTAGATATCAGTAACATTAAATTATACAATTTGCCGACCTCTCCTGACGGTGTTAATAGTGGAGAGATCTGGGTGGATACAAATAATGGTAACGTTTTAAGGATTAAGCCGTAAGGCTTGTTGATTGGTGCCTGAATCTTTGGGGATACTAATGATAAAAGGTAATGAGCTTAGCTAATGGGATCAAAATAATAAGATTCATTTATTTTAATTGTTGCTACGAAATTAGTGATTTACTAGTCGCAATAAGGCATGATTTGAGAGTGGAACTTCCATATTCTTTACGTGTAAGAGATGTTCAAGCTTATAATTTGTTTTACTTCAGCTTTATGTTAGGGACTCAACATGTGTTCATCTAAAATGCTACTTGAAGGTGGTCGACGTTTAAAAGGTTTATGTAAGCGTTCGTTGCCTGGTAAGCCGCTTGTTACAATAATTACTGCTTCCTTTAACAGTGTTAAACACTTAGAACAGTGTATACAAAGTGTCATTGCACAAGACTACGATAATATCGAGTATTTGGTTATTGATGGTGGGTCTACTGATGGTTCCGTTAATATTGTAAGGAAGTATGAATCATATATTGATTATTGGGTGTCTGAACCGGATAGTGGTATAGGTGATGCCTGGAATAAAGGTTTAATTCTTGCTAGAGGCGAAATAATTGGTCTTCTCAATACGGATGATTATTATGATTCTTCATCTGTTTCGATTGCTGTCAGCGGGATTAATGTCGAGCGACCGATGTTAACTTATGGTCATACGAAGTTTATCGATGAATTTAATTTCGAAATCGGTGAAAATAATAAGATATTTAGACCAAACAAGATAAACATCGGTTTTGGTTTTATGCACACATCTTGCTTTGTGAACAAAAAGGCTTATGACTTAGTCGGAATGTTCAATCCTAGTATATCTATAGCTGTTGACACTGATTGGTTGGTACGAGCTCATAAATTGAGGATCGAATTTAAGCGCATTGACAATTTTATTTATATGCGAACAGGTGGAATAAGTGATAGACAGAAAATGCAGGCTTACCAACAATATATGACTATTCTGTTGCAGCACGGATACAAGCGCAGTAAGGTCTATGCAGGTTTTATTGAACACTGGTTAAAGGTGATTATTAGAAGAATATTAAATATTCAAACTGTACAGATTATAAAAACACAAATTGTATTTATACTCCTTAAATTTTTAAACCTGACATATAATTTCCTGCCTTTTTTTGTACTAAAGAAAACTTATTTATGCCTGTTTGGTATAAAATTAGGCACGAAAAGCTATATACATTCACCGGTACGCTATTTCCATTTTGGCAGATTGGAGCTTGGTGATAACACAGTTGTTAACTCCGGTTGTTATCTTGATAACAGGCGTGGCATATTCATCGGGAGAAATGTGTCTATTGCTCACGATGTCAAAATCTATACACTTGGTCATGAAATAGACGATCCATATTTCCGCCTGAGAGGCGCCAGCGTTAGGATCAACGACAATGCGGTTATTTTCGCAAACGCCCAGATTATGCCTGGTGTTGAGATTGGCGAAGGGGCTGTAGTTTATCCTGGATCGGTGGTGACAAGAAACGTTGAACCATACTGCGTTGTTGGCGGCAATCCTGCCAGGAAACTACGAGAGAGAGAAAGAAACATCAAGTATGAACTGGATTATGGTTTCTGGTTTGCTAATTAGGGTTGCGTAGTGAAAAAAATTCTCTTTATTTCCCATGTCCAGGACTGCAGTCTATCCAATGGCGGGGCGGTATTCTCTTCTTCGGTTTTGAGGCTCATTAAGGCGGCTTTTGTAGGTGTTGAAATAACAGAATGTTATGCTGTTTCGACTAACCCAATTCTTTCAAGGTGGTTCAGAAAAACATCTGCCTTGGCACGGTCTTTTTTCTCATCATTGCCTTCAAAATCCTGGTATTTCCGTACTCAAGCATTTGCTGCGCGACTCAGAAGGGAAATGGCGCATAAGCAATACGATCTGGTGGTAATTGACCACGCCGAGATGCTCTGGGTTAAGGATTTTATCCCGGAAGAAATCCCGATAGTTCACGTTTCGCATAATATCGAGCATCTCCTGTATGCGCAATACGTGGCAAAATATTCGGCTTGGCCAGGTGTTGGTGCATTCCTCGCTAGGGATACCGACAAGTACATGCAGTTTGAAAAGAGAAAGGCGTATGAGGTTAAGAACCTGATTACAATATCACACGAAGACCTGACATTTTGGCGTTCGCTTGGCGACGGAATGAATGTCATAGCTCTGAACCCAGTCTTTAATTACCGGCATACAGAGAGGGGGGAAAAGACCCTCCAGGACGACCGAGTGATTCTTGGTTTTCTAGGCAATATGGAATGGTGGCCGAATCAGGATGCTATCGCTTGGCTTAAGAAGAATGTTTTGCCGTATCTTGCAATACCCTATGAGCTTCATCTGTTTGGCAAAGGTTCCGAGCAACATGGCAATGGTAGGGATATTATTGGACACGGTTTCGTGAATGACATCGCAGAAGTCTGGAGAGCGGTTGATATAATGGTGAACCCGATTGTCTCCGGAGCGGGGGTCAATGTCAAAGTTGCTGAGGCATTGTATAACAAGGTCCCGACAGTCTGTACCGGCCTGGCTTTAAAGGGGTTTCACCTTATTCCTGACCGCTCTGTGGTGATTCTCGACACGCCTGAACAGTGGATTAACTTTTTCAATTCAAAACAGTCTCTAAAAGACCTTGTCTCATACAACGGTTTTTCCAATGCAGACAGCTTCTCTTTCGGGAATCAAACCAAGGCGATGCTAGACTATCTGGGGCAGGTAATAGTTTAAATTGTCGGCATGCCGATTTCCTGAAATCTGGTTCCGGCAAAAGTGGGTTACATGGAGAGAGTATTATACATAGCCACAAGAAAACCGATACCCGTCACCGGGGGGCGTGACAGGATGATCGTTCAGTCACTTCGGATGCTCGCAACAAAATACGAGGTCGGCCTCTTGTATTTCGAAAAGGATTCCGAAGGCGCTTCCGTTGCATGCCGGGAAATGAAAAACGATCTGGGCATAGGTTTTGTCGAACCGCTCTATTTTCCGAGAATCCCGGAGATATCGGTTAATTTGATCACACGCCACAGTAAATCCTTGCAGGAAAACCTGTTCTTTTCCCGGCGTAGCGCACGAAAGATTCGGACTGCCATTGCTGGGTTTCAGCCGGATATCATCGTGGCGGACATGATCAGGTGCGGGCAGTTCGTTGATGATATAGGCATCCCCAAGGTGTTGGAAATGGACGATTTGTTGTCGGCGCGCTACGAACGGTTTGCCCACAGCACCTCATCCGATGATAATCTTTTGGGTACATTCGCTTCAATTTTACCGAGGAGCATAACCACTGCAGTCAATTATCGTCTCAAGCCTTTGGTGTTGAGGTACGAGGCTGGGAAAATGCGGCGCCGCGAAATGGCGGCTGTCTGCACTTTTGATGCTGTGACGCTGGTATCGGTTAGTGAGACCCAAAAGCTGTGTGCAATGACGGGGGGGAAAAATATTTTTCCTGTCCCTCCGACGGTGGATAAAATTTCGGACGGCAAGTTGGCGGATGTTACTTATCCCTGCAAGCTTCTGTTTTTGGGTAATTTATCGACAAACCAGAATCTTTCAAGCATAAAATTTATTGTCGATGAAGTCTTGCCCATTCTTGACAAGATTGGTTTCAGCTATAACTTCGATATCTGTGGAAGTCATGATTCTAGGGCAGAGCGGATAGTTGGCGGGAATTCGCAGGTGAGGCTTTTAGGGTATGTCGATTCAATCGATGAAATATTCAGGTCTCACGACATTTTCTTGACGCCGATAACTTTTGGCAGTGGCATAAAGACGAAAATACTCGATGCTATGTCCTACGGTCTTCCTGTGATAACCAATGATGTCGGGATCGAAGCGATTCCGGGTGTTGACGGTAAGGATTACATTAACGCAAATCATCCCGAAGAAATAGCCCAAGCGGTGATCGACCTCTATGAAAATAAGGAATTAATGACTTCGATTTCTCTAAACTGTAGAGAGCTAATGACTAGATACTACTTTTATAAAAATGTGGAAAATACGTATCTTGATATGCTAGCTAATTTGCATCGCTAGCTATCAAGTATGCTATTATTTTGTGTTTTTTATTTCGTGTCAGGCAACACTATTTGAGGATGGGAGATAAATGAAAAGAGCATTAATAACCGGCATAACAGGCCAGGATGGTGCCTATCTGGCCGAACTGCTGCTGGAAAAAGGCTATGAGGTCCACGGTATCAAGCGTCGCGCCTCCCTTTTCAATACCGATCGGATTGACCACCTTTACGAGGACCCCCACGTAGACAACCGGCGCCTGGTTCTGCACTACGGCGATATGACTGACGCTACCAATTTGATCCGGATTATCCAGACTGTGCAGCCGGACGAGATCTACAACTTGGCGGCTCAATCCCACGTCCAAGTCTCCTTTGAAACCCCGGAATATACCGCCAATGCCGACGCCATGGGCCCATTACGTATCCTAGAGGCGATCCGCATTTTAGGATTGGAGAAGAAAACCCGTTTCTACCAAGCCTCTACCTCTGAGTTGTACGGTCTGGTACAGGAAATCCCCCAGAAGGAGACTACCCCCTTCTATCCCCGTTCACCCTATGCCTGTGCCAAACTGTATGCTTATTGGATCACAGTCAACTACCGCGAGGCTTACGGTATCTATGGCTGCAACGGTATCCTCTTTAACCATGAATCCCCTCTACGGGGCGAGACCTTTGTTACCCGCAAAATCACCCGTGCTTTGGCCCGTATTAAACTGGGGCTACAGGATTGCCTCTACTTGGGCAACCTTTCAGCGCTTCGGGATTGGGGACACGCCAAGGACTATGTAGAGATGCAGTGGCTGATGTTGCAACAACCGGAGCCTGAGGACTATGTAATCGCCACTGGTCACCAATACAGCGTGCGAGATTTCGTCAATGCTGCTGCGAAAGAGTTGGGCATGAAGATCAATTGGCAGGGTAATGAGGTGGACGAAACCGGTTGTGATCAGAACGGCAAGGTAATCGTCAGGGTTGATCCGCGCTACTTCCGTCCTACCGAGGTGGAAACCTTACTTGGTGACCCCAGCAAGGCCCACCAGAAGTTGGGATGGAAGCCGCGCATTAGCTTTCAAGAGTTGGTGGCCGAGATGGTGCGGGAAGATCTGAAAAGCGCTGAGCGGGATGAGTTGGTCAAAAAACATGGATATAAGGCTTTTGATTACCATGAATAAAGATTCTAAAATTTTCGTTGCTGGTTCTCATGGATTGGTCGGATCTGCTTTGGTCCGTCAACTGACTACTGCCGGCTATACCAATCTCGTCACTCCCGAAATCAACGAGCTTGACCTGACTGATCAATTAGCTGTAGCAGATTTTTTTACTATTGAAGCACCTGAATACGTCTTTTTGGCAGCCGCAAAGGTGGGGGGCATTCATGCCAACAACACCTATCCAGCAGAGTTCATCTATTTGAACCTCGCCATACAGAATAACGTGATTCACCAGGCTTACCTGCATGGGGTCAAGCGCCTGCTGTTTCTAGGGTCTTCCTGCATTTATCCCAAGCTAGCACCTCAACCAATGAAAGAGGAGCATCTTTTGACAGGCCTGCTGGAGCCGACAAATGAACCATATGCCCTCGCCAAGATCGCTGGCATTAAGATGTGCGAATCGTACAATCGCCAATATGGCACAAAGTTTATTGCTGTTATGCCGACAAACCTCTATGGCCCCGGCGATAATTTCAACTTAGAGAACTCACATGTCATGCCGGCGTTGATACGCCGTTTTCACGAGGCGCGAGAAGCTTGCCTGCCGGAGGTGGTAATTTGGGGGAGCGGCACTCCGATGCGCGAATTCCTTTTCGTTGAAGACATGGCTGACGGTTGCTGCTACCTGATGAATCTTCCTGAAGAGAAGCTCAACGCGGAGTTCCTTAGCTACCCGAAACCGTGTTTCGTTAACCTCGGTACTGGCGTTGACGTGACAATTCGTGAGTTGGCCGAGACGGTCCGGGATGTGGTCGGCTACCAGGGTCGGTTGACGTTTGATCCCAGCAAGCCAGACGGTACACCACGAAAATTGCTGGATGTTTCGCGTACGCAGGCTCTCGGTTGGCAGTCGCACGTTACGCTGCGCCAAGGGATTGAGCGGACCTATGCTTGGTTCATTAACAATATGGGACAGTGGCGCGGTTAGGGAAAACTCTCGGTTATTGTTATAAGGATTGTCTCTGGCTGTGATGATTCGATGGCTCCATGCAAAAAACATCTTATCCTTCACTGAGTGGCAATGTCCCTATTTTTTAGCCCACAAACCACAGATTCTGTGGTAGAGGTTTTTGTTTGATGGAGATTTCCGCGGATGCTCAAGCAGCAGGCACGGCTTTTCAGAAATATAGCAATTGCCCTTGACCTTAGCGCTATAGTTGTCGCTTTTGTTTTTGCATTTTATTTGCGGTCACTGGAAGTACATCTCCCTCCACTGTGGCACTATCTGTGGGCCCTTCTGATTATCTCTCCAGTCTGGTTCTTCCTACTGACTCGTTATAGTATGTATGAGTCTCTCCGGACACTTACATTTGGCCAGATCCTATCCAAACTCCTTCAGGTCCAGATATATGGAGGAATGATAACCGCCTCTTTATTGTTTCTTGCCCAGCCCTTCGATTTCAGACGTCGTTTTTTTTCCTATTTTCTTATCATTTCTTTTCTGCTGATTGCCGGGGAAAAGGTGGGGATTAAGCTGCTTTTGGGCGCGATGCGTCGGCGCGGTTACAATACCCGCAATCTGCTGATCGTCGGCACGGGCAGAAAAGGACTCGAATTCGCTCAGGTGGTTGATCACCATGCTGACTGGGGTTTGAAGATTGTCGGGTTTATTACCTGCCTGGAAGAACGGCCGCAAGACTACGATTTCAAATACGAGATTCTTGGGGGACTCGATGACCTTTGCACTGTGTGCAAGAACCGTTCGGTTGACGATGTGGTTTTTTGTCTTCCGCACCGTTCTGAAGGGGTGATTGAAAGCCATCTCAGGGACATGAGCGATATGGGGCTTAACGTACGGATGGTGCTTGACTCGTTCATTGCTGATGGTTCCCGGCGTGAATTGAGCATGTTTCATAATACAATCCCGATGATAACTTTTTACAGCCGACCTTTCGATGCCGGCCAACTGTTCCTGAAGCGCTGCCTCGATCTTGTCGGTGCGGTAATCGGGTTGCTTATTACCGTTCTTCTCACCCCATTCATTGCCCTGGCAATTAAGCTGGAATCGCCCGGGCCGTTGCTGTTCGGTCAGGAGCGGGTCGGCATGAATGGCCGGACATTTACCTGTTGGAAATTCCGTTCAATGTACGTGGATGCTGAAGCGCGGAAACAGGAACTGATGCACCTCAATGAGATGCAGGGGGCGATTTTCAAGATAAAAGACGATCCAAGGGTGACGCGGGTGGGCGCGTTCTTGCGCAAGACGAGCCTGGACGAACTCCCGCAGTTCTGGAATGTGCTGATGGGTGAAATGAGCCTGGTTGGTACAAGGCCGCCTACGCCTGCTGAGGTGGCAGAATACGAGAACTGGCATCGGAGGCGGATTTCGATGAAGCCTGGAATCACTGGGCTTTGGCAGGTCAGCGGAAGGAACCAGATCAGCGAATTCGATGAGATCGTCAAGCTTGACCTACACTATATCGATCAGTGGAGTATCTGGTTGGACATCAAAATTATTATGAGGACCGTGGTGGTGGTATTTTTCGGCCGCGGGGCGTGCTGAGAATGGTTAAAGTCGTTTCATTGCTTGCGTTTTTTGTTTTTGCTCTGCTCGGGGGGACCGGTCGTTGCTGGGCTCTTGCTTCCAACAACATTCCCCTGGATAGTCCCATTTATAATTATCTGGACAAGCTTGCCGGATTTGGCCTCATTGAGACCGATATAAGGGGACTTAAACCTTATTCCAAAGCCGAGGCAGCCCGTCTGCTGCTGGAAGCCGAATCCAACCTGACAAATAATGAAGAAACCATTCCTCCGTTCGCTTTTGACCTCATCACGAGAGTTCGTAAACTGATCCCCAGAGAGGCAGACCTTAAGAATGATGGTGCTGCACCTCTATTCGACTACAATCTCTTTTCTTCGGCCCGCCTCAGGTACCTTTATCTTGACGGTGAGCCCCGCAGTTACAACCGGCCCGTCTGGGACCGCAGCCACCAGAGTGCTTTCGGTTTTATCGGGGGAGACCTTCGCGACCAGCCCGGTGGCGTGGTTAAGCACTATGGCACCGAAGGAACCCCTCTGCTGGAGAACAACGAGGGTGTGAGTTACGGTGACGGCAACAGTGCCGAGTTCCGCTGGAGCATGGAAGGTTTTGTTTCAGACACAATTTCGTTTCTTGTTGAACCTCAGGTTTTGACTACTCCGGGCGAAAATGGTGGCGACCGGGAGAATGATCTGGATTTGCAGAAGGGATACCTGAAGATCGGCAGCGGCGGACTTGAGCTTGAACTGGGCCGGGACGAAAACTGGTTTGGCCCGGGCAGGCGCGGGGCGGTGACGCTTACCAACAATGCGAAAAATTTTGATATCGTAAAGCTTTCCAGTCCCGAGCCGATAGATGTGCCATGGATTAAGGAGTATGTGGGACAGGTCAAGTATTCTTTAATCTTCTCGCGGTTCGACGAAACCGGGAGTGGAGAGGATCGACGGCAACCATATTTTATCGGCATGAAGCTGGCGGTAAGACCCAGTTCGTGGTTTGAAATTGGTGGCAACTTCGTGCGCCAAGAGGGGGGGCCTGGGCATAAAAACAAAGATACCTCGCTCAAGGATTTCATTTTTGGGGGGGGCACTTCCGATGTGAGCAACACAATTGCGGGGATCGATCTCCGTTTCCGGTTGCCATGGCTTAGGAATACCGAGATATATGCCGAGTATGCAGGGGAGGATTCAGCTTCTTTCTGGCCTTTCATTGAGAGCTATGTGGCTGGAATTTATATTCCGAGATTTACGGTTGATGGGAAGGACGATCTGCTGTTCGAATTCTTTTATGGAACCCCGATTCTCTATACAGATCATAATTATCCCGTGACGGGTTATACCTACAATGGAATGACGGTGGGGCATTCTCAAGGGGGAGCCGCTATCGAGTTCTATCTCCGTTACAGCCACTGGTTTTCGGTACGCAATAACCTGGCCCTGGAGTTTATCCGCACTGATCGCGGACACGAGGGGAGAGTTACAGTTGACGCTGATGGAAGGTTTGACCCGAATGGCGTTATGCAGGCCATCGAGAAGAAACATGCGGGCCGCATTTCCTGGACCCTGCCGCTTTACGGCGATGTGGACATGAATCTGCTGTACGGCATCGAGAAGATAAAGAATGTGGACCTGGTGGCTGGGGATGACCGCACCAATCAGCTTTTTAAGATGGAGCTGCGGTACCAGTATTGAATTTGAGAGTGAGATCACGAGAGCTGGAGAAAGCAATTGCGGTTTGGCGGTAAGACCGCGTCGTGGCCCATGTTGTTGACATGCATCCGTTGACTGTTATCGTTTTCCATACACTCAACAGGCATTTCACAGAACAGGGGTTCATCTGTGTCCCAGCATAGTTCATTGTTTTTTCCCGGTATCGGTATGCTTCGCCCTGTTCTTCTTGCTATCTTGACCTTTCCGGTGTTCGCTTCATCTGCTTGTTGGGCGCTATCATCCCCCAATATCCCCCTGGACAGCCCCGCTTATTCTTACCTGGAAAAGCTTGCCGGTTTCAATCTGATACATTCCGATATGACGGGGATTAAGCCGTTTTCCCGGGCCGAGGCCGCGCGGATATTGCTTGAGGCTGAGCAGCGTCTCAATGCGGGTGAAGGAACTGGTGACGCGGCGTTCATGCGTACACTCCTGGAAGAGTTGCGCCGGAAGATCCCGCGCGAGGCAATTCTGTACCGTGAGCCGGATACAGCCCCCATGTTTGACATGAACCCCGTCTCCAACATGCGTCTTCGCTATGTTTATCTTGACGGCTCACCCCGCTCCTACGAACGGCCGGTTCACGACCCCGGCGACGACGGGGTGTTCGGCATCGGCTCAGGGCTTCGCCCAGCCAATCCTTATCCGTCCCCTGTGCAGCAACATGGTACGGAAGGGACTCCCCTCATGGAAAACAACGAGGGGATCGTCTACCGTGATGGGCACAACTTGGAGTTCCGTGTCAGCGCCGAGGCCTCGGTGGGGAGCATTGCTTCAGCGCTGGTCGAGCCACAGCTTTCCTACAGCAGGAACGGTGACGGAGCCAAAGTTAAACTCGTCAAGGGATACCTGAAAATCGGCGGAGGAGGATTGGAACTGGAGGTTGGACGGGATGCCAACTGGCTCGGATTCGGCAACCGTGGGACGGTGACCCTCACCAACAATGCCGAAAACTTCGATCTGGTGAAGCTTTCAAGCCCCGAGCCGATTTTGCTGAAGTATCTGGGCGCCATCAAATATACCCTCATCGGAACCCGCTTCGACAGCACCGTGACCGACGGCAAAGAACGCCGCCCCTGGTTTCTCGGGGCAAAGCTGTCGGTGAAGCCTGCCGATATCTTTGAGATCGGGATCAATATGGGTAAACAGTTCGGCGGGCCGGGTGTGAATAACGGTGCCGGAGATTACGTTAGGGGTATCTTCGGCGGCACGAGCGCCGACAACACCAATAACGTTGCCGGGGTTGAGATGCGGGTGAGATTGCCATTCCTGCGCAATACCGAGCTGTATGGCGAGTTTTCCGGCGAGGATTCGGCCTCGTTCTGGCCCATTGTCGAGAGCTACGTTGCCGGTTTTTATGCTCCACGCCTGACTTCCAGCGGCAGGGATGACCTTCGTTTCGAGTTCTTCAAGGGTAACAATATCCTTTACACCAACAGCACCTTTCCCGGGGGGTACCTTTACGAGGGGATGCCTATCGGCCATTCCCAGGGCGGGGCGGTCATCGAGTTCTATCTCCGTTACAGCCACTGGTTTTCGGTGCGCAACAACCTGGCCCTGGAGTTTATCCGCACTGATCGCGGACATGAAGGGAGGGTTACGGTTGACGCTGACGGAAGGTTTGACCCGAATGGCGTAATGCAGGCCATCGAGAAGAAACATGCGGGCCGCGTTTCCTGGACCCTGCCGCTTTACGGCGATGTGGACATGAATCTGCTGTACGGTATCGAGAAGATAAAGAATGTGGATCTGGTGGCGGGGGATGACCGCACCAATCAGCTCTTTAAGATGGAGTTGCGGTACAGGTATTGAGATTGGGAGCGAGATGGCGAGGGAGCAAGTAGTGAGCACTCCCTCGCTATCTTGCTTCTATCCCCAACGCTTCCGCCAACCCTTTGCGCGCTCCCTCTTCGCCGTGCACGATCCGGATGGAGCGGGGCGGTACGGGGATGCCGCGCACGAAGTTGACCAGGTCCCGCTGGTCGGCGTGGGCAGAGTAGCCGCTGATGCTGTGGACTGCGGCCCGTAGGGGGTAGTTGCCGCCATCAAGGTCGATGGAGATTGATTCACCGGTTTCCATGCCCTTTGCTGCTGCTTCGAGGATTTCCCTCCCCGGTGTCCCGTGGGCCTGGTAGCCGACGAAAAGGATGTCGGTGCGGGGATCGCCCATGAGAGCCTTGAGGTAGTTGACGATGCGTCCCCCTGCGCACATGCCGCCGGCAGCGATGACAATGCAGGGGCGGGCGGTCTTTTTTAGATAATCCACCGTGTTCCGGTGATCCGCATGACTCTCAATGACGGTCATCTGTTCGAAGGACAAGGGGTGGCGGCCTTGGGCGACGACTTCCAGCGCTTCCTGGTCCCACAGGTGGCGGAGCCGGTCGTAGACTTCGGTGATGCGCAGCGCAAGGGGGGAATCGACAATGATTTCCAGGTCGTCCCAAGGGAGTTCTTCCGCGGCTTCGTCGTTCCGGTGTTCGGCAATGAGGGCTTCAATTTCGTAGAGCAGTTCCTGGGTCCGGCCGATGCTGAAGGCCGGAACGAGGAGCGCGCCGCGGTTCTCCAGTGCCCGGATGATGACCTGCCGCAATTTATCCTTACGCTGTTCGCGCCCTTCGTGGCGGCGGTCGCCGTAGGTTGATTCCAGCACCAGGATGTCGGCCCGCTCAGGGGAGGCCGGGTCGGGGAGAAGCGGGGTGTAGGGCGCGCCCAGGTCTCCGGAGAACACTACTACCGTGTCGCTCTCCTTTTCGGTGTTACCTGACACTCCTGCTCCCTGGCCATTTACCTTCAGTTCCGCATATGCCGAGCCGAGAATGTGCCCCGCCGGTTGCAGGCGTAACGAGACGTCGGCGCCATCCCAGGTCCCGGCCTTGTGCCAGACACCGTAGGGTAGGGGGACAAGGCGTTTTTTCATGGCGGAGATGAACCGGCTGATTAGTTTTTCGTCGCGAGTGATCCCCACCTTGACGGCGTCTTCGAGCACCAGCGGCAGGAGTATTGCCGAGGCTTCGCTGCACCAGATGGGTCCTTTGAAGCCTGCGCCCAGGAGGTGGGGGATGCGGCCGCAGTGGTCGATGTGCACATGGGTGAGGACCATGCCCTGGATCTGGTCGATGGGGAAGTCGATGAAAGGGGTACGCTCCTTCCCCCTGCCGTTTCCGGCGTCACGCCCCTGAAAAAGACCGCAGTCCACAAGGATGCTTGCATCGGGAGAGAAGACAAGTTCGTGGCATGAGCCTGTTACGCCGTACTGCCCGCCGTGGTGGATTATTTCCATCGGATCTCCTGCAGATAATTCAAAAAATATGAGTAATAGATAATAAACCGGTCAGGTAAAGTCAAGTTAGTTAACTTCTTTCCGGCAGACATGCAGTACGGTGCGGACGAGTATTTCGGGTTGACGGAGAGGGGGGTAACAGGGTACTTATCCTTGTTCGTTACCCGGTAATTATCAAGGTCATTTTTTAAGTTAGCCATAAGTACATGAGGGGCCAATGAATAGATCCAGACAATCGGCATTATTGTTTTTCCTGCTGGCTTTGCTTGCCGTCGCGACAGTCTGTTGGGCGGTGGATCCAGGCGTTACCGGAAGCCCGATGGAGTATCCGCGAACCGGCGGAGGCTATGCAACTCCGGGCAGTGGCTACACAGCGCCGGTGCCGGGCAGCTACGGAGCGGCGCAGTTCCCCGATTCCAGCCCCTATGGCGTGGGCACCGAGCGTCCTCAGGCATCTCTGCCTGCGATCGATGGCAGCGAGAAGGAAGTTGGTCCAAAGCTTTTGCTGAAGGCTGAGCCGGGTGATGGCCTCGTGTCGCTCACCTGGTCGATTACGGGTGTACGGCAGAAAGGCGAGGAAGTGCCGTCCCGTTTTATGGTGTTGTACGGGACGGAGCCGGGTAACTACCTTAAGGCTGTGCCGGTAGGCGATGCCACTGCGTTCCGTGTTCGGGAACTCAAGAATAATCAGATTTACTATTTCAGGGTTCAGGGGCTGCCGGCCGGTGGCCGGGTGAATAAGACGCCGCTGATCTCTGAAGAACAGAGTGTAACGCCGGTGCCGGTTGAAGAGCTGGGTTCGCCCCTGGAGCGTGCCTTCGCCCGCAAGAGCCCGACGCTGCTCGACAAGATTGAGCCGGCCCCGGTGGATCGGAGCCTCAAGCAGTTCGGCTATGACTTTTTCAGAAACAGTATCGCCAATCTGCCGTCGGTGGATAATCTGCCGGTCGGTTCCGATTATGTGGTGGGCCCGGGTGATTCGCTGCGGATCGATGTCTGGGGGAGCTTTCAGGCCCGCTACGATGCCGAGGTGGACCGTAACGGCGAAATTACCGTTCCCAGGGTCGGTTCCGTAAAGGTGTGGGGGCTCACCTACGCCCAGGTCCGGGAAGCCATCGACAAGGCATTTGCCCGCTACTATAAGGGGTATGAGCTGAATGTCACCCTCGGCAGCCTGCGGACTATCCAGGTGTACGTGGTTGGCGAGGTGGAGGTGCCCGGCACCTATAACGTCAGTTCTCTTGCCACGGTCATCAATGCCCTGGCAGCCTCGGGCGGGCCGTCCAAGAACGGCAGCCTCCGTTCGGTCAGGATATCCCGCGGCGGGAAGCCGGTGCAGGAACTGGATCTCTATGACATGTTCCTCAGCGGCGACCGGAGCCGTGACATCCGCCTTGAAAACGGCGACACCATATTTGTTCCGGTAATCGGCCCGGTGGCCGGTGTGGCCGGTGAAGTCAAGCGCCCCGGCATCTACGAGATCAAGGGGAAAACATCCTTGCCGGAACTGCTCGCCATGGCCGGAGGTATTACCGCTGCAGGCGATACGGGACGGATTCAGCTGGAGCGGATTGAGGGAAACAGCACCCGGGTCATCGCCGATTACGTGACCGGCGGCAAGTCCCCGGAAATGGAACTGGCACAAGTTACGGTGCAGGACCACGATATGGTGAACGTCTTTCCGGTCCGCGAGGCGATGCGCGAAGTCGTGACCCTGACGGGGAACGTGGCGCGTCCCGGAGCCTATCAGTTCCGCAAGGGGATGCGGGTGAAGGATCTTATTGCCGACACGTCGGTTCTTCTCCCCGAGTCCTATCTGGAAAGCGTCGAAATTGCACGTATCTTGCCCCCCGATTACCGCCGCGAGGTTCTGACCGTAAACCTGCGTGAGGCTCTCAAGGGTAACCCGACCGACAACGTGGAGCTGCAGGAGCAGGACACGGTCAAGGTGTTTTCCCGCAATGAGATGGTGGAGCTCCCCCGCGTTGCGATCAGCGGACAGGTGGTTAACCCGGGAGAATATGACTACTTTCCCCGGATGACGGTCCGGGACCTGGTAACCGCGGCGGGAAGCCCCAAGCGCAATGCCTATATGGAGAGCGCGGAGCTGACCAGGGTGACCATGGGGGAAGGGAGCGCGGGTACTGCCCGTCTGGAGATCAACCTGGGCAAGGCTCTTGCCGGCGACCCGGCCCATAATCTCACCCTCGAACCGGAAGATGCCCTGATAGTGCGGGGAATCGAGAACTGGCTGGAGTCCACCGACCGTTTCGTCATCCTGAAGGGTGAGGTGAAGTTCCCCGGAACCTATTCCATAGCCAAGGGTGAACCGCTGAGCTCCGTCATCGAACGGGCCGGCGGGTTTACCGATAAGGCCTACCTGAAGGGGGCCAGGTTCATGAGGAAATCGGTCCAGGAGGAACAGCAGAAGCGGATGGACGAGGTGATTGCCCGGACCGAGCAGGAGATCCTTCGCAAACAGGGAGAACTTGCCGCCATTGCAGCGTCGAAAGAGGAGCTTGAAGCGACAAAGGCGGCCCTGGAAGGGCTCCAGAAAAGCCTGAACAAGCTCAAGTCGGCCCGCGCCGAGGGGCGCGTTGTTATACGTCTGGCACAACTGAAATCTTTCAAAAAGTCCCCCTACGATCTGGAGCTCATGGGGGGGGATGTTCTCGATGTCCCCCAGATTTCCAGCGTTGTGAGCGTAATGGGTCAGGTCTACAATCCCACCTCTTTTGTCCATCTTCCGGGCGAGGATGTGGCCCATTACCTGAAAGATGCCGGTGGTACTACACGGGACGGCGAAGAAGACGATATGTATATAATCAGCGCCGATGGTTCGGTTCAAAGCCGTCAGCAGTCGTCCTTCGGCATTCACTGGAGCGATTCACAGAATCGTTGGACTTTCGGCGGGTTCATGGCAACAGTTCTCGATCCGGGAGACACCCTGGTGGTTCCCCAGAAACTTGAGCGGATTGCCTGGATGCGCGAGATCAAGGACATAACAACAATCGTGTCGCAGATTGCCCTGACCGCTGGGGTAGTTGTGGCGGCGGGACTGTGATCGGAACAACTGCCATGGGGATATGGGAATCGAGGTGGTTCAGGTGGGGGCTCCTTGCTGCGTGGGGAACGGCCATTGTCTGGTTCTCCCTCGACCCATCGCCCCCTAAGCCTCAAATTGAATTACTGGCGTGGGACAAATTTCAACACGCCGTGGCCTATGGGCTTTTTGCTCTGCTGATCTGGAACTGCCTGGTTACGTATCGCCAGTGCCGCCGTCATTGTCTGGTTATGGCGTTTGGCGGTTCGGTTGTGCTGGGCGCCCTTATGGAGGTTGCCCAGGGGGTCCTCACTACTTCCAGAAGTGCCGATTTCCGCGATCTGATCGCTGACGCGACGGGGGCTGGTATCGTCTGCCTTGCTGTTGCCGTCTGGCGTGCCCGGAAACTGCCTCTCGCAATTGCCGTTTTTATGCTCCTCGTGATTTCCGTTCAAAAGATTGGGGCTGCCGAGAGCGGAAGTATCGGCTCTTTTGTCGCCACTGAAGCTGTGACACTCCGCGACGAGACGGGTGAGTTCTTGGCGACCCCGTTCCGGACCGACAATGGTGAGGTTATCGGCACTTTGGCTGTTGCCGGAGCGGTTGGGCTTACCTATCTTTTCGATTACGACATCCGGGACGAGGTGCGGCGGACCCGGGGCCGGACCCTCGATCATGCCGTCGATGCTGGAAACATCATCGGCAGTCCATTCCTCCACCTGGGGGTTGCAGGTGCGGTATGGGGGGGAGGGTTGCTGGCCGATTCCCCCCGCTGGCGCGATACGGGACTCATGATGGGCGAGGCGGCGATCATTGCCGATGCCGCAACTTTTGTCCTGAAGGAGGCCGTGGGACGTGCCCGCCCCCTTACCGGGAGCAGCAAGGGGAGTTTCCGGCCGTTCCAGTTCAAGTCGGACTACGATTCGTTCCCTTCCATGCACACGGCCAGTTCTTTTGCCATGGCCTCGGTCATCACCCGCACGTCGGGGAGCGTGCCGGTGGGGCTGCTTTCCTATGCCACCGCTGCCTTTGTGGGCTTTTCGCGGATTTACGACGACAAGCACTGGGCCAGCGACGTGCTTCTTGGCGCCGCCATCGGCGAGCTTGCCGGGCGGGTGGTCACGAACCATTACGCAAGGAAGGGGAGTATTGCGGTGGTTCCGGCTGTCAGCGGTTCGTCGGCGGCCCTGATGCTGGTAAAAAAGTTCTAAAAACTGGAGATGGAATACGGGGCGAGGAAAGTGAGGAATGCTTCCGCTTTTCCCGGTCCCCGGTCCCGGAGGTTTAATGCTTTCTGCTGTGATCTTTGATTTCGACGGCGTCATTGTCGATACCGAGCCGCTTCATCATCGGGCCTTCCAGAAGATACTGGAGCCCCTGGGGCTGGGCTATTCCTGGGAAGAGTATGTGAATCTCTACATGGGATTCGACGACCGTGATGCCTTCCGCGAGGCGTTTCGGGTCCATGGCCGGACGCTGAACGATCATGAGCTGGAACTCCTCATTGAGCGGAAAGCGGCAGCATTCCAGGAGATTATCTCCCGAGGCGTCGTCCCCTATCCGGGAGTTGTTGAACTTATCGAAGCCATCAGCGGCTCGCTCCCCCTGGCCCTTTGCAGTGGCGCCCTGCGGTGCGACATCCTCCCGATATTATCAGGACTCGGCCTCTCCGATGCCTTCGACGTGATGGTGACCGCCGAGGAGGTTTCCGCCAGTAAGCCCGACCCTGCCAGCTATGCCCTTGCCGTGAAGCGTCTATCCGAATTTTTCCCCGACCGGAATATACTTCCACCCAATTGTATCGCCATAGAGGATACTCCCGCCGGCATTGCTTCAGCTACAGGCGCCGGGGTCTCCGTAGTCGCCGTAACCAACAGCTATCCCGCCGGCAAACTCGCCGGAGCTCTCAAGATTGTGGATTCCCTTGAGGGTCTGACCCTGGGGTACCTTGAAAGCCTTACCTGACTAGGTTTTCCCCGGTCCCCGGTCACCATGCACCATCTTCCCATTGACGACATCCTGCCTGAGCTGACATCCTCCCTTCAGGCCCGCAATTCCGTGGTCATTCAGGCCCCACCGGGGGCCGGAAAGACGACCAGGATTCCCCTTGCCCTCCTGGACGCCCCCTGGCTTGGTGGCAAGGGTATCGTCATGCTCGAGCCGCGCCGCCTTGCCGCCACCAACGCTGCCCGCTGGATGGCGTCCACCCTTGGTGAGGATGTGGGTGGAACCGTCGGCTATACGATCCGCTTTGACCGTAAGGTGTCACGCCGCACCCGGCTGGAGGTGGTGACCGAAGGTGTGCTGACCTGCCGGCTCCAGTCTGATTCGTTTCTGGAGGGGGTCGGTGCTGTGATTTTCGATGAGTTCCATGAGCGGAGCATCCATGCCGATCTGGCCCTGGCCCTCTGCCGTGACGTGCAGCAGGGGCTGCGGGAAGATCTGCGGATAATCGTCATGTCGGCGACCCTCGATGCTGCGCCGGTTGCGGCACTTCTGGATGACGCTCCGGTAATCACCAGCGAGGGGAGGATCTTCCCCGTTGACATCCGCTATCTTTCCGAGGATTACTGCGAACCTCTTCCGGCAGCTGTTGCCCGCTCGGTCCGATTGACCCTTGCCGAAACCGAGGGGGATATCCTCGCCTTTTTGCCCGGAGCGGGGGAGATTCGCCGTTGCCGGCAGCTTCTGGAGGATGGGGGTCCGCTGCCGACATCGCCCGTGGTAACCCCCCTCTATGGAGATCTTTCCTTCGCCGATCAGGAACGGGCCATTGTCCCCGCCAAACACCGCAAGGTGATACTAGCGACCAATATCGCCGAAACGAGCCTTACCATCGAAGGGGTGCGGGTGGTCATCGACAGCGGGTACTGCCGTCGTCTCCGCTTCGATCCGGCGACAGGTCTTGACCGGCTTGTGACGGAGCGGATTTCGGCAGCTTCCGCCACTCAGCGGGCGGGGCGTGCCGGTCGGCTCGGACCGGGCACCTGTCTTCGCCTCTGGTCCGAACACATCCAGCGAACCCTCATTCCAACCGATCCCACAGAGATAGCAACTTCAGACCTTACGCCGGTGGCCCTGGACCTGGCCGCCTGGGGGGTGACTGACCCCGCATCCCTCGCCTGGCTCACTCCCCCTCCCCAGTCTGCCTACCAGGAGGCGCAACGGCTCCTCGTTCAACTGGATGCCATTAACTCCAACGGAGTGATTACCGATACCGGCCGCAGGATGGCGGAACTGCCGGTCCATCCACGGCTTGCCCATATGCTGATAAAGGCCGCCGGGCGCGGGCTTGCTTACCTTGCTTGCGATGTTGCTGCAATTCTCTCGGAACGCGATATTGTTAAGAACATAGTGGAAGGTGATGTGGAGCGGAGCGAGAGCGATATGCTGCTGCGGATCGAAGCGCTGCATGGATGGCGCTCGCAGAGGCGTCTTCCCTTGATTGATGCTGCCGCCTGCCGTACCGTTGACCGTGCGGCGCATCACCTTCGCAAACTGCTCAACGCAGGGAGCGGAGAAGCGGCCGGTTCCGTAGATGGCGATATAGTAGCGCTTTTGCTGGCCTGGGCCTACCCGGACCGGATCGCCATGCTCCGCGGCGGCGAAGGGCGGAGGTATCTCCTTTCAGGGGGGCGCGGCGCAGTTCTTTCCGGCCGGAGCAGGGTGCATTCCGAACCGCTCGTGGTCGCTTATGAGGTGGAACGCGGTGAACGGGGGGACGATCTCATCCGCCAGGCGAGCGCTCTTGCGCCGGAAACCTTGAGGCGGGAGTTTGCCGGCGGCATCGCCAGGGTCCGGACCGTTGAGTGGGATGACCGTGAGGGGAGAGTGTCGAGCCGGGAAGAGGAGCGATTTGGCGCTCTCATTCTTGAAAGCAGGCCAGCCGCTGCCACCGCAGAAGAGGTGCAAAACGCTCTTGTGGAAGGGATTGTGCGGGGGCCCGGCCTTCAGGCTTTGCGCTGGTCGGCCGTAGCCCGCCGTTTCATGGCCAGGGTGCGGCTCATGGCCCGGCTTTTCCCTGATGAAGGGTGGCCCGATCTCTCCGAAGAAAAACTTCTCGCAACCCTGGGCGATTGGTTGGGACCATACCTGGACGGAGCCCGGCGGCTTTCCGATGTGGCGGCGGTTGATCTTATGCCGCCATTGCAGGCGCTCCTCCCCTGGAACCTCCTCCGCCGCCTGGACGAGGGGGCGCCGACCCACCTGGCGGTTCCGAGCGGTTCGCGGATATCCCTCGACTATGGGGAGGACGGCACGCCGGTCCTGGCGGTGAAGCTCCAGGAGATGTTCGGCCTGGCCGATACGCCCACGGTTGCATGGGGGAGGGTGCCGGTTCTCATTCATCTTCTGTCGCCGGCCGGCCGCCCCCTTCAGGTGACCGCCGATCTGCGGGGATTCTGGAACGGCGCCTATCAGGAGGTGAAAAAGGAGATGCGGGGCCGCTACCCGAAACACCCATGGCCCGATGATCCCTGGACGGCGGTACCGACTCGCAAAACAAAACGGCATGGTGAGTGAGGCGGCGTGATAGTTAGTGGATGTTGCCGAAGTAGAGGGTGCCGTCCGCCTGAACGATCCGCCGGATGACTTCCGCCGGTTTGCGGCTGGCAGTGCTGCCCGCTGCGGCTCCGCCGGTGAGGTAGGAAGAGGTGATGTTGGTGTCCCCGCGCCACGCTTCGAAGTGAAGGTGGGGACCGGTTGAGCGGCCAGTGGAACCGGAGAGGGCAATGGGGGCGGTTCCGTCAACATCGCTTCCCTCCGCTGCCAGGTTGACCGAATTATGGGCATAGAGGGTCATGGTGCCGTCTCCATGTTCAATCATTACCACATTGCCGTAGCCGCCGCGCGAGCCGGAGAAGATGACCCTCCCCGGCGCCACGGGGCGGACTTCCGTTCCTTCGGCAACGGCTATGTCTATGCCGTGGTGTTCCCGGAGGGTGCCGTTAATGGGATCGTGGCGAAGCCCCACCAGCGAAGATATCCTCCCCTGGACGGGAAGTGTCCGGGATGATGACGGGGATGCCGCTGCCTTCCCTTCGTTGGCGGTGCTGTTTTTGTGGGCGGTAATGCCCCGTTTGCCCCGGTGGTGAGACGACCGCTCCTTGATGACCAGTGTCGCCCCGCTTTTGGCAGGGGCATCGGTGAAACAGATTACCCCCTCGTCATCCACATACCGGTAGATGTCGGCGACCCCTTCGCGGGGGAAGACTATTACAAGAGTGGCCAGTATCAGTGCTTTTCTTTTCATGGTTTAGTTAGCCGGGAAAATTTACAGGTACTATACCTATCGGCACCACAGCAGGCAAGCTTGAGAAAAGCGAACAATTTACTTCTGTGCTGTTGTTTTATGCACAACGGGCGTCATGTGCATATTATTTAAGCTGGTTGTTCCGGGGGGGCAAGATAGTCACAGGTCTTTGCCTGCTAAAGTATTGTAATTATTGGGTGAGTCGAAATGCTTTGTTTTGGGCAAAGTATTTGCTTCAACCATGGCAACATCCGCAGGCGAGTTTTCGGGAATCTTGCTTTTAAGCCCCGAGGCACCTATAATCGGCCAGTTTAAAACATTATCCAAGAGGGGGTGCTGAGCCTTGAAAAAAGTCGAAGCGATAATAAAGCCGTTCAAGCTGGACGAGGTTAAAGAGGCCCTGAATGAAATCGGTATCCAGGGGATAACGGTTGGCGAGGTGAAAGGTTTCGGCCGGCAAAAGGGACATACCGAGCTCTATCGCGGTGCCGAGTATGTCGTTGATTTCATCCCCAAGATCAAGATGGAAATCATCGTCGGAGACGACATTGTCGGGAAGGTGGTCGAGACCATAGAGCAGGCCGCAAAGACCGGGCGAATCGGCGACGGCAAGATTTTCGTAACGCAGGTTGAGGAAGTTATCCGCATCAGAACCGGTGAACGGGGCGAGGATGCGCTGTAAAATCAATAATAAGCATTTGTCCATCATGAAAGGAGACGTCTAGATGACCCCACAAGAGGTAGTAAGTTTCGCCAAGGAAAACGGCGCACTGATGGTTGATTTCAAATTCATGGACTTCGTCGGGACCTGGCAGCACATTTCCGTTCCCATCACGGAGTTTAGTGAAGATACCTTTGAGGAGGGGCAGGGCTTTGACGGCTCTTCCATCCGTGGCTGGCAGCCGATCCACGCTTCGGACATGATTCTTCTTCCGGATCCCGAAACTGCCAAGATGGACCCCTTTGTGGCGGTGCCGACCCTGTCGCTCATTTGCAATGTCTTCGACCCGATTACCAAGGAAGACTACAGCCGTGACCCGCGCAACATCGCCCGTAAGGCCGAGGCTTACCTGAAGTCCACCGGCATTGGCGATATCGCTTTCTTCGGCCCTGAAGCCGAATTCTTCATCTTCGACGAAGTCCGGTACGACTCCAGCTCCAACCAGTCCTTCTACATGGTTGATTCTGTTGAAGGCGCATGGAACTCCGGCCGCGAGGAGTTCCCCAACCTGGGTTACAAGCCGCGCCACAAGGAAGGCTACTTCCCCCTTTCACCGACCGATTCCCAGAACGACCTCCGCAATGAGATGGTGATGGAGCTTCAGAAGGTCGGCATCCGGGTCGAGTGCCAGCACCATGAAGTCGCCACCGGCGGCCAGGCGGAGATCGATATGCGCTTCTCCTCCCTCGTGGATATGGCCGACCAGCTCCAGTGGTTCAAGTATGTCATCAAGAACGTGGCCTACCGCAACGGCAAGACCGTAACCTTTATGCCGAAGCCCCTCTATGGCGATAACGGTTCCGGTATGCACTGCCACCAGTCCATCTGGAAAAACGGCCAGAACCTTTTCGCCGGCGACAAGTACGGCGGGCTCTCCCAGATGGCTCTCTGGTACATCGGCGGCATCATCAAGCATGCCAAGGCCCTCTGCGCCATCACCAACCCGACCACCAACTCCTACAAGCGTCTGGTGCCGGGCTTCGAGGCTCCGGTGAACATGGCATACTCCAGTCGTAACCGCTCTGCCTCCATCCGGATTCCGATGCTCTCTACCAGCCCGAAGGCCAAGCGGATCGAGTACCGGACCCCGGACCCCTCCTGCAACGGTTACCTTGCTTTCGCCGCCATGCTCATGGCTGGTCTTGACGGCATCGAGAACAAGATTGATCCGGGGCAGCCGCTGGATAAGGATATCTACGGGCTTTCACCGGAAGAGCTCAAGGACATTCCGTCAGCTCCGGGAACGCTTGAAGATGCCCTCAATGCCCTCAAGGAGGACCATGAGTTCCTTCTGAAAGGCGATGTCTTTACCCCTGACGTCATCGAGAAGTGGATCGAGTACAAAACCGAGGCCGAAGTCAACCCGGTCCGGATGCGTCCGGTTCCTATCGAGTTTGCCCTTTACTACGACATTTAAGCAGTTCGGCAGAACAGCATTGCCCTGGAAGGCGGGAGAAATCCCGCCTTTCCTTTTGGCGCTTTCCCCGTGCATCTCCACGCCAAACCTTTCTTGACTTTCCGCGCCCGTTGCGGCTACTATGCTCCGCTATGAAACCCCAAACCAAGCAGATTCACGTAGGAAACATCCCTGTCGGCGGTGGAGCGCCATGCGCGGTGCAGTCCATGTGCAACACCGATACCCGCGATGTGGCGGCAACCCTTGACCAGGTTCGCGCGCTGGCCACAGCCGGATGCGAGATCGTCCGCTGCGCTGTGCCCGATATGGCGGCGGCAGAAGCTTTGGGGGAGATAAAGGGGCAGAGCCCGATTCCCGTCATCGCCGACATCCATTTCGATTACCGACTTGCCCTGCGGGTTCTTGAGGGGGGAATAGACGGCCTGCGCCTCAATCCCGGCAATATCGGCGAGCGATGGAAGGTGGAAGAGGTGGTGAAGGCCGCCCGGGAGCGCCTTGTTCCGATCCGTATTGGCGTCAATGCCGGTTCTCTGGAGAAGGAGCTCCTCGAAAAATACGGTCATCCCACCGCGGAGGCCATGGTTGAGTCGGCCCTGGGCCATGTCCGCATTCTTGAGGATATCGGCTACGATCAGATAAAGATTTCCCTCAAGGCCTCCGATGTCATGAAAACCGTCGAGGCTTACCGGCTCCTCTCCCGAAAGGTAGATTATCCTCTCCACATCGGCATTACCGAGGCCGGCACCATCTTTTCCGGCACCATAAAATCATCGGTCGGGCTCGGCATCCTGCTTGCCGACGGCATCGGCGATACCATGAGGGTATCGCTCACCGGCGATCCGGTGGACGAGGTGCGGGTCGGTTTCGAGATCCTTAAGGCCCTGGGGCTGCGGCAGCGGGGGGTCAACTTTGTCTCTTGCCCAACCTGCGGCCGGTGCCAGATCAACCTGATCGGAGTTGCACAGGAAGTGGAGAACCGTCTCGCCGCCATTGATGCTCATTTGACCGTGGCGGTCATGGGGTGCGTGGTGAACGGCCCCGGCGAAGCACGGGAGGCGGATGTCGGCATAGCTGGCGGCCGGGGCGAGGGTTTACTCTTCCGCCATGGCGAGATTGTCAGGAAGGTTCCCGAGAGCGAGATGGCAGATGCACTTGTGGCCGAGGTTGAGCAGATGGCCAAGGAAAAAACACACTCATAGAGGTTAGTTAATGCGCTATTCCCAGTATTTTGTCCCCACGGTGAAGGAGACCCCTTCCGACGCCGAGGTCATTTCCCATCAGCTTATGCTTCGGGCCGGCATGATTCGCAAGCTTGCCGCCGGAATCTATAATTATCTCCCCATGGGGCTCCGCTCCATCCGCAAGGTGGAGCAGATCGTCCGCGAAGAGATGAACCGGGCCGGCGCAATAGAGCTCCTTATGCCGGGAGTCCAGCCGGCCGAATTGTGGCAGGAGTCGAAGCGGTGGGAACAGTACGGTAAGGAACTCCTGCGCTTTACCGACCGCAAGGATGCCGAGTTCTGCCTCGGACCCACCCATGAGGAAGTGATTACCGATCTCGTTCGCCGCGAGGTTAAGAGCTATCGGCAGATGCCCTTGAACCTCTACCAGGTGCAGTCCAAGTTCCGTGACGAAATCCGCCCCCGGTTCGGCCTCATGCGCGGGCGTGAGTTCATCATGAAAGATGCCTACTCCTTTGATGTGAACTCCGAAGCGGCTGACAGCTCCTACGAAAAAATGTATCAGGCATACCGCCGCATCTTCCAGCGCTGCGGGCTCAGGTTCCGGGCAGTCGAGGCGGATACCGGCTCCATCGGCGGCTCGTCGTCCCACGAGTTCATGGTGCTTGCCGACTCCGGCGAAGACGCCATAGTTTCGTGCACCGCCTGCGAGTATGCAGCCAACGTGGAGAAGGCTGAAGCAAGGCCCTTCCCGGCACAGCATGCCGAGCCCAGGGATCTGGAAAAGGTCGAAACTCCCCAGAAGCGAAGCGTAGAAGAGGTTACCGGTTTCCTTGGCATTCCGGCTTCGGGGCTGGTGAAGACGCTTCTCTACGTTGCCGACGGCCAGCCGGTTGCGGCTCTTGTGCGCGGCGACCACGATCTGAACGAGATCAAGCTCAAGAATTTGCTGGGGTGCGAAGAGCTGGAGATGGCCGGAGAGGATGTGGTGGAGCGGGTGACCGGTGCCCCGGTGGGCTTTGCCGGTCCGGTGGGGCTGAAAATCAGGATAGTTGCCGATCTGCTGGTGGAGGGTATGAAAAACTTCGTCACTGGAGGCAATGCCCGCGACCTTCATTTCAAAAACGTGAACATCGGGCGCGATTTCACGCCGGCTCGCGTTGCCGATATCCGCAACGTTGTCCACGGCGATCCCTGCCCCCGCTGCGAGTCGGGGCACCTGGAGATGTGGCGCGGCATCGAGGTCGGGCACGTCTTCAAGCTGGGGACCAAATACTCCGAGGCCCTCCGCGCCACGTACCTGGATGCCGACGGCAAGGAGCAGGTGATCTTCATGGGGTGCTACGGCATCGGCATCAGCCGCACCGTGGCGGCTTGCATCGAGCAGAATCACGATTCCGACGGCATCATCTTCCCGATTCCCCTTGCACCGTTCCATTGCATCATTTCGGCGGTCAGCATGAAGGATGACCAGGTTGTTGCTGCTTGCGAGGATCTGTACCGGGCCCTCACCGACGCCGGGGTTGAGGTTATGTTCGATGACCGGGACGAGCGCCCCGGCTCCAAGTTCAAGGATGCCGACCTTATCGGGATCCCGCTCAGGATCGTCGTGGGAAGCAAAAATCTGGCGGATGGGAAGGTGGAGCTCAAGGTTCGCAAAGGCGGCGTAGTTTCCCTGCTTCCGCTGACCGAGGCGGTGGAGACGGTCAAAACGCTTGTCTCCGAGGCCCTCAACCAGTAATCATCTGAGGAGAAGATCGAGCAATGACAAGAGAACAGGCACGCGAAAAGGTTATTTTCGCCCTCGATACCGGTGAATTTGCCCATGTGCAGTATTGGGCCGAGACACTGTCGGACAAGGTGGGGATGTTCAAGATCGGGAAGCAGCTTTTTACTTCCTGTGGCCCGGCAGCCGTACGGATGATTCAGAAATTCGGCGGCGAGGTCTTCCTTGATTTAAAGTTCCATGACATACCCAACACCGTTGCAATGGCATCGGTGGAGGCGGCCCGTTTGGGAGTCAAGTTATTCAACCTGCATGCCCTGGGCGGCTACGAGATGATGGCGAAAACGGTGGAAGCCCTCGATAAGGAATTCAAGGGGGGCGAGAGGTCTAAGGTCCTGGCCGTCACCATTCTCACTTCGTCCACCGATGAGACCCTCAGGGACCTGGGAATCGAGCACAGCGTTCCCGATATGGTGGTGAGACTCGCCACCCTGGCAAAAAAAGCCGGCATTGACGGTGTGGTGGCCTCTCCCCGGGAGATTCCCCTTATCCGTGAGGCGTGCGGGAGCGATTTCCTGATCGTTACCCCCGGCGTCCGTCCCTCCTTTGCCGCCCTCAATGACCAGAAACGGGTCATGACGCCGGCCGAGGCGGTGAAGACGGGGAGCGATTATCTCGTCATCGGCCGTCCCATTGGCGATGCTCCGGACCCGGCAGCAGCCGCCGGAATGATCCTTGACGAGATTGTTGCCGGCTGAGCCGGCTGAAAGGTCAGGCGTGAAAGAAGAGATACTCTACGGAATAAACAGTGTCATGGAGGCCCTGCGCGGCAAGCGGAGGGCCTTCGAGCTGTTCGTGTCCCGTGAAGCCAACGATCGCCGTATGGAAAAGCTTTTAAAGCTTGCCGCGGAGAAGGGGGTCGCGGTCCGCAATCGCGACAAGCGGGATATCAGCCGTATCTGCGGCACAGAGCATCACCAGGGCGTAGCCATAAGGATGGAAGGCTTCACCTATGCCGAACTGGCCGATATCATCGCCGCCTGGCGCGAGTCGGGGGAAAGTGGCCTTATCCTCGCCCTTGACGGAGTTCAGGATCCCCACAACCTCGGAGCTCTCGTACGGAGTGCCGCCTGTGCGGGCGCCCATGGCGTCATAATCCCCAAGGATCGTGCTGCCCGCGTGAACGCAACAGTGGAGAAGAGCGCTGCCGGTGCTGCTGAAACCATTCCGATTGCCCAGGTTGCCAATATGGCCCAGGCCCTTGATGAGCTGAAAGAGGCGGGCTTCTGGATCTACGGTACGGCGGACAGTGCCGCTTCCTCTCTCTATGGGCAGGATCTGACCGGAAACGTAGTCGTGGTGATAGGCGGAGAAGGAGAGGGGGTAAGGCCCCTGGTGGCCAAGAGGTGTGATTTCCTCATCTCCATACCGCTCCGGGGAGGTGTCAGCTCTCTTAATGCGTCGGTAGCGGGAGGAGTGGTCCTGTTCGAGATTCTTCGCCAGCGGTCGGTTGTGTCCGGAGTTGCAGGGTAGGAAGAATTGGGGCGGGAATGTAAAAAGGGCTAGCCGATTGGCTGCCCTTTTGTATGTAATTGGTGCCGGAGGTCGGAATCGAACCGACATGGGATTGCTCCCGGCGGATTTTGAGTCCGCTGCGTCTACCAATTTCACCACTCCGGCAAAAGTGGACGGATTAAACCACATGAGCCGGGGAGGCGTCAAGAATAAATCCCTTTATGAATTTTCACGGAAAAAAATGTTGACACTGTCTGATACGTTTTGATATAAACCAAGTCTCTTTTGAACGGGGCTGTAGCTCAGCTGGGAGAGCGCTTGAATGGCATTCAAGAGGTCGTCAGTTCGATCCTGATCAGCTCCACCAAAACATTAAGGGGTTGGCCGAAAGGCCAACCCCTTTTTGCATCTGTCGCTCTTACTCTCCGGGTCTCTTGTGCCGGAGTCTTCATTTTTGTGGTGTGTTCCACGGTTTGTTTTTCTTGAAGAATCCTTTCATATTTAGTAAAGTTACACGATTTTAGTGACTGATGAGGAGGTTTGTCGATGGATGATATTCTTGGCGGGTGGAAACGGAGTCACTACTGCGGTAACCTGACGAAGGCCGATGTTGGGCGTGAGGTCGTCTTGATGGGGTGGGTCATGCGCCGGAGGGACCACGGCGGCCTGGTCTTCGTAGATCTCCGCGACCGTGAGGGCCTTGCCCAGATTGTATTTGATCCCGCGAAGGATGCCGATGCCCATCACAAGGCCGAGGCTATCCGTAATGAATATGTCGTTGCCGTTAAAGGCGAGGTTATTCCGCGTCCCGAAGGGACTGTTAATCCTGCCATGAAAACCGGCGAAGTCGAAATACTCGTCACCGAATGCAAGATCCTCAACCGCTCCAAACCTCTTCCCTTTACCCTTGATGACTATGTGGACGTTGCCGAGAATATCCGTCTTAAGTACCGTTATCTCGACTTGCGTCGTCCCGTTCTCCAGAACAATCTCATTCTCCGCTCGAAGGTAGCTCAGGTAACCCGTCAATATCTGACTGAAAACGGTTTCCTTGAGATAGAGACCCCGTTCCTTACCAAGTCTACCCCGGAAGGTGCCCGCGACTTCCTTGTCCCCTCCAGGATTAACCAGGGGACTTTTTATGCCCTGCCGCAGTCTCCCCAGATATTCAAGCAGATCCTGATGATTTCGGGCTTTGACCGTTATTTCCAGGTCGTGCGCTGTTTCCGTGACGAGGACCTTCGCGCCGACAGACAGCCTGAATTTACTCAGATCGATTGCGAAATGTCTTTCATTGATCGCGAAGATATCATCTCAGTCATGGAAGGGCTTATTGCGAAGATATTCGCGGAAGCCAAAGGGGTTGACGTTTCGCTGCCCGTCCCGCGCATGACCTACGCAGAGGCCATTCGCCGCTTTGGAGTTGACAACCCGGATATTCGCTTCGGTCTTGAGCTTGTCGAACTGACTGATATCGTCAAGGGGGCCGGTTTCAAGGTCTTTGCCGATGTGGCAGCTTCCGGCGGCATCATCAAGGGGCTTAACGCCAAGGGTTGCGCACGGTTTTCCCGCAAGGAAATCGATGACCTTGCCGAGTTTGCCAAGATTTATGGTGCAAAGGGCCTGGCCTACGTCAAGTTTGAGAATGGCGAATGGCATTCTCCAATCGCCAAATTCTTCTCACCGGAAGAAATTGCCTCAATGAACCGGGCATTCGAAGCCGAGGAGGGGGATCTTCTTCTCTTTGTCGCCGATAAGCCGAAAGTGGTCAATGATTCTCTTGGAAAGCTCCGCAACCATCTCGCCGGAATCCTTGGGCTAACTGATAAGGACACGTTCAAGTTTGTCTGGATTACAGACTTCCCTCTGCTTGAATGGGATGATGAAGAAAAAAGGTGGGCTGCCGTGCACCACCCCTTTACGGCCCCTATGGATGAGGATCTGGATAAAGTAGCATCTGACCCCGGCAGCTGCCGTGCTAAAGCGTACGACCTTGTTCTGAACGGAAACGAGATCGGTGGCGGTAGTATAAGGATTCATCAACAGGATGTTCAGTCTCGCATGTTCAGCCTGCTTGGTCTCTCCGAAGAAGAAGCCCGGGCAAAGTTCGGCTTCCTGCTCGACGCCCTGGAGTGCGGAACGCCTCCCCATGGCGGGATTGCCTTCGGTATGGACCGTCTTATCATGCTTCTTACGGGCAGCGATTCCATACGTGACGTTATTGCCTTCCCGAAAACGCAAAAAGGGGCGTGCCTCATGTCCGATGCCCCTTCCATTGTCGATACGAAGCAACTTAGGGAACTTGCGCTCAAGGTGACAGTCAAACAATAAGAGATTGGAAGTAACAATGAGAATATGGATGCTGGCAATGGTTTCAGTGCTGGCTCTGAATCTCGTGAGTTGTGCCCAGAAACTGCCGCGTTACCGCACTGAGGCACTGGTCAAATCTTCTGCCGTGAGGATGCAATGGGCCGCTCAAGGCAGGGACGAGGAATTCGCGAGCATCACGGATGCCCTCGAAGCCGGAGATCGATACCTTGAACGTGGCAAGCTCTCGGACGCGGAACAATATTACTTGCTCGCTTTGAGAAAAGCTGAAGTTGTCGAGCAGTTATTTGTGGATGAACAACTGCGCCTTGAAGCGCAGAAGCTTAAAGCAGAGGAAGAGCGTCGTGAAGCCGAGCGGCAGAGAGTTCTTGAGGAAAAGAATCGAAAGCTGATTGAAGAGCGTGAATTGGCGGCTCGAGAGATTTCGAGAAAAGCGGCGAAGGCTGCTGCTGCCAGGGAAAAGCAGCGGGAGGTTCGCCCTCTTGCATTTTCCCATACCGTTAAACGCGGTGAAACGTTGCCACAGATTGCGGCACGACCGGATGTGTATGGCGATGCATTGCTTTGGCCGCTGATATACCGCGCAAACAGGGATCAGATACGAGATCCGAAACGTATCTGGCCGGGACAGCTATTGAAGATACCTAGAAATGCCGGACGGGACGATATTGCGGAAGCTCGCCGTTACGCCCAGGAACGCCGCTTGCCATAAACCGAATAGATGTGAATTCAAGCCGGGATTTATCCCGGCTTTTTTTGTGTAACTACAGGGTATTTTTGCCTTCACATGAAAAATAGTTTTTCCTTGACAGTACATGCTGTTTTGCATACTGTATACACAGTTTAAGCCATAAAATTAAGTGTGGTTAATGTAGTATGTTTCACGACAATCCTGCTTAAAACGGGTTCGAATAAAGATTTTCAAGGTACCATGCTTTGCTGCCGGGTGAGAAGATGTGTGGCTGGCTGCGGGTCTGATCTGGTTTATATGGTAGCCTCTGGCGTATAGCCGTAAACAATAAAGGAGGAATCATGGCGACAAACAAGATTATTTGGACAGAGATTGATGAAGCACCTGCATTGGCAACGTACTCATTGCTCCCGATTATCCAGAAATTCACCAAAGGGACTGGTGTTGAGGTCGAGACAAGAGACATCTCTCTTGCGGGTAGAATCCTGGCAACGTTCCCAGACAAACTTCGTGATGATCAGAAAGTCGCCGATTACCTGGCTGAACTTGGTGAACTCACTCAGAAGCTTGATGCCAACATCATTAAGTTGCCGAATATCAGTGCATCTGTGCCCCAGCTCAAAGAGGCCATCAAGGAGCTGCAGTCTAAGGGATACGATATACCCGACTATCCTGAAGAGCCGCAAAATGATGCCGAGAAAGCAATAAAAGAGCGTTATTCCAAAGTGCTGGGGAGCGCGGTTAACCCCGTTCTCCGTGAAGGTAACTCCGACCGGCGCGCTCCTATCTCCGTCAAAAACTTCTCCAAGAAGCATCCCCACAAGCTGGGTGCCTGGACTCCCGATTCAAAGGCTGAAGTATCCCATATGAACTCCGGAGATTTCTATGGTAATGAGAAGTCCATTGTCATGGAGAACGGTGGCGGTTTCAAAATCGAGTTGGTTGGCAAGGACGGTAAGGTAACTGTTCTCAAAGACAAGCTCGTTGCAGAGAAAGGTGAAATCCTTGACGGCACCTTCATGAGTGTGAAAGCACTCAGGAAGTTTTTTGGAGAGCAAATAGAAGACGCCAAGAACAATGGCCAGTTGCTTTCCTTGCACCTCAAAGCAACCATGATGAAGGTGTCTGATCCGATTATGTTCGGTCACGCCATCTATGTCTTCTTCAAGGAAGTATTCGATAAGCACGCTGCAACATTTAAAGAGCTTGGTGTGAACCCCAATATGGGGCTTGGCGATCTTTACAAGAAGATACAGTCACTCCCTGAAGCCAAGAGGGCTGAGATTGAGGCAGACATTCAGGCCGTGTATGCGAAGCGTCCTGCTCTGGCAATGGTTGACTCCGACAAGGGCATTACAAACCTTCACGCATCAAATGATATCATTGTTGACGCATCCATGCCGGTTGTTGTTCGTGAGTCAGGGAAAATGTGGGGCCCCGATGGCAAGCTTCACGACACAAAGGCGCTGATTCCCGATCGTTGCTATGCAACCATATATAAGGAAATTATCAAGGATTGCCAGAAAAACGGCGCTCTTGATCCCGCAACGATGGGTTCCGTGCCCAACGTTGGTCTCATGGCTCAGAAGGCAGAAGAATACGGGTCACACCCGACTACCTTCGAAATTCCTGCTGATGGGACTGTTCGCGTTGTGGATGCGGATGGCAAGGTGCTGATGGAACATGTTGTTGAAGAGGGTGACATCTGGCGGATGTCCAGGGCAAAAGATATCCCGATTCAGGACTGGGTGAAACTAGCCGTCCGCAGGGCTCGGGCAACAGGTGCCCATGCCGTGTTCTGGCTTGACAAGAACAGGGCTCACGATGCGAATGTCATTGCAAAAGTACAAAAATACCTGAAAGACCATGATACTACCGGTCTTGAAATCAAGATCCTTGAGCCGGTGGAAGCTATGCGCTATTCGCTGGAGAGGATCCGCAAAGGTCTCGATACGATCTCCGTTACCGGCAACGCACTTCGCGACTATCTTACCGACCTTTTCCCCATTCTGGAAGTTGGCACAAGTGCCAAGATGCTTTCGATCGTTCCCCTCCTCGCCGGTGGTGGACTGTTCGAAACGGGTGCGGGCGGTTCTGCTCCCAAGCATGTCCAGCAGTTTGTAAAAGAAGGATACCTGCGTTGGGATTCACTGGGTGAATTCTCGGCGTTCGGCGCCGCTCTTGAGCATCTTGCGGCAACCTTCAAAAATGAAAAAGCTCAGGTTCTTGCTGAAGGCCTTGATAAGGCCATTGCCAAGTTCCTTGACAACAACAAATCGCCTGCACGTAAAGTCGGTCAGATCGACAACCGCGGAAGCCACTTCTACCTTGCTCTCTACTGGGCAGAGGCACTTGCCGAGCAGACAAAAGACAAGGAGTTGCAGGCCAAATTCGCCAAGGTAGCAGAGCAGCTTTCGGCCAATGCTGAAAAAATTGATGCTGAACTGATCGCAGCTCAAGGCAAGCCTGTTGACATGGGGGGTTATTACGCTCCTGATAAAGAAAAAGTATCCAAGGCAATGCGTCCGAGTCCGACTCTTAACGCTATAATTGATGCTATCTAACCAAGTGGGTTGTTGAACACCAATTAATAATGGAGGAAGAAAACATGGCACGTAAGAAAATTGCTCTCATCGGTGGTGGTCAGATTGGTGGCGTTCTTGCTCAACTTTGCGCACTGCGTGAACTTGGCGATGTTGTTATGTATGACATCGTTGAAGGTCTTCCCCAGGGGAAAATGCTGGACATCGCTGAAGTCGGCCCGGTGGACAGCTTTGATGTCAATCTGAAAGGTACCAACAGCTACGAGGATATTGCCGGTGCCGATGTAGTTATCGTTACCGCTGGCCTTCCCCGTAAGCCCGGCATGAGCCGTGACGACCTTATTGAAGTTAACTCCAAAATTATGACCCAGGTTGCCGAGGGCATTAAGCAGAATGCCCCCAATGCCTTCGTCATCGTTATTTCAAACCCTCTGGACGCAATGGTTACCCTTTGCCAGAAAGTCACCGGATTCCCCTATAACAGGGTTATCGGCCAGGCTGGCGTTCTTGACTCCTCCCGTTTTGCTGCCTTCATCGCCTGGGAGCTGGGCGTATCCGTCAAGGACGTTGTTGCGGTTACCCTTGGCGGCCACGGTGACGACATGGTTCCGCTCGTACGTTACACCAGCGTATGCGGCATTCCGGTCATGGAACTCCTTGAGCGCAAGTACAAGGATAAGGCAAAAGCCAAGGAAGTCATGGAAGCAATGGTTAAGCGTACCCGCGGTGCAGGCGGCGAGGTTGTTGCTCTTCTCAAGACCGGCTCTGCCTTCTACTCACCTGCTTCTGCTGCCATCGCCATGACCGAAGCTATTCTCGGCGATCAGAAGCGTGTTCTCCCGAGCTGCTGCTATCTCCAGGGTGAGTTTGGCGTGAATGGTTACTATGTTGGCGTACCGGCGGTTCTGGGTGCTAATGGCGTTGAGCAGATCATTGAGTTCAATCTTGATGCTGAAGAGCAGGCGATGATGGATAAGTCGGTTGCCGCAGTTAAGAGCCTCGTTGACAGCCTCAATCTTAAGTAATATTTCATACTCCTGAAACAAGGCAAAAGAAGGGTCCTGTGCCCTTCTTTTGCCTTGTTAGGGCATTTTTTTTAAAAAAAGAAGATATGTGTAACTTAATATTTTCTAAATCTTGAAAATGTATACACGACTGTGTTATAAACACAAAAGTTTTGCCGGAAACGGCTTCATTTTAGTAAAGGAGCGTATCTAGATGGAAAAAAAGCTTCCGACTATCGAGATTATTGAGAAGTACTGTAAGGGCTGCCACATCTGTGTTGAGTTTTGCCCTACAAAGGTACTGGAGATGAAAGGTTTCGTTGTTGGGGTGAAAAACCTCGAAGCCTGCATCAAATGCATGCAGTGCGAGTTGCGCTGCCCTGATTTCGCTATCAAGGTCACCCCGTAACCATTCCAAGAGGAGGTATTTGACGTGGCTAAGAAAGTTGCACTTCTCCAGGGTAACGAGGCCGGTGCTCACGGTGCTCTTTACGCTGGCTGCCGGTTTTTCGCCGGTTACCCTATTACTCCATCCACTGAGGTGGCCGAGGTAATGTCCGCTGAGCTTCCCAAAGTTGGTGGGAAGTTCATTCAGATGGAAGATGAAATTGGAGCTATGGCTGCTGTTATCGGTGGATCCCTGACCGGTGCCAAGGTTCTTACTGCTACTTCCGGTCCTGGCCTCTCCCTTAAGCAGGAAAACATTGGTTATGCCTGCATTTCCGAAGTTCCTGCCGTAATTTTCAACGTTATGCGCGGCGGGCCTTCCACCGGTATGCCGACCGGACCTTCGCAGTCTGACGTTATGTGCGCCAAGTGGGGAACCCACGGTGACCATCCCGCTATCTGCCTTGTTCCTGCATCGGTTCAGGAAATTTTCGAAGAGACGGTTCGGGCCTTTAACCTGGCTGAGAAGTATCGCACCCCGGTTATGATTATGCCTGACGAAATTGTCGCTCACATGCGTGAGCGGATTGTCTTCCCTGAGCCGGGCGAACTGGAAGTTATTGATCGCACTAAGCCTTCCGTACCCCCCGAGCAGTACAAGCCCTACGACACTTCCTTCGGTGATGTACCGCCTCTTGCAGCATTCGGTTCCGGTTACAAGTTCCATGTTACCGGCCTCAACAAGATGCAGGACGGTTTCCCGACCACCAAGGCCGAGGTAGTTCAAGCGGAAGAAGAGCGTCAGGTTCGCAAGGTTGAAGCTAATAAAGCTGACATCATGAAGTGGGAAGAGTACCTGTGCGATGATGCTGATGTTATCGTCGTAGCTTTCGGCTCCACTTCCCGTTCGGCTCGTTTTGCAGTTAATGAAGCACGCAAGAATGGCATCAAGGCCGGTCTGTTCCGGATTATCACCTTCTGGCCGTTCCCCGAGGAGCGCCTCATGGAGCTCTCCAAGAAGGTCAAGGGTTTCATTACTCCGGAAATGAACCTCGGCATGTGTACTGGTTTGGTAAAAGGATGCATCGAGGGGAATGCTCCGGTTCTCGGTATTTTCCGTGTTGACGGTGAGCCGATCAACCCGGGTCAGATCCTCGATAAGATGAAGGAGGTCAAGTAACCATGGCGTTTGATTACGATAAGTATATCCGTCCCGGGAAACTGCCGCACATCTGGTGCCCTGGCTGCGGCCACGGGATTGTCATGAAAGGTCTTATCCGTGCAATGGATTCTCTTAACCTGAAAAAGGAAGAGACCGCCATTGTATCTGGTATTGGCTGCGCTTCACGTCTGCCGGGATATATTGATTGCTGTACGCTGCACACGGCCCATGGTCGCGCTGCGGCATTCGCTACGGGCGTCAAGATGGCAAAGCCTGAGATGACGGTTATCCTCTGTGGCGGTGACGGCGATGGTACGGCTATCGGTGGCAACCACTTCATCCATGCCTGCCGTCGTAACATCGACATGACCTACATCATCATGAACAACTATATCTACGGGATGACCGGCGGTCAGTTCTCTCCCTGCACACCGACTGGTGCAAAGGCATCCACGACTCCTTATGGCAACCCGGACCCCGGTTTTGACATTGCCAAGCTTGCCATCGGCGCTGGCGCATCCTTTGTCGCCCGCGGTACGGCATACCATGCTGCACAGCTCGACAAGCTCATTGCTGAAGCTATTCAGCACAAAGGCTTCTCCGTTGTCGAAATCCTCGATGACTGCCCGACTACCTACGGACGTCGCAACAAGTACAAGTCGGTTGTCGAGATGATGAACCGTCTCAAGGAAGTAGCCGTACCGGTTAAGGCTGCCGAGAAGATGACAGCTGAACAGCTTGAAGGCAAGATTCTTACGGGTGTTCTGCATAAAGTTGAAAAACCCGAGTACTGCGAGGAGTACGCGAAGGTTCTCCAGCGTGCCCAGGCTGCCAAATAATCACCCTGTTTGCAAAGGAGACTACACAGATGGCAGGAAGATATGAGATTCGTTTTTCCGGGGCTGGCGGTCAGGGCCTGATTCTGGCTGGTGTAATCATGGCCGAGGCAGCCTCTATTTATCAGGGCATTCAGGCTGTACAGTCCCAAAGTTATGGTCCAGAGGCCCGTGGTGGTGCATCGAAATCAGAGGTTATCATTTCTGATGAATCTATCGACTATCCTAAGGCAACCCGTGTTGATGCGCTTCTCGCTCTTACGCAAGAGGCCTGCGACAAGTACTCCCACGACCTGAAAGAGGGTGGGGTTCTGCTCATCGACTCCGACCTCGTTAAGACCCAGCCGAAGGGGAGTTTCAAGGTTGTGTCGTTCCCGATTATCAACACGGCCAAGAATGAAGTCGGTCGGGAGATTGTTGCCAATATCGTTGCACTTGGCGCCATGGTTGCTCTGACCGAGGTGGTTGACAAGGAAAATGCCGAGAAAGCTGTTCTCGCGCGTGTACCTGAAGCTTTTATCGAGCTGAACCGGAAAGCTTTCCAACTTGGCTACGATAAAGCATTGGCTGCGAAGGCTTAATTCATTTCCTTCGTGCATAACTGGAAAGGCCCGGGCCGCTGGCTCGGGCCTTTTTTTGTTCCCACTCCTGATTCTTGCTGTTTGAGGTATTCTGGAGTATATAAATACATCGAATAGCGCGGTTACCTTTATACGATTGAATTGTACTTAAGCTTTGACTCACACCATTAAATCGATTACTTTGTGAAAAACTTCTGACCAAGGAGATTGGGATGTTCCTTCTTCCCAAGGGAAATCCACTGTATGAAAATATTGCTGCCGCCAAGGTGAAGCTTCCCGACATGTTCGAGAAGCTCAGGTCGGGGGGGTTCACAGGTTACCTCAATTTTACCTTTCCCTCGTCACTGGCGATTCTCTTCTTTGAAGCCGGCAAGCTGATCAGTGCCATGCATGAGCAAGGCGGCAAGAAGCTCACCGGTTTTGAGGCGATTGCCGGTGTCTGTTCGGATATTTTCAGCGGTGGGGGGAGTCTTAGCGTCTACAAGCTTTCCAAGGATCTTGTCATGTGCCTGCATGCTGCGATCCACGGAGATGTTCTCTACGAAAACCAGGAATTGAAACTGATTGATGTCAAGGGACTCCTTGAGAAAATGAAAGCTAAAAGGCTCAACGGTTGTCTCAGAATTTACACCGATGAGCGGACGGCTCTTATTTTCTACAAGGAGGGGGCTCCCCTCGGTTTTTTCCACGACGGTTCCACCGATATTGAAACTTCAGCAACCGAATCCCAGAAGATAGCCGGCCTTCCTGGTGCTAAAATCGATATTTTATCCACGAAAAGTGTCGATGAGTTGATGCATTACGACCTCCTCGAGATGGTTAACGTTGCTAAGCTTTGGGATTCCACCAGCAGCAGGTTTGCCTCTGAACGGGATAAAATCCGCAGGGAGGCTGAAGTTGTTGACCGGTACCAGGAGGAGGATAAGCTCCGGGAGCTGGAGGACGACCTTAAGGAAGTTGCCAAGGCCTATGTGGGCAAAATGGGAGTTTCTTTGGTTGAGAAGGAGCTTAATGATCGGGGAGGCCGCAAGATTCTTTTGGACAGTGCGCTTACGGGTGCTTTCCTGAGTGGGGTAGAGAAGGGTGCCAAGCTGCTTACCAGCATTTCCAAAACTAAAGAAATGCTGGATACCATGAGAACTGAGATTGCTCAACGGATCTGAGTGGCCGTTGACGGAAGATTTTTATAGCAGGGTGGGGGAACAATGGCGGATATCACCACGGTTGACCTTGTACAGATAGTATTCTGGTTCCTGGCGGGCTGTATCAGCTTCTATTTCAGCATCGGAAACGCCAGGGTCTGGACCAGTATTTCCATGGGCTTCTTCTTGATTTTCCTGAGTCAGCTCTATGTTGTCGAGAAAGCCCTTGATATGCCTTGGACTGCTTACACGCAGCTTGAGGCCATTCACTACATCATCGGCACCATTGCGATTATGGTCATGACCCATGGATTCCAGGAGTATTACATCTTCAGCCGTACTCTGGAGCTTGGCGGCAGCAAGGTCGCGGTGTATCTCACGGTTCTGGGTGTTGTTGCCGCTTCGGTGGTGTTTGTTTTCATAAATCCTGAACCCCAGTACACGGTACTCCGTAATATAAGCATGATAGAGAATACCACATGGGTTTTCCTCTCCCTGGTAAACCTCGATATGGTCAGAAAGATTTACGTACAGATACGCGATTCGGTTATCGCCAAGGGGTTCATCGGATTTGGCATTGTCTTTATCGCCCTTTTCCTCTGGAAGGGGGCGGAGCTCTATCTCCAGGTTTACAATTGGGACGCGGACTGGAATATTATTATGCAGAACCTGGGGGGCGTGGTTCCTGATTTGTACCAGGGACGCCGCGGCTTCTCCGCAACCGTTCATGATTATGCCGGCCTCTTTTCGGGCCTTTCGGTGGGTGGTACGTTTATTTACCTTCTGAAGTTGTTGCGTTAAGGCTCTTTATTGGAGCTTGAATATTCGAGAAAAGGGCTGAAAGGCCCTTTTCTCGTTTGTCGGCCTGGAACAGCCTGCTCCGCCCATGCTCGGGGACTGCATGCACCATCTTTTCGGTGAATATCTGCAACAACACGGTTATTGGGTGCTCTTCCTATGGACTTTCCTGGAAGGCGAGGCAGGGCTTATCCTGGCCGGATTCCTTGCTTTCCAAGGGTACCTGCAACTCCCCGGAGTAATTGCAACGGCTATGGGGGGCGCATTCCTCGGCGACCAGTTCTACTTTTATCTTGGGCGGTGGAAGGGGCCGTGGCTGCTAAAGATGTTCACCCTTATCGCCCGCAAGTTCCGCAAAGCCTTGAGGCTCATCGAAAAGTACGGAACTTTTGTCGCATTCGTCTCGCGATATACCTACGGTTTTAGAATCATTCTCCCGATAATTCTCGGCATGACGACCTTTCCGGCGGTACGTTTCCTCTTCCTCAATCTGGCGAGTGCATTTATCTGGGCGGTGGCATTTTCCCTGGCTGGTTATTTTTTCGGGAAGAGTGCCTCGCTGTTTGTGGATGATGTGAGCCGCTACGAGATGCATCTGCTGGGGATTCTCGCTGCCTTGATTTTTGTTATGTGGCTCCTCCATTTCGTCCATGCCTGGTTCAGGCGCAAACCGGCCCGGACACGTTTAAAAAGGATGCGTGAAGAACGACGCACGACTCGTGATCAGCAGTAAGCAGATACTGGAGAACTTTGATGACCGTTTCGATTAGAGACAGAATTGCTATTGTACTTGTTGAACCACAGAGCCCGGGGAATGTGGGAATGGTCTGTCGGGCCATGAAGAATATGGGACTGGCAGAGCTTCGCATTGTGAAGGGGTGCCCCATTGACCATCCCGAGGCGTTCAAGTTTGCCGTTTCGGCAAAGGATCTCCTGGAGTCTGCCAGGGTTTTACCGTCACTTGAGGAGGCATTGGCCGATACGGAGCTTTCAGTCGCCACTACTCGGCGCCATGGGAAGTACCGCCAGGAGATATTCAGCCCCCAAGAGATCGTGCGTAAGATCGAGGCAAATCTGACCGGAAACCGTGCGGCGCTCGTGTTCGGCCGCGAGGACAGCGGTCTCACCACCGACGAGCTTTCCCTCTGCCGGTGGCATGCCACAATTTCCACCTCATCGGAGTATGGGTCCCTGAACCTGGCCCAAGCGGTGCTCATTTTCTGCTATGAGCTCTTTACTGGCATCGGGGAGGGAACTCTGTCCGGCGAAGCCCGCACCCTTGCCGGGAGCGCTTCTCAAGAGGCGTTCTTTGGGCAGATGGAGCGCACTCTCATGCGAATTGGTTTCCTCAATCCCCAGAACCCGGACCACATTATCCGTACACTCCGCCGCATCTTTTCCCGTGCCGAACTGGATGACCGCGAAGTGACCATCATGCGCGGCATGATGACCCAGATTGATTGGGCCACGGACCAATTCAGGGGGAAAAAGGGGCAATGAACGTCGAAACCATGCTTGGTCTTGTAGCCGGCGCGACGACAAGCATTGCGGTTGTGCCCCAGGTGGCGAGGGCGTACCGCACGAAGCGCGTGCACGATATATCAATCTGGCAGCCGGTTATCCTGGTTTGCGGGATGATCTTGTGGCTCGCCTATGGCGTCATTATCGGAGACATTCCACTCATTGCCGCCAATAGTTTTTCCATTGTCTGCAACGGCATTCTGATCGCAATGAAATTTTTGTACCACGGGGATGACAACGCAGTTAATCGTGATTATTCTTTGAGACAAACTACTCAACCGGAGGATTTATGAAACGAATAGTTCAGCTCGTTCTTGCAGTGGTTATGCTTTCGATGCTGTCCGGATGCGGCTATAACGTCATGCAGGCCCAGGAAGAGGCGGTCTTTGCCTCCTGGGGTGATGTGGAGGCAGCGTACCAGCGGCGGGCCGACCTGATTCCAAACCTGGTGGAGGTTGTTAAAGGATACGCCAAGCATGAGGCCGACACCCTTACGGCGGTCACCGAAGCCCGGGCCAAAGTGGGGTCCATGCAGGTGACGAAGGATACGCTCAACAACCCTGAGACGTTCGCCAAGTTCCAGCAGGCCCAGGGTGAGCTTTCAAGCGCACTTTCCCGACTGATGGTGGTTGTGGAGCGTTATCCCGACCTAAAGGCGAACCAGAACTTCCTCGATCTCCAGAACCAGCTGGAGGGGACGGAAAACCGGATCAACGTGGCCCGCACCCGGTACAACAAGGCGGTCCAGGATTTCAATACCAGTATCCGCAGCTTCCCCAATAACCTAACCAATAATTTCCTGCTGCATCTGGAGCGGAAGGAGCCCTTCAAGGCTGAAGAAGGGGCAAAAACGGCGCCCAAGGTGAAGTTCTAGCCGTGGCCTGAATGAAACGCCTGTTCCTTGCCATATTCCTGCTCCTGATTCCGGCGCTTGCTTCGGCCCTCGACGTGCCACCTTTGCGTGGCTATGTGAATGACTACGCCGGTGTGCTATCTGCCGGCACTGTGCAACAACTGGAGCAGACCCTTTCCGGATTCGAGCAGAGCGACTCGACCCAGATCGTGGTCCTCACGGTGCCGTCCCTGGAAGGCGATGATCTGGAGACGTTTTCCATCCGGGTTGCGGAGTCGTGGCAGATCGGCCAGAAGGGTAAGGACAATGGGGCAATCCTCCTGGTCGCGAAAGCTGAACGCAAGGTGAGGATAGAGGTCGGCCGCGGGCTTGAAGGGACACTTACCGACCTCGTCTCGGGGCGTATCATCCGGGGGGAGATTACCCCCCGTTTCAGGCAGGGAGATTTTGACGGCGGCGTCATGGCCGGCGTCTCAGCTATCATGGCCACCGTGAAGGGGGAGTACGCCGCTGCGCCACGCGATCTGAGACAGGGACGAAAGAGCGCACCGCCCGTGGCCGGCCTCCTCTTCTTTCTTGGTGTCGCGTGCGTCTTCCTGGGGGCTTTTTCGCGCCTGCTTGGAGGCCTTGCCGGGGCCGCAGGCCTGCCGATTGTGGCCGCGCTTTCCTTTCCGGGCCTTGGACTGGCAATTCTTGCGGGATTGGTTGTTGCCGGATTTCTGCTCGGCATCTTCCTGACATTTCTCTTCGGCGGTGGCGGAGGTGGTGGAGGAGGCCATTGGGGCGGCACCACCTATGGTGGCGGTTTCGGCGGTGGATTCGGCGGCGGCTGGTCATCTGGCGGGGGAGGTTTTTCCGGTGGCGGCGGTGGATTCGGCGGTGGCGGAGCGTCCGGTGACTGGTGATTCCGGCATGGGAGGAAATGCGTGAAGAAAGCGGATGATTTTTTCACCCATGAGGAACGGGAGCGGATCCGTGCTGCGGTGGCAGAGTCGGAACGGCTGACCTCAGGTGAAATTGCCACCATGGTGGTGGATGCCAGCGACAGCTACCGTGAGGCGGAAATCCTTGGTGCAGTGCTTCTGTCCGGCCTTTTGTCGCTAATCGTCGCTGTGGCGGTCCAGCATGTGACCATCTGGTCGTACATTCCCCTTGTGGTACTGCTTTATTTCCCCTGCCGGCAGCTCTTCAGGTTCGTGCCGCGGCTCAAACTGCCTTTCGCCGGCCGGCGGCGGCTTGTCGAGACGGTTCGGGAGAGGGCGATTCGGGCATTTTACGAAAAAGGGCTTTACCGAACCCAGGGGGAGACAGGCATCCTCATTTTCATATCCCTTCTGGAACATAAAGTCTGGATTCTCGGCGATCGGGGAATCAATGAAAAAATTCAGCCCGATTTCTGGCGAAAGCTTGCTTCTGAGCTTGCCGGCGGCCTCCGGCAAGTGCGTGCCTGCGATTCTCTTGTTGCGGTAATTACTGCGTGCGGTGTTGAACTTGCGGCACATTTCCCGCCCCGTTCTGATGATGTGAATGAACTTCGGGACGATATTCTCACTGACTCTTCTTCCTAACCATAATAACTGCTAGTGAACACCTTCAGAATCTGCGGCTGTTTTCTGCCTCTTCAGCAAGAGCAGGAACGGCATAACCCCCAGAAACGTTAATCCCACAATCCAGAAAATGTGGTTGTAGGCGAGCATTCCCGCTTGGCGCTGTACTGTGCCGTAGATGGCCGCCAATGACGCCTTGTCGGCGCTCACGGCATCAATGCCTCGGAGCATGAAGCCATGTTTCAGCTGCTCCAGTTGCTGCCGGGCAACGGGATTGTATGTCGAGACGCTGTCCACCAGTACGTTCTGGTAGAATTGATGATAGCGGGAGAGGAGCGTTGCGCAGACGGCAATGCCGACGCTGCCGCCGACCGTGCGCAAAAGATTGTACAAACCGGTGGCATTGCCCATTTCCTCCTTCGGAATGGAGCCGAGGGTGAGTGTCGACAGTGGTACAAACAGCATGGCGAGCCCAACGCCGAGTATTACCCGCGGCCAGACAAAATCCCAGTAACCTGCTTCCAGCGTGAATCCCCGCATCTGAAACATGGCCCATGCGCTGATTATGAGCCCCGCCAGGACCACTTTCCTCCCGTCATATTTCGAGATGATTACCCCGACAAAGGGCATGGTGATTAGTGTCGCGACACCCCCGGGGGCCAGGACCATCCCGGCAAGGGTTGCATCGTATCCCATCAGGGTCTGGAGGAAGAGGGGGAGGAGCACAATGGAGCCGTAGAGACCGAAACCGATCATGAACAGAACGAAATTCCCTGCGGAAAATGAGACATTTTGGAAGAGGCGCAGGTTGACGATTGGGTGTTCATGCTTCAGTTCAATGTAAATGAGTGCGAGCAGCGCTGCAGCCGAGAGGATGGCGCAGGTAATAATGAAAGATGAGTTGAACCAGTCATCCTGCTGACCCTTGTCGAGGACGATCTGTAGCGTCCCCAGGCCGATGATCAGCATGCTCAGCCCCCACCAGTCTATAGAGGCTTTTGCCCGGCGCAGATATGGCGGGTCGAAAATAAAATAATTGGCCATTATGACGGCAATTATGCCGATGGGGATGTTGATGTAGAATATCCAGCGCCAATTAAGGTTGTCGGTTATCCAGCCGCCGAGCGCCGGGCCGATGATCGGTCCGAACATGGCACCGATGCCGAAGATGGCGTTGGCCATTCCCCGCTCATGGGGAGGGAAGGTCTCCAGGAGGATTGCCTGGCTGCTGGGGATGAGGGCGCCTCCTGCCGCTCCCTGCAGGATGCGGAAGAATATCAGTAACGGCAGGTTAGGGGCGGCTCCGCACAGGAGCGAGGCAAGGGTGAAGAGCGTGATGCAGGTGATGAGGAAGCGCTTTCTGCCGAAAATGCGGGCGAGCCAGCCGGTCATGGGGAGCACCACGGCGTTGCTCACCATGTAGGAGGTCAGGACCCACGTAACTTCGTCGGTGCCTGCGTTGAGGCTCCCCTGCATGTGCGGGAGCGCCACGTTGGCCACTGACGTGTCCACGATTTCCATGATAGTCGGGAGCATCACAGTGAGAGTGATAATCCACTTGTTGATTTCCTTGACCGGCGTCTCCAATGTAGATCCTAGAAGGGTAAGAAATCCTTGAGGATTTCGCCGATTTTCCGTTCAATCATTACTGTGGGGACTACGCTCATCCCTACCCGGAGCTGGTGTTGCGGATCGCTCTCGGGATCGACCACAATTTTTACCGGCACCCGCTGCACCACTTTTACGTAGTTGCCGGTGGCGTTTTCGGGGGGAAGCAGCGAGAAGGCTGCGCCTGTCCCTGCCATAATGCTTTCCACTCTGCCGGTGAAGGTGCGGGACGGGTAGGCGTCAACTGTGAATGTCACCCGCTGTCCCGGTTTCATGTGGGAAAGCTGGCTTTCCTTGTAGTTGGCCGTTACCCAGGCATCGTCGAGTGCAACCACGGCCATGAGAGGCTGCCCGGCCTGGATTGTCGTGCCCGGTTCAACAGATTTGCGGGTCACGTAGCCGTCGGCGGGGGAGACAATCTTCGTGTATGAGAGACTGAGGGCTGCCTCGCGCAGCTTTGCCTCGCGCTGGGCGACCCGTGCCTCCTTGCCGCCGCTTCCGGCAAGTCCCAGTTGGGCCTGGGCCTTGCGTACCCCTTCCTCGGCCTCTCGAAGCTGGGCTGCCGCCACCCTGCGGGCTGTTTCGAGGCGGTCGAGCTGCTCACGGGGAATGACTTCTTTAGCAAAGAGAGCGCTGCCCCTTTTGAGATCAAGCTCTGCCTGATCGAGTCCCGCCCGAGCATGGGCAACAATTGCCCGTGCCGCTTCCACCTGGGCATAGTCGCCGGAAGTCTCGTTCCGTGCCATGTCCAGATCGGCCGCTGCCACCTGAACCCGCACATCATAGTCGGAAGGGTCGAGTTCTACGAGGGGCTCTCCCTTATTAACCATCTGATTGTCATGTACGTAGACGGTGGTCACCGTGCCCGGAACACGGGGTGACACAGGGTGGATGTGTGCTTCGATGAATGCGTTGTCCGTCGTAATATGGGTTTTGCTTCTGATGAGCCAGCGCAATCCGGCCAAAAGGCAGACGGCAATAATCAGGATAAGGATTATCCCGGCCCGCTTGCGTCCACCGCCCCGCCGTTTATTCTGCGGGTTGTTTTCTCCGGTTTCTGTCACGGCGGTGTTTTCCCCCTGCGTAGCTTCCGTAGATCCTTCCAGACTCATTCCTACAGTTCCCCCATCGCTTTTTTGACCCTTGCCGTTGCAACCTGGTAGTTGAATACAGCCCGGAAATAATCGGTTCTGATCTGCGTGAGGAGCGTCTGGGCGTCAATGACGTCGGTTGCCGTCCCCACCTGGGCCTGATACCGGTCGCGGTTGATGCGCAGGTTCTCTTCCCCCTGGCGGATTGCCGTTTCCACTGTCCGGATCTGCTCGACGGCAACGCGGGCATCATTGAGAGCTGTTGCCAGTTCCAGGCGGATCTGCTCTTGGGCCAGACGCAGATTGTCCCGTTGCTTCATCAGATCTGCCGTGGACTGGCGGAGTCGCGAGGTGGTGGCGAAACCGTCGAAGAGATTTACGCGCACCCCCACGGTGGCGGCGTAAATGGCCTGCTCCCGCACCTTGCTGTTTTCAACGTAGTCAATGCTTCCTTTGGCAAAAAGTTCGGGGTAGTAGTCGGAACGGGAAGCGGATACCTCTGCTTCGCCCGCTTCAACCATCTTGGCAAGTGACGCGAGTTCGGGACGGTTCGCCAAGGCTTTTTGTTCGGCTGCGCCTCCGTCCGGAAGGGTATCCAGTGGGTTCTTTTCCTCAAGATCAGCCCGGAAGGGAAGGGGGCGTCCGGTCAGGTAGTTGAGATATAGCCAGCGGTTTTCCGAGAGATTTGCCGCGGCGAGCCGCTTCTGTCGGCTGTCGGCCAGCTTGACTTCGGCCTGAAGGAGGTCGTTGCGTGTCACTACCCCCTGTTCGTAGAGGTTTGTGGCTATTCGCAGGTGATCGGTTCGCTGGACAACCTCCTCGTCGGCAGCGCCGATAATCTTTCGCGCTTCGAGAATGCCGTAATAGGCCTCGACCACCTGCATGAAAACGTCCTGTTCCCGGGCATGATAGGTGCTGTCAACGGCGTCTTTGAGGAGTGACGCCCGTCGGGCACGGGATGAGGTGCGGCCGAAGTCGTAGATGGTCTGGGTGGCGGTGACGCCGAAGAATCCGTAGTTCGCGTCCTGGGTTTCGGCCTCCTGGCCTCTTATGGCAACGGCCTGGGGGGCTGCTTGCAGAGTGTATCCCCCCTGGATATCAAGTCTGGGAAGATAGCCGCTTTTGGCCTGGGTGATATTCTCCGCGGCGATCCGGGTGTCATGGGCCGTTACGGTCAGGGAGTAGTTGCCAGTGGCGGCCCTGCTCAGGCACTCATCAAGGGAAAGAGTTTCGGCATTTGCCGTTGCCGAGAGGGATAGGATTGTTGCCGCTCCGAGGAGCAGCCTGTGCAATGCCAATTGGGAGATTGGCTTTTTATGGTGTTCCTGCATGGAGAATCCTCCTGGTTATGACGTGATTCTTGAGGGGGCATACAGGGCTGTTCGATGCTGACGAGTGAATGCGAAGAACATCACTTCGTGAATGCGATAAACATCAGCGGTCTTTATGGTGATGGAGCAGTGGTAATCGTTGTTTCTCCCTGCTTGACGGAGCTTTTGTCGAGCAGGGCATTCAGGAGATTATCCTCACCTCCACTGACGGATGCCGGTGTCATCAAGTGTGTTGATTTTTCGGGATTTGCCGGATAGAGGGTGCGGTAGAGCTGGGTACCGGTGAATACTTTTTTCACATATTCCCTGGTTTCGTAATAGGGTATATTTTCGATAAACTCATCATTGCGCTGATACGAAAGGTTGCGGCGCCAACGGTCGACAGGGGTGGAGCCTGCGTTGTATGCGGCCACGGCGGCGACGGTGTTGCCGTTGTACTGATCCAGCAGCCATTTCAGATGGCGTACCCCAAGGCTTACATTGAATTCGGGGTCCGTTAGGCGGGTGGAGATGGCTCCGTTGCCTCCAGTTACCATTCCCTTGGCGGTGGAAGGCATGAGCTGCATGAGCCCCACAGCACCGGCAGGGGAGACGACGGTTGGCGAGAAGCTGCTCTCCGCCTTGATGATGGCATAGACAAGTTCCTGTGGCACCCCTTGGCCGGCGGCCTGGCGTGCCACGGTTTCCCGGAAGGCCTGGGGATAGATGAGACTCCATTGAGTTATTGAATCTCCGTCGATCCTGCGGGGGACATGGCCCCGGTAAACGGCGCCTGCCGAGTTGTAGTCCCCCATTTCAAGATAGAGGCGGGCCACGCCGAGAAGAGTCTTCTCTTTTAGGCCGTTTCTCTTCCTGATGGCGAAAAGCTCCCTCCTGGCCTCGTCGTGGAGCCCGACGGTTATCAAAAGCTTGATCCGCTCGTAGCCCGGAGGCATCGGCAGGGACGACAGGGGTGGTTCAGGTGTTACGGATGGCGGTTCTTCGTCGATCTTCATCGCCGCACGGGCCTGGTAGCCATAGAAGGTAAGGGGGAACTCTTCTATAATTTTTGCGAAGGATGCCGCTGCACCTTCCTTGTCACCGGCTGCTTCAAGTGCCCTGGCATGCCAGTAAATGGCACGTTCACGATAATCCGGTGAGTCGTGCAGAGCTCTGAAAAAATCGGCTGCTTTCGCGAAATCCTTAACATTGTAGAGAGCCCAGGCCGCTTCCCAGGTGGCCCGCTGCCTCAGCCCGGCATTGGTTGTTGATGATAGCAGCCGGTCGAGAATGGTGTACTGCTCCTGGTAGCGTCCCTGGAACTTGCGAATGAATGCCGCTTCCAGGAGCGCATCGTCGGCCAGGTCGCCATGGGGGGATTTCTCGGCTATCCTGAGATAGGTACTGAAGCCTTCGTCGCTTTTGCCGATCCGCTCCAGGGCTTTGGCATGCCAGAAATACACCTTGTCGGCAAGGTCCGGTGGCAATTCCTGTCCCGCGAGGCGGGCAAAAGTACGTTCGGCGTCAGTGAAATGCCGGGCCTTGTAAAGGGCCTGGCCGCTGTTGAGGGTGAGGCGGGCGATGAATTCTGCCGGTTGATTGGCAAGGGGTATCGCGTCAAAGTCTTTGACGGCTTGCTTGTAGCGGCCGAGATTGTAGAGGGTGCCCGCCCGCTTGAAAAGTTCGTCGGCAGTATATGGGGCGGCAGGAAATCCCTTGCTTGCCAGTTCGCGCAATTTTTCTTCCGCATCCTCTGCAACTGGCGAGGCGGGATAGGACAGCCAGAGGCTCCGCAATTCCTGGACGGCTTTTTCCTCTTCGCCGAGCCCCTCACGGCAGCGGGCTGCCTGGTAGACGGCGGTCAGGGAGTCTCTGCCCGAAGGATAGATTTCAACGAAGCGTATGTAAGCGGATTTTGCTTCTTTGAAATTTTTCAGTGCAAAGAGGTTGTCGGCATTGAGCAGTCTCGCCGTTCGGATGAAAACGCTTTCCGGCCATTCGCGAATCAGAGTTTTAAGTACTTCGATGGACTCTTCGTATCGGCCGGCCTGGTGGAGGGCATCGGCCTGCCAGGAGAGAGAATAGTCGGCGAGAAGGGGCAGCTCCTTGGCCGCCTTGCCCAGCAAATCGGCTGCTTCGGCCCAGTTTTCGAGCCGGTAGGCGGAAACACCGGCAATCAGATACTTCTCCGGTGCGTCGTCAGCGGCGACGGCATTTTCGCGTGCCCCGCGGTAGTCTTTGGCTTTGAGCCTCTGGGCAGCCTTTTCAAGCTTCTCGTCCAGGGGATGGGGTATGTTTTGGGATGAAGCGGAAAACGCGAGGCAGAGAGTAAGCATTGTGGCAAGCAGCAAACGGTGGAGCATGATAATCAAACCTTCGTGGCTTTAAATTTGGGAGTGCTTCATACTACCCGCACATGACGCCAAAAATCAACCGCGAACAGGCAGCAAATTTAAGCTATTGTATGGCTATTTCCTATGTGATGAGGGGTCCCGCCCCATCTGATACGGATTGACACCCTTGATGACCGTGTGCATAGTAGTCTGGTGCGGCAATTGCGGGGAAAGGACTGACAATGAAAAGAAACCGGGAGACGATACAGGCAGTGATCCGCGAACGTGGCGGCTCGGCTCTGTTCCGCGAGCTGATGCAGGTCTTCGGGGTGACCAAGGGGGAGCGCAAGAGCTTTAAAGCCTATGTGGACAAGCTTGTCTCCGAAGGGCACCTCGTGCGGTTCAAGGGAAACCGCTACGCCTTGTCTGACGGTGATAACCTCGTGACCGGACGGCTTTCGTGCCATCCGGACGGCTATGGTTTTGTCATCCCCGAAGGGGGGGGAGACGATGTTTATATCCCTGCCCGCGCCCTGGCCGGAAGCATGCACGGCGACACGGTAGAAGTGCGGGTCGAGACCTTCAAGGCCGGCGGAAAGAAAGAGGGGCGGATCGTCCGTACCGTGGAGCGGGGACAGACTCGTGTCGTGGGGCGCTTCGAGCCGCTCAAGGGATTTGGCGTTGTTGTTCCCGATGAGACCCGCATCAGCCAGCAGATTGTGATTCCCCAGAAAGGCATTGGCCGGGCAAAGAAGGGGGAGGTTGTCGTTGCCGAGATTACGGCCTACCCAACGGAGAAACGGCGGCCCGAGGGACGCATTGTGGAAATACTGGGGTTCCCCGACGACCCGGAGGTGGAAGTAAAAACCATCATTGCGAAACACGGGCTCCCCTTCGAGTTTTCGGCCGAGGTTCTGAACGAGGCCAAGGCTGTCCCCCAGGCCATAGGAGAGAAGGATCTGAAGGGACGGACCGATCTCCGGGACATAGTCACTGTAACCATCGACGGCGAGACGGCCCGCGATTTCGATGACGCCGTGGCCGTCCGGAAGGAGCGGGGGGGGAACATCCGGCTCTGGGTCTCCATCGCCGACGTTTCCCACTATGTTAAGCCCGACGCTCCCTTGGACCGGGAGGCGTACCTGAGGGGTACATCGGTTTACTTTCCCGATCGCTGCATCCCCATGCTCCCCGAGGAACTCTCCAACGGGATATGCTCCCTGAACCCCCGGGTCGATCGGCTAACCATGACGGCTGAGATGGTCTTCACCCGCGCGGGGACCATGAAGGAGGCCTCCTTCTACCCGAGCGTGATAAAAAGCGACGCCCGCCTCACTTACACCATCGTAAAAAAGATTCTTGTGGATGGCGATGCCGAGGCCATTACGCCCCACAAGGAGTTGGTCCCACACCTGGAAGTCATGCGTGAGCTGGCCCAGCGCCTCACGGATAAGCGGCGTAAGCGGGGCAGCATCGACTTCGACCTTCCAGAACCACAGATTATCCTCGACCTCCAGGGGGAAACGGTGGACATCATCCAGGCCGAACGGAACCTGGCCCACCGCATCATCGAAGAGTTCATGCTTGCCGCCAACGAGGCGGTTGCGTCCCACATCGAGGCCAAGGGTATCCCCTCCCTCTACCGGGTCCACGAGCCTCCGGACCCGGCCAAGCTCATCGATTTCCAGGAATTCATCTTCAATTTCGGCTTTCACTTCCGGATGGATGGCGACCGGGTGGAGCCGGCGGAGATCCAGCGGCTTCTTACCGAAACCGAGGGGACGCCGGAGGAGCGGATGATCAACCAGGTGCTCCTGCGGTGCATGAAACAGGCCCGCTACAGTCACGAAAACCTCGGTCATTTCGGCCTTGCGGCCCGCTGCTACACCCATTTCACATCTCCCATTCGCCGCTATCCCGACTTGGTCGTCCACCGGATTCTCAAGGCGCTACTGGCCGGGAAAATTACAGCGAAAGACATCGAACGGCTGGAGACGACGCTCCCTGAAACGGCAGGGCAGACAAGCCGGCGGGAGCGGGTCGCCATGGAAGCTGAACGGGAGATTGTGGCCCTCAAGAAGGCCCAGTTCATGCTCCAGAAGATCGGGGAGGACTTTGACGGCTATATCACCGGCGTCACTTCTTTCGGCCTCTTTGTGGAGCTGTCGGATATCTTCGTGGAAGGGATGGTTCACATCTCCACCATGAAAGACGACTTCTATCGCTATGAGGAGAAACAGCATTCCCTGGTGGGTGAGCGGTTCAAGGAAACCTACCGCATCGGCGACAAGATCAGGGTGACCGTGGCGGCTGTGAGCCTCGAGAAAAAGCAGGTCGAGTTCGTGCCGGCGGGGCTCCATGAGCGGAGGCCCGGCGCGGCGTCGCCGCCGGGATCGGAGGAATACCCCCATATTCCCGTGGCGGGGAAGCGCCCCCGGGTGCTGGAGGAACGGCGGCAGCAGACAAAGGGGGGGAAGAAGGCCGGCGGCAGGGGGGGCCAGAAAGAAAGTGGCAAGGGAGGGGGAGGCCGCGGAAGGCGCCGGTGAAAGAGTATTGCTAGGTTTTGCCGTGCTGTGCTAGTCTTGTCCGTCTTTACTAATGATACAAAGGGATAGTGTGCCTGAATGAGTAAGGAAAACGAGAAAGTCCAGCCATTTCTGGAACATCTGGGAGAACTGCGCAAGCGGCTCATCATCATAATTGTTGCGGTCATTGTCGGAATGGGCTTTGCCTGGAACATTTCCGACGAAGTGCTTCAGTTCGTAACCAGACCGATCAGCGGCAAGACATACCTCACCGAGATCAAGAAGCAGGTATACGTGGAGGTGGGCAAACGCTGGCCCGCCGCCTACCAGCAGTTCGAGCTGGGCAAAGAGGCTGAAGCCCCGCCCAAGGAGCGGAAGCTCAATTACAGCGCCCCACTGGAGCCGTTTTTCGTCCAATGCAAGATCTCAATCATCGCCGGCTTCATTCTGGCCCTTCCCGTGGTTTTCTACCAGCTCTGGCTTTTCATCGCGCCGGGTCTTACCCGAAGGGAAAAGCGGCTGGTTTTCCCTTTCGTTACGGTTAGTTCCATCAGCTTCTGCATTGGGGCGCTTTTTTTCCTGATAATCATCTGGCCGGTCATCATCAATTTTTCCCTCTCATACGAGGCCGAAGGGCTGAACAGCCTTTTTAACATGAGCGCCTATATCAACTTCTGTCTGCGGCTCATTCTGCTGTTCGGCCTTATCTTCGATCTTCCGGTTCTGTTGCTCCTGTTGTCCCGTTTCGGGATAGTGACCTATTCATTCCTTGCCAGGAACCGGCGCTATGCGTTGCTGGCCAGTTCCATCGTCGCCGCCTTCCATGCGGACCTCATTACCATGTTTGTTATCATGATCCCCCTCTACGGAATGTACGAGATCGGTGTCTGGCTCGTGTTCCTTTTCGGGAAGAAAAAGGATGTACCGCTTGAAGCTACGGCCGGCGGTGACGGGGGGTAACGTCAGGTCATGCATATATTCAGAAGCGTTCAAGAGATAACCGGGAAGCTTACCGACGTTGTGGCGACCATCGGCAATTTCGATGGTGTCCACCTGGGACACCGGGAGATATTCCGGCGGGTCAGGCAGGATGCGGCGAACCTTGGCGGCGTATCCCTGGTCATTACGTTCGTTCCCCATCCCATAAAGACTCTCGGGCTGAAGAAAGAGTTCCGCCTCATCAATACCTATGCCGAGAAGGAGCTTCTCATCGGAGCCTCGGGAGTGGATTACCTGCTCACGATTCCCTTTACTGAAGAGTTCGCTACAATCGGTGCCGAACGTTTCGTGCGTGAAATCCTGGTGGAGAGGATCGGGGTGCGCAAGCTCATCATCGGTTATGACTACGCATTCGGCAAGAACCGCGAGGGTGATGTCGGGATGCTCCGGCGCCTTGGTGGCGAACTCGGCTTTGAGGTGGATGTTCTCGAACCGATTGTCGGTGGTGGGGTCGTGTACAGCAGTACGGCGGTGAGGCGCATGATTAACGACGGGGACGTGCGGGGAGTGGTCAGTCTCATCGGCCGCCATTTCTCCATTGGCGGTACCGTTGTCCATGGCCGTCAGCGGGGCAAAGGGCTCGGTTTTCCCACGGCCAACCTCCAGACCGACAAGGAACTGATTCCCAAAAACGGGGTATATGCCGTTAAGGTGAAAGTTGATGATGTCATCTACGATGGCGCCTGTAATATCGGGGACAACCCGACATTTGATAATGGGAGCCTTTCCATCGAGGTATTCATCTTCGATTTCGACGGCGACATCTATGGCCGGGAAGTCAGGCTGTATTTCGTGGACCGGATCCGGGATGAGGTGACGTTCCCCAGCCCCGAGGCCCTGCGTGAGGCCATCGCCCGTGACGTAGCCCGGTGTCGGGAACTGTTGCGCGATGTTTCAATTGTCGAATATCGCGAGTATCTGGCAGGGGAACTCTAGTGACCTCACCCTTTGGTGACAAGCGCCTCTGGGCCGGGGTTGCTGTCAGCATCGTCCTGTTGGCGCTTCTTTTCCGTTCCGTAGATCCAGACGCGCTCCTGCGGGCCTTTCGCGGTATCCGGTGGGAGTGGCTCATCCCCGCCGTGGTGTTCACCATGCTTGGCTACGTGGTGCGGGCGGTTCGCTGGAAGTACCTTCTCTCGCCCATCAAACAGACTTCCTTCACAAATCTCGTGTCTGCCACGTTTATCGGTTACATGGCCAACAACCTTCTCCCGGCGCGACTCGGGGAACTGGTGCGGGCTTATGTTCTCGGCGAACGGGAGGGGATAGGGACGGGAGCGGTGGTGGCTACGCTGGTCATCGATCGGCTGGCCGATGGCTTCACGGTGCTGCTCCTGCTCATGGCGACAGTGTTCACCCTCCGGCTACCACCGGGGAGCGAGGCTGCCCAACAGGGGCTCGTTGCCGGTGGTTACCTGACCCTTGCGCTTTACCTGGCAGTCGTGATTTTTCTGGTTTTGCTGCGGCGAAACACCATGGGGACCATAAGGATTCTTGAAAGGCTCCTGAAGCCATTTCCCAATGGGGTTGCCGAAAAAGTCATTCCGTTTCTCGGTGCGTTCATCGAGGGTGCGCGGCTTACCCCCCATTGGAAGGAGCGGCTGGCCCTTGCCGGTACCTCAATCATCATCTGGGGCGTAGCGCTGATACCGGTTCATTCTGTGCTGAGGGCATTCGGGATGGACTTTCCCCTGTCCGTTTCGGCCTTTATCCTTGTCCTTCTCGTCTTTGCGGTGATGGTACCGGCTTCGCCCGGTTTCGTCGGCACGTACCACGCCGCCTGCGTGTACGGGCTGCTTGTATTCGGAGTCCCGCGGGAAACGGCCCTTAGTGTTGCTATCGTAATCCACGGAATCAATTTCTTCCCGGTCATAGTGGCGGGGCTTGCCTGTCTCTGGCGGGAAAACCAGTCGCTTGCGGCTCTCGGCAGAAGGGCCGGCATTCAAAATACCAATGCGGAGGGTAGGTGACGATGCTCTCTTCCTTTTTCCGGCGAATCGATCCATTTGCCGTCTTCGCGGCAACCGTGCCACTTGCCATCTATCTTCTTACTCTCGCCCCATCGGTGACGTTTTTTGACAGCGGCGAGTTCATAACCGCCATTCATTCCCTCGGCACGGCCCATTCTCCCGGCTATCCCTTCTTCGTCAACTATGCAAAACCGTTTACCTGGCTCCCCTTCGGCAGCATTGCCTTTCGTGTGAATATAGCCACGGCACTTTCGGCTGCTGCGGCCTGCTACGGGGTTTACCTGCTGGTCCTGACCCTGGTTGCCCGCGAGGATTCAATCGACGGTGGCAAAGGCCGTTACGTCGCCCAGGGATGCGCGCTGTCGGCGGCCCTGGCATTTGCTTTCTCGTCGCGGCTCTGGCTGCAGTCGAACCATGACAAGCCGTATCCTCTGGTCTCATTTATCGTTGCCATTGTTTTTTGGGCTCTGCTCCGCTTCCGCACCCGCTACGACGAGGGGGAGGAGTGCCCCCATTACGTGTATCTAGGTGCGTTTCTCTGCGGACTTGCCACCGGGGCACACCAGACCATCGTTCTCATGTTGCCTTCCTTTGCCTGGCTCATCCTCTCCAAGGACTGGCGTCTCCTTGGCCGGATAAAGGAATTCCTCCTGGCTGTTTCCTTCGGTCTGCTGGGGTTTGCCATTCAACTCCACATGCCGGTGCGGGCCTTGAAAAATCCGCTCCTCAACTGGGGAGATCCCCGCACTCTGGACCAGTTTCTCTGGAACCTGCTCCGCAAGGGATACCCCAGTGACCCCCCTCACAGGGATCTGGCGCTTCTTTGGCAGCAGATGGCGGCCTTCGATATTCCCCGCGAATTCACCTGGGTGGGCATCGGCCTTCTGGTTCTGGGGCTTGTTGTGGCGTTCCGGAAACAGCGGGATGCGGTTATCGCCTATCTCCTGGGAATCGGCACATCGTTTCTGGTCATCGTGGGCTACTTCAATACCCAGCCCGATCTGATCTTTCTTACCGAAGAGTTCTTTACTCCGCTCTACCTTCTCTCGGCGGTGTTCATGGGGGTGGGGCTATTCTGGCTTCTGAGACGTGCTCTTGCTAACATCACAGTCGAAAAATTGACGTCGGTGCCGGTAAAGGTCCTTATCGGATTATTCATCCTGTTGCTTCCCGCAACCATCTGTGCCCTGAATTACTACGAGAACGACCAGCACGAAAATTATGTGGCCTTCGATTATGCATCCAACACCTTCCGCTCCCTCCCCCAGGGATCCGTTCTTTACACCTGGGGCGACAGCGGTGCCTTCCCCCTCTGGTATCTTCAGGGTGTGGAGCGGATGCGGGATGACCTGGATCTGCTCCATACGCCGCATCTGGTCTTCCGTTGGTATCTTGATGCTTTTCCGCATCTCTTCAGCCGGAGCATGCTGCGGTCCATACCCGAATCGCTCCAGTCCGCCGAGTCTGCCCTGAAGATGGCGGTTGCCGAGCAAATCGAGTCCAGGCCGGTCTTTATCGATTTTTCCACCCGCTATTCTCTCCCATTTAATGAGTACGGAATGCAGCAGCGCGGCATCGCTTACCAACTGGTCAAGGGTGGGGGTAATGTGATCTATCCCCCGGATCTCTCCGTGTGGAGCCTTTACAGCACCCGTGGTTATACCAGCCAGATGGGCTTCCGCGATCTCGATACGGGGAAGGCGATTCTGATATATGCTATGGGAAGGCTTGAGGGGGGGGAGACCCTTCTGCGGGCCGGCTACCGCTCCCAGGGGGCGGATGAGTTGCGCCTGGCCGCCGCCGTTGCGCCTGAATTGAGGGGACAGGTGGAGCAGATGCTCGGCGCGTACGGTTTGAGGTAACGCATGGATATTACTGGAAATACAAGCGTACTCGGCATCATCGGCTGTCCGGTGGCCCATTCTCTGTCGCCGCTCATGCAGAACGCCGCCCTTGAGGCCATGGGGCTCGACTGGATATATGTCCCCTTTGCCGTGCGCGAGGAGAATCTTCCCCGTGCCGTCATGGGGCTCAAAACCCTTGGAATCATCGGCTTCAACGTGACCATCCCCCACAAGACCGCCATAATTCCCCTTTTGGATCGGATCACCCCCGAAGCCGCCCTCATGGGCGCGGTCAATACGGTGAAGCGCGAAGGGGACGAGTTTGTGGGGCACAATACCGACGGTGCGGGCTTCATCAAGTCGCTCCGCGAGGATCTCGGGTTTGACCCGGCCGGTCGGCGAATTATCGTTCTTGGGGCCGGAGGTGCGGCCCGTGCCGCCGTTGCATCTCTGTCCCAGGCTGGAGCGGCTGTTGTCGCAATTGCAAACCGGAGTCCGGAGAGGGGAGAAAAACTGGCGGAGGAGTTTTCTGCCGTTTTCAGCGGCACGCAATTTGCTGCAAAGTCTCTCGATATCTCTCTGTTTAACTCGGAAGTCCAAAATTTTGACTTGCTTGTCAACACCACATCCGTGGGTATGGGAGAATCTGCCTTTGACGGGCTCGATATTTCGCGCATGAAGCAGACAGCTTCTGTGTATGACATGGTCTATGCTCCGTGGGAAACCCCACTGCTTGCGGAAGCCCGCAGGGCCGGGCTGAGTTGCGCCAACGGGATCGGCATGCTTGTGGCACAGGGTGAGTGCGCCCTTTCCATCTGGAGCGGAATGGAGCCGCCAACCGGCGTCATGAGGAGACGTATCCTGACAGTGCTGAACCGCTAACCACTTCTTGACATTGGGGTTTTGCCGCCCTACCATAAATAGTGACTTTTTCCCGCGGAGAAACTATGCAGGCCAACAGACTGGGAGAACTCCTGGTTAGAAATAATATCGTTACCAAAGAGCAACTCGCCAAGGCTCTTGAGGAGCAGAAGGGGTCCGAGGGACAGCTTCGCCTTGGCTCCATACTGACAAAAAATGGTCTGATTTCCGAACAGGACCTGATCACCTTCCTTTCAAAGCAGTATGGCGTTCCCTCCATCAATCTGAGCGAGTTCGAGGCCGATGCCGCGGTCGTCAAGATAATCCCCGCCGATGTTGCCCAAAAGTATCAGATTGTTCCGGTGAACAGGGCAGGCTCCACCCTGATCATCGCCATGACCGATCCCTCCAACATTTTCGCCATTGACGATATCAAGTTCATGACCGGCTACAACGTTGAAGTGGTTGTTGCTTCGGAGTCGGCCATCAAGACCGCCATCGACAAGTATTACGACCAGTCTGCGTCGCTGGCCGATGTCATGGGCGACCTTGATATGGAGGATCTCGAGGTCGTGGACACCGCCGACGAGGTCGACGTCTCGTCCCTGGAGAGGGCAACCGAAGACGCGCCGGTCGTCAAGCTGGTGAACCTGATTCTGACCGATGCCATTAAGCGCAAGGCCAGCGATATCCATATCGAGCCCTATGAGCGGTCGTTCCGGGTTCGCTACCGGATTGACGGGGTTCTCTACGAGGTGATGAAACCCCCCCTGAAGCTCAAGAACGCGATTACCTCCCGCATAAAAATCATGGCTGAGCTTGATATCGCCGAGCGGCGTCTCCCTCAGGACGGCCGGATCAAGATAAAACTTGGTGGCGGCCAGGACATGGACTACCGGGTATCGGTACTGCCGACGCTCTTTGGTGAAAAGGTCGTTCTGCGACTGCTCGACAAGTCGAACCTTCAGTTAGACATGACCAAGCTCGGCTATGAACCCGATGCCCTCCATTATTTCAAAGAGGCGATCCACAAGCCCTTCGGCATGGTTCTGGTCACCGGCCCCACGGGAAGCGGCAAGACGGTTTCCCTCTACTCGGCCCTGGGAGAGCTGAACAAGACAACCGAAAACATCTCAACCGCCGAGGATCCTGTTGAATTCAACTTTGCGGGAATCAACCAGGTGCAGATGCATGAGGATATCGGCCTAAACTTTGCCGCCGCGCTCCGTTCCTTTCTCCGTCAGGACCCCGACATTATCATGATCGGCGAAATCCGGGACTTCGAGACCGCCGAGATTGCCATCAAGGCTGCCCTCACTGGACACATGGTTCTTTCCACACTCCATACCAACGATGCTCCCGCGACAATTAACCGTCTCCTCAATATGGGGGTTGAACCGTTCCTGGTTGCGTCGGCCGTTAACCTCATCACGGCCCAGCGTCTTGCCCGCCGGGTCTGCTCAGAGTGCAAGGAGCCGGAGGAAATTCCGGTGCAGGCGCTCATTGATGCCGGAGTTGCACCCGAAGAAGCCCCCTCGTATGTGTGCTACAAGGGGACCGGCTGCTCCAAGTGCAATAATACCGGCTACAAGGGGCGGGTCGGCTTCTACCAGGTCATGCCGATGCTGGAAGAGATACGGGAGTTGATTCTGAACGGCGCCAACACCGCTGAAATCAAGCGGGAATCGATGCGCCTGGGGATAAAAACCATGCGCCAGTCGGGCCTTACGAAGCTGAAAGAAGGGGTTACGTCCTTTGAGGAGGTGCTGCGGGTTACCGTGGCCGACGAGTAAACGCAACGCATTGTAACGGCGTTGCGAAGGGAGAACACCTTATGGCCAATATGCACCAGCTCCTTACGGAACTCGTTAATCGCGGCGGTTCCGACCTGCACCTGACCACCAATTCGCCTCCCCAGATCCGGGTGGACGGGAAGCTCATGCCCCTGGAAATGCCGGTGCTGAACGCGGTGGACACGAAGCAGCTCTGCTACAGTATCCTTACCGAGCAGCAGAAGCACAAGTTCGAGGAGAATAACGAGCTGGACCTCTCTTTCGGGATCAAGGGGCTCTCACGTTTCCGGGGCAATGTTTTTGTCCAGCGGGGTGCCGTGGCCGGGGTTTTCCGGGTGATTCCGTACAAGATTCTATCCTTCGAAGAACTGGGGCTGCCACCGGTGGTGAGAGAACTGGCTGAGAAGCCCCGCGGTCTTGTCCTGGTAACCGGGCCCACCGGTAGTGGTAAATCGACGACCCTTGCCGCCATTATCGACAAGATAAACACCGACCGCCACGAGCACATCGTCACCGTCGAAGATCCAATCGAGTATCTCCATCCCCACAAGAGCTGCGTCGTGAACCAACGCGAGGTTGGTGCTGACACCAAGAGCTTCAAGAACGCCCTTAAATACATCCTTCGCCAGGACCCCGACGTGGTGCTTGTGGGCGAGTTGCGGGACCTGGAAACGATTGAGGCGGCTCTGACGCTTGCCGAAACCGGGCACCTCTGCTTCGCCACCCTCCACACGAACTCGGCGGTTCAGACCATCAACCGGATTGTGGACGTGTTTCCGTCCTATCAGCAGCCCCAGGTCAGGGCCCAACTCTCCTTCGTTCTCGAAGGGGTCTTGTCCCAGACACTTCTGCCGCGGGCAACCGGCAAGGGGCGGGTACTCGCCATCGAGGTCATGGTGCCGAACCCGGCCATCCGCAACCTCATCCGCGAGGATAAGATTCACCAGATCTACTCGCAGATGCAGGTGGGGCAGGAGAAGTTCGGCATGATGACCATGAACCAGTGTCTTTACGGTTTGTTGCAGAAACGGCATATCTCAATGGACGTTGGCATGGGCCGGTCGCCCGACCCGGATGAGTTGAAGCAGATGCTGACCAGCGGTGTGCGGCCCCAGGGACCGCGCCCTCCCGCAAGATAAAGGGGTCGAAAGGAAGTCAGGAGGATAGCGATGCCGAAGTACAGTTGGGAAGCCCGTAGCAGAACCGGTGCGGTACAGAAGGGGGTCATGGAGGCCGCCAGTTCCGCTGCGGTTGAAGCGCAGCTGAAAAAATTCGGGTTCGGTTCCATCTCCGTGAAGGAAGAGGGCAAAGGGCTCAGTATGGAGCTCAAATTACCCGGTTTCGCCAAGAAGGTGGAAACGAAGGATCTTGTCGTATTTACCCGGCAATTCGCCACCATGATCGATTCGGGGCTTCCGCTTGTCCAGTGTCTCGATATCCTTTCCGGCCAGCAGGAGAACAAGACCTTCAAGGAAGTGCTGCACAAGGTCAAGGAGACGGTCGAGGGGGGCTCGACCTTTGCCGATGCCCTGTCAAAACATCCGAACGTGTTCGACCAGCTATTCGTAAACCTGGTTGCCGCCGGTGAAGTTGGTGGTATTCTCGACACCATCCTCAACCGGCTTGCGGCCTATATCGAAAAGTCCATGAAGCTCAAGAAGCAGATCAAGGGTGCCATGGTTTATCCCGCTACGATCATGACAATCGCCATCGGCGTTGTGGCGGTAATACTGATCTTCGTCATCCCGACATTCGCCAAGATGTTTGCCGACTTCGGCGGAGATCTGCCTACCCCGACGAAAGTCGTCATAGCCCTCAGTGATTTCGTGCTTAAGTACATCCTCCTTATTATTGGCCTCGTTTTCGCCGTGGTTGTGGCCATCAAGAAATACTACGCCACTCCCAACGGCAAAAAGGTCATAGATACCATGGCCCTTAAGGCGCCCATAGCGGGCCCTCTTATCCGCAAGGTTTCGGTGGCCCGCTTCACCCGTACTCTCGGAACCCTTATCTCCAGTGGCGTGCCCATTATGGATGGGCTGGAGATTGTCGCGAAAACCGCCGGCAACAAGGTGGTCGAGGAAGCTGTCTACAAGGTGAGGAGTTCCATCGCTGAAGGCAAGACCATGGCTGAACCGCTTCAGGAAAGTGGTGTCTTCCCCCCCATGGTAGTGCAGATGATTTCCGTCGGCGAGGCTACCGGCGCCATGGATGCCATGCTGAGCAAGATAGCTGACTTCTACGACGACGAGGTGGATGACGCGGTCAGCGCTCTTACGGCTCTCATGGAACCGATGCTGATGGTCTTCCTGGGGACCACCGTCGGGGGCCTTGTCATCGCCATGTACCTGCCGATCTTCAAACTTGCCGGTACCGTCGGCGGCTAGTCGGAGCAGATGTTTAGAAAACGGCTCCTATGGTTCATCCTTGCACGGGTGGTGGTGGTTTCACTGTTCCTGGTCTCCACCATCGTCCTGCGGGTTCGGGGTACCGGTCCACTCAGCGGTCAGGCGCTCGATAGCATTACCGCCATCCTGGTTGCCACTTACGGTTTCTCCATCCTTTCGCTCCTTATCCTCAGGCTGGTTAAGAAATTCGGGATTTTACTCACTTATGCCCAGATTATCTGGGATATCCTTTTTGTTACCGGGATTCTGCTTTATACGGGGGGGATTGCCAGTCCCTTCTCGTTTCTCTACCTTCTGGCGATTACCAGCGCCAGCGTCCTCCTGGCGCGACGTGAAGCCTTTTACACCGCCTCACTTTGTGCCATCATCTACGGTGGTATCGTTGATTTGCAGTATTACGGGCAGTTGGTCTCCCTGGGGCTTGGTCCCCTTGTCGCCCAGAGCTACGGCACCAACTATATCTTCTTTACTTTATTCATTAATTTTCTGGCCTATTTCCTGACGGCTCTACTCACTGGGCATTTGGCCGAAAAGGCCAGGCAAAGTGAAACAGAGCTTGAAAAGAGGTCCTTTGATTACGAGGGGCTGGAGCGGCTTAACAGCACTATAGTTTCCAACCTCACCAGTGGTCTCTTGACAGTGAACTCTGCGGGGCGGATCAGGGTGTTCAACCGCTACGCTGAAACCCTGACCGGAATCACCCAGGAGGATGCGTACGATCGTGATCTGTATGACATCTTTCCGGGGTTTCGCTTTTTGGGTGGTGATCCTTTGAATGTCAGGAGGGGAGAGTTCGAATATTTCCCTAAAAATGGCCGCAAGCTCATCATCGGGTTTAATAGTGTTCCACTGGGCGTGACTGGGGGGGGCAGGGCAGGGGCGCTCATTAATTTTCAAGACCTGACCCAGATCAAGCGCATGGCGGAGAATCTCAAGCGTGCCGACCGGCTAGCAGTTATTGGCGAGCTTTCTGCCCGCATGGCGCACGAGATTCGCAATCCCCTTGCAGCAATCAGCGGATCAGTGCAGCTTATTTCCCAGGGGAATGGGGTTCCAGAGGCCGACCGCCAACTCCTGGACATTGTTCTGCGTGAAACCGACCGGCTTAACGGCCTGATTACCGATTTTCTCGCATATGCACGCCCGAATCAGCCGACAAAGGGATCAGTTAACCTCTCCGCTTTGGTGGCCGAGATTGCATCCCTTCTTGCAACTGACCGCCGTTTCGGCGCTGTCAGGATCGTAAACGGCGTGGACACGGATTTTACCCTGCCCATAGATTCGGATCAGTTCCGTCAGGTACTGTTGAACCTGTTTGTAAATGCGGCGGAGGCAATGTCCGGTTCCGGTACAATCATAATTGACGCAGACCGGGTCGATGAAATTCGTTCCGGTGGCGAACGGCGGAGTGTGTATCGGATAACAGTTGCCGATGACGGCTGCGGAATGGACCAGAAAACGGTCGCGCAGATTTTTGAGCCTTTCTACACTACCAAGGCTAGCGGAACAGGACTGGGGCTTGCCACTGTCTACCGAATTGTCGAGGCCCACGGCGGCAGAATTACCGTCGAAAGCACCGAGGGTAAGGGAACACTCTTTACCATCTACATTCCTCTCCAGGGGAACGAATAAGCATTAGAGACACACATCTTACCGTCAGGGAGAGACGTCATGGAAATACGGATACTGGTTGTTGACGACGAATTGAGCATGAGGGAATTCCTCGCCATTCTCCTTAAACGCGAGGGGTATACGGTTGACCAGGCTGACAGTGCGCAAAAGGCTCTGGAATTCCTTGCCGGCGCCAGTTATGACCTGGTCATTTCCGATGTGAAGATGCCGGGGTTGGATGGTATAGCGCTTTTGGGTAAAATCAAGGAGAGCGCACCCGATACCGCTGTCCTTATGATGACGGCGTTCTCCACTGCCGAGCAGGCCGTGGAGGCCATGAAACTCGGAGCATACGACTATCTGGCCAAACCCTTCAAGGTTGAAGAGGTCAAGGTTCTGGTGCGGAATGCCCTTGAGAAAAGGGATCTCAAGCGCGAAAACCAGAGGCTGCGCTTGGAAGTCCAGGACAGGTACAGCTTCAGCGGCCTCATCGGCAAAAGCAAAAAGATGCGGGAACTCTACTCTCTCATCGAAAGGGTTGCCCCCAGCCTCGCCAACATCCTGATACAGGGTGAGAGCGGTACCGGCAAGGAGCTGGTGGCCCGGGCCATACACTACAACAGTCCGCGCAAGGACAAATCCTTTGTTGCAGTCAACTGCGGAGCCATTCCCGAATCCCTCATGGAAAGCGAGCTTTTCGGCCATAAAAAAGGCTCCTTTACCGGCGCCATCAATGACCGGGCCGGCCTCTTCGAACAAGCGGAGGGGGGGACGCTTTTCCTCGACGAAATCGGTGAAGTGCCGCTCCAGCTCCAGGCCAAGCTGCTGCGCGTTATCCAGGAGAAGGAGTTCAGGCGGGTAGGTGGCGCAGGCGATCAGAAGGCCGATGTCCGAATCGTCGCTGCCTCCAACCGTAACCTGGAAGAACAGGTTCGCGAAGGCTCCTTCCGTGAAGACCTCTTCTACCGGCTGAACGTTGTGCAACTTCAGATGCCCCCATTGCGGGAGCGCATCGAAGACATACCCCTGCTGGTGGAGCATTTCTATCGCAAATATGTCCAGACGCCCTTGAGTGGCGAGATAATTTCCGCAGGCGCCCTGAAAATGCTCATGGCCTACGGTTTTCCGGGAAACGTGCGTGAGCTTGAGAACCTGGTGGAGCGGTGTATAGTTCTTGGCGGTGGTACTATTTCCGAGGAGAGCCTTCCGCCCCAGGTTCAGGGGAGCCGGATTTCAGCGGCTATCCCGTCTGGTGACTTCGAAATTCCGGAAGAGGGTATGGATCTGGAAGGCTATCTGGATGGAATCGAGAAGAGGATTCTACTGCAATCCCTGGAGCGCTCGGGTGGCGTCAAGAAAAAGGCAGCTGAGCTGCTTGGCCTGACTTTCCGTTCATTCCGGTATCGGCTGGCAAAGTTCGGGATGGATGATGAGTGATTGCATTGAGTGACGAAAAATGTCAGACGGTAGTGACCAAAGATGTGTTTTTTCTTTTTTCGCGTGTAAGTGAGTTGAAATTATTGGTCTTTTAGTGTATGAGTATTTGGCCTGGCTTTTGCTTTATATGATGCATCGTTTAAGGACTAAACGGGTAATTGGCCAAGTATCCTAATTCCAGGACGCACCAGAAGCACACACAGGAAAGGAGATGCACATGTTACAAAAACTCAGGAACAAGAAAGGCTTCACCCTAATCGAACTGCTGATCGTCGTTGCGATCATCGGTATCCTCGCAGCGATTGCGATTCCGCAGTTCGCGTCGTACCGGGCCAAGGCATACAACTCTGCCGCCCAGAGCGACTTGCGAAATCTCAAAACTCAGATGGAATCTGCTTATGGTGACGCTCAGGAGTACCCGACCCTCTAACTTAGAATTTATAATAGGAGTCTTAATTATGAAAAAAAGTATTTTTAAAGCCTTTCTATTTTTGGCTATAGCCGGGTCTGCATCTACTGCCATGGCAATCCAGACCATTAACGGTACTGTTACGATAGGAGCAGGCAATACCTTTACTCCTTCTGCAAAGGTTGTGATTAGTGTCTCTTCTATTCCCACATCATACGCAGCAGCATCTGCTCATTTGAATGGCACCAAGCAGTATGGCACTGTTGGCGGCGCCAACCTTACGGGAAGCTACACCGACCCATCAAAAATTTACGTTGCAGATTACACAACTACTTCCGGTTCTGCTGTCGCTACCCCGACAGCCCAGACCAGTGCAACCTCACTTACTGGTACTTGGACTGCACAATGATTTGCTAGATTGTGAGAAATTGGGCTGAATTTTAAGAGGGTTGATTACGATCAACCCTTTTATTTTTATCTTAATAAATCCGGGGTTTGTATGTTGCCAGTTTTTTTCGTAACAGTTAAGAGTATTTTCCGTGACAGGGTGTTTCAGGGGATCCTGATGACATCGGTGATTTTTCTCGCCATCCTTTCAATCAGCACACTGTCGATGCGCCAAGTTACTGAACTGGCCGTGACCCTTTCCCTCTCGCTCATTTCATTTATACTTCTTCTTCTCGCTGTGTTCCTCGGAGGGACGTCTATTTGGAAAGACATGGAACGGCGCTATACATTTAGCGTAGTTGGTATGCCAATTACTCGTTCAAGTTACCTCCTTGGAAAGTTTGCCGGCATTGCCGGATTCATTCTGTTGATTGCCCTTCTATTGGGGGTGCTAAGTTGTGTCGTGGTCTGGTATGCATCAGGAATCTATCCTCCAAACAGGCCAGTTGCTTGGATGACGCTCTATCTTGCTATTATCTACGATGCTCTGAAGTATATTCTTTTAGTGGCGGTCTCCTTTCTTTTTTCTTCCGTCAGTACGTCATTCTTTCTACCGGTTTTTGGAACTATTTCTATATTCTTAGTTGGGGGGGCGTCTCAGCAAGTCTATGACTATATTAATTCTCCTACCGGAATGACATTGTCACCTTTTATCAGGGATGCTGCTACGCTACTCTACTACATACTTCCGAATTTCAGTGCGTTTGATCTTAAGGTGAATGCGGTTTATGCGATTCCCTTATCGCCGGGTGGACTGCTCTTGACAGCAGCCTACTTCATTGTATACACGGTCATACTCTTGTCATTGGCGTCAGCGATTTTTTCCCGGCGGGAGTTAGAGTGAAGAAATTTGTTGGTTTCCCTCTCCTTGTAGTTCTGTACCTCTCGGTGATTGTGCCCTTCACATCATACTTGCGGCAGAAGCCGTATGTGGAAAAACTTGGCAACGTTCCGAGGGTTCAAGTACTTAAGTGCCTGGCGGCGGATCAGAAAGAGTTTGTGGCCGCTACGATGGTGATGAAGGTACTCATGTATTACGGATCGCTGGTGGAGAAGAATGCCACTAAAATAGATGTCCCAGTCGATTATCCTGCCATGTCCAGAATTATCCATGCTGCGGTGAAACTTGATCCCTATAATATGGATGCGTACTACTTCGCCCAAGCGACCCTCGTCTGGGATGCGAAACAAATCATGCTGGCCAATAATCTGTTGGAATATGGTATGCAATACCGTACATGGGATTTCATGTTGCCGTTTTTTGCCGGTTTTAATTATGCATATTTTCTGAAGGACTATGAGAAAGCTGCAAAGTATTACAAATTGGCAGGCGATCTTTCGGGTACAGAACTCTACATCAACCTGGCCGGTCGCTATTTCTATGAATCCGGACAGACTGATATGGCTATTGCATATCTTGCTGCGATGGAGAAGAGTGCCCGTAACGATAGCATCCGAAAGACATTCCAAACCCGTTTGCAGGCCATAAGGGAAGCCAAGCGTATTGAGGTTGCCAGGGACCGTTTCGTAAAGGCAACTGGTCGGTTCCCTGTCTCGGTGGAAGAACTCCTGCGGAGGAAGTACCTAACTAAGTTGCCGGTTGATCCCTACGGAGGTAGATTTTTTCTTGAACCGGACGGGAAGGTGCGCAGTACGAGCAAATTTGCCTTCGGCGCAGCCGGTAATAAACAACATGGTGTAGAATGAATCCTCGGGAAGAGGTTACGTGCATGAAGGCTATAGAATTTACAAATCTTTCAAAGACTTTCCGGGGGAAGAAGGGCTTAAGAGTAGAAGCTCTGAAAAATCTCTCTCTGACGATTGGAGCAGGCGAGGTGTTTGGTTTCCTTGGCCCAAATGGTGCGGGAAAGAGTACCACTATCAAGATTATGATGGGGCTCATTCGACCCACTTCCGGAAGAGCTTCTATTATGGGGTATGGTACGGGAGCGGTTGAAGCACGCAGGCATGTTGGATATCTTCCAGAAAATCCAGCCTTTTACGACTATCTCAGTGCAAACGAGTATCTGGACTTTGTGGGCAGGGCCTTCAAAATGGAACCCGGATATCTTGCAAGGAGAAAGGAGGAGGTGCTAGCTCTTCTGGAACTTAAGGATGCAGGTAAAAGGCAGATTCGGGGTTACAGTAAGGGGATGGTTCAACGTCTTGGACTGGCCCAGGTCATGCTGCATGATCCCGATGTTTATGTCCTTGACGAGCCCATGAGCGGCCTCGACCCGCTTGGGCGCGCATTGGTCAAGAATATTATCCTAGACCTGAAAAATAAGGGCAAATGTGTTTTTTTTAGTACACACATCACTGCTGATGTGGAATCTGTCTGCGACAGGGTCGGGATAATCCTGAAAGGTGTTCTGCAGAGTGAGGAGCGTGTTGACTCGATATTGACGGAAGGAGTGGCTGGCTACAATGTCAGGATTGAACGGAGCAGCGGAGAGGTGTCGGAATTTTCCATAGATAGGGACTCACTTGAGCAATTTCTGACCGACCACCGGAGTTCTGGCCATAGAATCATACTTGTGGAACCGCGCCGCAAGAATCTAGAAGCGTTTTTTCTGGATATAGTCAAAGGTAGAGAAAAATAAAAATGCTTACGGTTCGCAGTCGTATTGCAGTGATTGTATTCATTATTTTTGCCGTTTTCTCACCGGCTGTATTCGGTGAATTGATTACCCTTGATGATTTGGATACATACAACTGGATAAAAAGCACTGACTTTACCCTTAAGGAGTTGTTTTTTCCCGCCTCTCAGCATGGTGCATACTATCGTCCCTTGATAGGTACCAGTTATCTTGTTGATAAATATGTCTGGATGCTTGATACACGGGTGATGCATCTGGAAAATATTTTGTTTCATCTTTTCAATACCTTGATTACAGCCTACCTTGTTTGGCAATTTCTTCCTAAAAGTTTTCGTTATCGGAGCATACTGCCCTATGTGGCGGCCCTGATTTTTGGTTTGCATCCCATCACGTCTGAATCAGTAAACTGGATATCTGGCCGTACCGACGTTATGGCATGCACTTTTGTCCTGTTGAGTACTGCGTTCGTCATGAAGTACCGCGAAAGCCGCCGGGGATTCTGGTTGGTTGTTGCGTTATTGGTGCTCGTCCCCGGATTGCTGTTCAAGGAAACGGCCTTTGCCTTCATCCTCGGGGGAGCATTTATTGCCCTATCCAGACGGGAAGATGATGAGGGAGTTCCGGCCGATACCCAGAACGGCGGAATGCGAGCGAGTGCTTTCGCATTGTTGGCAATATTTGTGTTGATAGTTACCTATCAGGTGGCGGGCGTATTTGTAGTCGGTGCTCTGTACTTGGTATATGAACTGTTGCTGCAACGTCGCACTGACATGAAGTTGAAAATTCAACCGCTGTTATCATTTACGGCAATGGCTGTCTTGACTGTCGCTGCGTTTCTGATGGTCAGGAAATTCCTTTTTACTTCAAACATCGTATCCATACCGAACACCATCACCGTCATGCTGGGTGATGTTAATTACACTCTTCAGACATTTCTCGGAGCAGCCGGTTTCTATGTTAAGAAGTTCTACCTTCCGTTTCCTCTGAACCTGGCCATCCGAGAAATTGATCCTTTCTACAATCTTGCTGGAACGGCAGTATTCTTTTTCTGCTTGTACCTCATTAAGCGTGGAACACTTATATCTGCATATTTCCTGGCTGGGGTTGCGATGTTTCTGCCAGCGCTTCCGCTTTCATTGGGAACGATCACCTGGACCGCCTACGCCGAACGGTATATCTACATTTCTGCGGCGTTTTGGTCAATTGCTACTGTTGTTACGGCCGGTCATTTATCCTTCGTCCACAGATACAGACGTTTCCTCGCCGTTTCAACTGGACTTCTCGTTGTCATCTTGGCGGCTCTGAGCCTGCAGCGAAGCATCACATGGCGCTCAAACCTTGCACTCTTCCGTGACACTGTCAATAAGTCGCCAAACTTTAAGCCAGTAAGGGTAGATTATATGATTGCCCTTATGAATTCTGGGGATTTGGAGGGGGCTAAATCGCAATATATTGCTGCTAGTGCCATTCCCAGTATTGGGTATATGGAGGCATTTGATATCAACATGGCTGCGATTCTCGTCATGGAAGGGAAATTCAAGCAAGCAGAACAACTTTACGAGAAAATTATCAGGCTGACAAAAGGAAAGTCAGCCGTGGCGTATTCAAGTTATGCGTCATTCTTGCAACTGCGCTTTTCCGAGGCTATTCGATGCAACAATGATAGCGACGCATATTTGTTTGGAAAACGCCTTATGAAATGTAATGAGAGACTCTTCCTGTGTAATAATGACCCACAATTGCTCTACCGTTCTGGCCAACTCGCGCTTCTGATTGGTGACAAAGCTGCCGCTGAGGAGTTTTTTAGTCAAGCTGCCAAGAAGTTGTCGCCGGATAGTCCGTATTCTCATATTGCTATGAAAATTTCTAAAAAACTTGCAGCACAGCGTCTCCGACAAAAGGACATCATGTGAACCTTTTGAGTGTCATAAAGCTTTTTCGCCCGTCCCATTGGGTGAAAAACCTCATGCTTCTGTTCCCGTCGTTTCTTGATGGGCAGATTCTGGCTCCCGGCTTATTGGGGGAGGCATTTATTCCCCTGTTTTCTTTTTGTATTGCTTCGAGTGCAACTTACATCTTTAATGATATTGTTGACCGTAAGCGGGATGAACTGCACCCTAAAAAGCGTCATAGACCCATTGCTTCAGGCTCCATATCTTCATCTGTTGCGTGGGTATTCGCCGGTATGTCTGCTGTGCTTTCGGGTATCATGGCGGCATTGGTTTCGCCGCTCTTCGTATTGCTGACCTTGCTTTATCTCGTGATATCGATACTCTATACACTTCGTCTCAAACAGTTGCCTGTGGTGGATATTTTCTGCATAGCTGCGGGATTCATTCTGAGGCTGGAGGCTGGTGGTGTGGCGTTTGGCGTGGTCATTTCCGACTGGCTCTTCCTTACGGTATTTCTTCTGTCGGTTTTTCTCAGCACCGGCAAGCGTCTCCACGAAAAGTCCCTCCTTGGCGAGGGGGCCGCTGAACACCGAAGTGCCCTCGGCGCCTATCCTCACGGTTTCCTGGAGGGGACTTTGTACCTGAGCGGTTCGGCGGTGCTGGTTACCTACACCATGTATGTAATTGCCCGCCATTCCTTGCTCTATACGGTACCGCTCTGCTGTTTTGGCTTGCTGCGGTTCATGTTCAGGGTCATGACAGGCGAGGGGGGGGATCCAACAGAATCGCTTCTGCATGACCGCCAGCTTTTTGTCGTTAGCCTGCTCTGGGTTCTGATGTTCGGGTACTCTGTCTACTGGGGGAAATGACGTTGGGTTGGTTCGGCATGCTGCTATGGTCATTGAAGCTTGACGGCGAGTTCCTGGTCGTTATTCCGGGAATCCCCCTTGTTGAGCGGATTCGATTCGTGCTGCTAAAGTATCTGTTCTTTATTCGCGATCACTTCTTTGGGTCTCGAGAGCTGAGAGAAGCACGTGTTTTCGGTATGAGATACCTCTATAACGACCGTTTTGGGCTTGGTTCCCTTCAGCGCGTGTACTGTTCCAGTTGGCGTCTGAGGAGGCTTTTGCCGGAGAAGCCCATTGTAGTTGACGTGGGGGCGAATCTGGGCCAATTCAATTTTTTCTGCCGCCATTACCTGGAATCCCCGCGTGTACTGAGCGTGGAACCCATCCCCGCCTGTTTCTCGGTGCTTGAACGCAATTCCGGTGTCCCGGCTGACTGCATCAATGTCGCTGTTGCCCCTCTTACTGGAAAAGTTTCCCTTCATGTGGCCAATGATTCACAGCTCAGCTCCGTTATCCCTGACGAAAAGGGGAAGTATGGGGAAGCCATCGAAGTCGATTCCTGTCCGTTGGATTCCCTGCTCTTGGAGAGAGCCATCGAGAAGATAGATCTGCTTAAAATCGATACAGAGGGAAATGAGATGGACGTGCTTCGTTCCGCCGAGAGGTCATTGGACTGCTGCAATGCCGTTCTCGTCGAGATGAGTGTTTTCAGAAAGAGTACAGGGAATCTCTTTTCCGTCGGTACGTTCCTGGAAGAGAGGGGATTCCGCTTGCGGGAGCTTGTTTTTGACCGTACCAGGTCGCCCAAGGACGTTGATGGAGTTTTTACCAGATCATGAAAGTCGTATATTTCGCCCATAGCGTTCTGAGCAGGGGGGGGGACAAGATGGTTTTAGCCCACCTTTCCCACCTTGCCGCCGCAGGCCATAATGTGACGATCATGACGAACGAGATGGACACCATATTCTCCGTTCATCCGTCCATAACGATCTCCGGAATACACCTGCCCGGCAAGGTAGGTTCAATCCTCACGGCTCTTCTTACCCGACATGATGCAGATGTGGTCATTGCCTCGATTGTTGCAATGGCCGTTTTGCTTTCATTCCGCAACAGAGGCAGGGTGGTGCTGTTTGCGCAGGATGACAATGAGTCCGTATATTGCCATGGATTTGGCCGCCACCTCGTGCGCCTGCTCTACCACGTCCATTTTGGCATTTTTCGTGCTGGAACGATTGCAGTGTCCGAGTATCTCGGCACCCTCTTTTTCACCCGGTTCGGAGCGGCAGTGCGGGTGATTCCGAACGGCATCGATCTGAACGTTTTTTACCCTGATCCCGATGAATCGCTTCTTCGGGGTAAGGATGGAGGGAAAGCGGTTCTTATCTTCTCCCGTCCCGACGGTCGCAAAGGATTCGATCTTTCAGTAAAGGTGTTGAATCGTCTTGCCGGACGGTTGGAACATTCCTTTGAGCTCTGGACCGTGGGAGAACCCATGGAGAACGGTGAGGTTTTGGTGTCGGTGCGGAATTTTGGGTACGTCGCCGAGAACCACCTCAGGAGAATCATGAGCAGCGCGGATGTTTTCCTCTACCCATCGAGAAGCGAAGGCTTCGGTCTCATGGTAATGGAGGCTTTTGCTTGCCGTTGTCCGGTCGTTACAACGGATGCCGTAGCATTTGCCTCCAACGGAGTTAACTCTCTCGTCAGTCCCATTGGAGACGATGAGTCGCTGGCGGAGAATGTTGCGCGGTTGATGCACATCCCTGCGCTTGCCGATTTGCTTGCAGGGCAGGGATATGCACTGGCACGTGCCCATAATCTCAGCGAGTCCAGCCGGATGTTTGAGAATTTTTTGTCGGGTTTTGCTCTCAATGCCGGTAAAGGGGTGCCTCCTCATGGGACTTAAGATCAACTATTTGGCCCAATTATCCCCCTTTGTGCATGGAGGGGGAGGGGAAGTGGTTGCCCGGAGGCTGATAGAAACTGGCCGGCAACGCGGGCACCGTTTTGCGCTGACGACATCCTACCCCCGCCAGTCAGAGAAATTTTATGATGCTGACCTGGCCATTCTCGTCGATCTGTTTAACTGCCCTTCCTCATGGAGAAGGCTACCATGGGACCTCCTCACTGAAACGGCACGTTCGACCCCTTTTGTTCATTTCTCCAACGCTTACGTCGATGTGTGCAATCTTGACTATCTACCCTGCTCGGGTAATAGTACTTCTGTGTGTAGTTTCAAAAGATGTCTCTCTCCTCTCCGCCGGCTTATGCTTCGGGATTTTTCGACCGATTGCTACCTGGGCAAACCCATCGTCAAAATGCTCTATGAAAGAGCTCGGCTCAACGTATTTGTTTCTCCTCTCCACAAACGTGTCATATACGACATGCTAGGTATTAGCGGGACAGATTATTTCATTCTTAAACCCCTGATTGATGAAACTGTTTTCTTCAATAGAGAGGAAGATAGGGACCTGGAATACCTCTTTGTCGGAGTGATCGGAGAAGCAAAGGGGCTGGAAGAGATGAGGCGGCGGTTTCGCACCAGTGATATCCACTTTATTGGAAAAGTTGCCAAGGATGCAAAACTTGATTTCGGCCATCACCACGGTTTTGTTCCATACGACCAGGTTCCGCATTATATGAACCGGGCAAAGAATTTTGTCTTTCTCCCCAGATGGCCCGAACCTCAGGGGCGCGTGGTGGTGGAGGCCGCCATGTGCGGATGTAATCTAATCACCAACGGCAATGTCGGCGCAACTTCCTTTGATTTCGATATCCGCAAACCGGAAAATTTCAGGGATGCGGATATCGAATTTTGGGAAAAGATCGAAAGTCTCGTCTAAACATCAATCATGGGAAATTCAGTTTAGGAAAAAGGCATATGTACAGCGAAGAAATGGGCTCTTTCCGAAAAGGTCTGGTAAGTTTGATAATACCCACCATGACGCGTCGGAAGACTGAAAGCATAAAAACCATTCTACGGAAGCGGTATCTACTGGAGGATTGCGTCAGGGACTGCAGGCAAAATATCCGATGTCCACTGGAAATAATAGTCGTATGCAACAGTTTCGATGACTCTCATCTTGTCGGCTACATTTCCCAGAATAAGGATATTGACAGGTTTGTCCTGAATAGTGTCAACGTTGGGGTTCCGCGGAGCTGGAACATGGGGGCATCCATGGCTCTAGGTGAGTACCTCTGTTTCGTTAATGACGATGTGGAAATAGGTCCCGGTGCCGTTGAGACCATGAAGGAAGTCATGGAAAAAGACCAGTTCATTGGCCAGGTTGGGCCGGCGGGGGGGCTCTGGCACCGGAAGAAGCCGGGGAAACGGGTTGGCACTGTACTGATTGAAGAAGCTGATGAGATATCAGGCTGGCTCTTTATGGTCAGGAGAAAGGTGTTTGATCTGGTGGGTGGAGTCGACAACGCCTATACCCCAGCCCTCTGTGAGGAGATCGATCTGAGTTTCGCCATAAGAAAGGCCGGGTATCGGTGTCTCGTCATCCCCGGGCTGAATGCAAAGCACCATCATATTTCCGGCGCAAGCAGCACTAACCGTCCTCTCAGAGCGTTCGACATGGAATGGAAGCGGGAGGATTTAACTGAGCGCAACCGGTGTTATTTTGAAAGAAAATGGGTAGAACTCTGGGATGAAAAGCACAATGACTGATAACACTCCATTTAAGATCGCACTGGTTTCAAATTATTCTCAGGAATACACAACGGCTAATTATTTCCGTGATGTTTTCAAGGAGATGGGAATAGATTTTGATATGTTCCTTCCAAGGGAACGGCACAAAATCCCATATGGGTATAACATCCACTTTTATGTTGATGACGGTACTCACTATACCATTCCCCGCAGGACTGAAGTTCTTACGATTCTCTATCTTATCGATACCCACATGGGCCTGAAGAGCGACATGATTATGTCTAGGATGGCAGATGTCGTTTTTTGCGCCCAGAATAATGCTGTGGAGCCATTGTGCCAGGTACATCCAAATGTTCACTGGTTGCCGCTCGCCTGCAGTCCGCATACGCATTACCGGGAAGCTGAAGAGAAAGTCTATGACGTTGCATTTGTGGGTGCGGTAGCCGATAATCGTAGAGCTGAGATACTTGATGCTGTCCAAAAGGCGTTTCCTCGCTCTTACTTGGGACGAGCTGAGCGCGATCAGATTGGAGCTATCTATTCATCATCGAAGATTGTTGTGAATGCAGCTATAAACAACGATATAAACATGAGATATTTCGAAGGCATGTGTAGTGGGGCATTGCTGTTGACTGACAGGATAATAGATAATGGAATGGAACAGTTATTAGAAGGGACTGAATTCCCAGTCTGTGTATTTTACAACGACATATCAGATCTATTGGCTAAAATTAAATATTATCTTCAGCATGATGAGGAACGGTTACAGATAGCCGAACACGGACGCTCGTTTGCATGGAACCACACGTACCGTCATCGATGGCTCTTCGTGGAATCGGTTGCTACGAGAAAACGAGCATTTAAAAGAAGCATCTCGTACTATTTAAAGACCTTGATTGCCTTGAAAATGATAAATGCCAGTACCTTGATGAGGAAATATACGCGCTATGGAGAATGATTATTTTTCACTTGTCAGGCACGACATCCTAAAACTTTTGGAAAAGGATGAATCTCAAAAAATTTTGGAAGTGGGGTGCGCTAACGGAGAAACTCTCAAATTCCTGAAGGAAAATGGCTATGCAGCATTCGTTGCTGGGATCGAGAAAGAGGAATCTTGCTTCAGTCACGCTAAAGTTAATTCTGACCTTTTTATTGGTTCTGACATCGAAACCATACACCTTGAAGGAATGGGGAAATTTGACGTGATACTTCTTCTTGATGTGTTGGAGCATCTCAGGGCCCCTTACGATTTTCTCGCAAGAATTCCATCAATTCTGACTAAAAGAGGGTATGTAATTATCTCATTGCCAAATGTGAGAAATGTCTCCGTTTTGAAGCGTCTTCTGGTTAACGGCACTTGGGATTACGGCAAGAGCGGAATTCTTGATTGGGGACATCTCCGTTTTTTTACTAAGAAAAGCTTTCTGGCAAGACTCCGAGAGTTTCATCTGCCATTTGAGATCGACGGGTTGTGTCTCAAACCAAATCGCAACACACTTCTTTTTAAATTGTTAACTAGAGTCCCGTTAGTTGGCGAATTTTTTGTGTGCCAATTTATCTGTAGATTCAAACTCCGTCGGTGATATGACGATGGGGCATTCATGGAAGTTTCTTAAATTAAGTTCAATATCCTTTGTCGGTTACGCTTTCGGTTTTTTTACTCAAATTCTCCTGTCACGCTATTTTGGCACTTCATCGACTATTGATGCTTACTGGGTGGCGATGACTCTCGTGACTCTCTTCGGATTCTACGTCCACCCCGCGCGGGAAGCATTGGTTTCCGGATTCCATGAATGTCTGAGGGATAATCGTTATGATGCAAGTCGGTATGCTTCTTCAGCAATAAATCTTCTGATGTTCTTTCTTCTTTCTGCTTCTGCTCTCTTGCTCCTGTTTCCGGCATTTATTTCATCACTCGTCGTTGACGTCGATAAGCAGATCCTCACCAGTGAAGTTATCAGAATGTTGCCTTTTGCCGCCCCTCTCATCCCACTTGTAGCCCTTACCGAAATATACAACGGTATCCTTGTCTCGCGGGGAAGGATATTCTTCCAAGATTTCGGAAGGATTGTCGGCTCTTTTTTTGTTGTGCTCTTCCTTCTGCTGTTTTCTAAGGGTCTAGGCATTCTTTCCCTGATATTAGCTGCAATCGTCGGGAATATCACGCTTTTGGCCTTTCAATTCAAGGAGTCGGGCAAGAGTGGGTTTACATATCATCCAACATCAAAACCCTCAGTTGACGCCGATTTTGTAAAAATGTCGGGAGTATTGATTTTATCTTATTTAGCATCTCAATTTTATATAATATATGAACGTAAGGTGTTTGTGTCTATGCAGGAGGGGGCTCTATCAGGATTGCAATATGCAGTATCCATTAACAATGTTATTGCCGCCATTGTAATCGGTAGCATGTGCAATATAATATGGCCCAAATTATACGAATTATTGTCAAACGCAAATGAAAATGAGGTGGTAAGCCTTGTAATAAATAATCTTAAAAGCCTGCTAACTCTGATATGCTTTATTTTGATTTTTGGTTTCATTTATTCAGAAATTATTGTCTATGTCATATTTTATGGAGGTAAATTTAATCTTAGCTCATTGGATTTAACGACAATGTTTTTGAAGTCGGCATTACTCTCACTTGTCCCACTTTCCATATCTGGTGTTATTGGGAGACTTTTTGTCAGCAAACGAAATACAAATTTGTTGTTTTCAGTTGGTGTCGCAAGTGCTTTTGGAGGTATGCTAGTTTTGTCCTATGCACAGTACATCGGTAGTCTTAATGCAGCAAGTTACCATATTGTTGCATCTGCAGCCTGCGGTGCCGTAATTTCTCTGTATGGTTTTTACAGGCTCTATTTCCCAAATTATTCCAAAATGAGAACTATAATAAACGTAACTATGTGGACTATAAAGCTGTCTGTTGCTTCAATAGCTCTTGTCTTATTGCTACGCTATATGCCTGTAGCAGTAGAAAGTAATAAGTTGAAATTAATTGTTGAATTAATGTTACGGTTTATTGTTGCAGGCTCTTTTGGGGGTGTTGCATTATTGCTAGTAAATGATTTGTCAGGTTTTAAACGAATATCATGTGCCGTGTTCCATAAACACAAAAATACCTAGCACCTTTTTATTGAATCTATGCCAAAATGAAAAAAATTATTGTCGATTACAAAGTACCTTGGCGCTATCCCAAGGCAGGTATAGCTGCATATTTTGATCCCTTGTTACAGGGGCTCTGTAGACGTTTTGTCGACACTGAAATAGTAGTGGTATCCCCTGGCGAGCTACCTGATAGTTATGATTTTGGAGAGAATTGCCATTTTAGGCATTTATCCAGTGTTGATATTTTGTCTGTGTGGGGAGATATTAAATATTCTTTGTATGATTTCCCTCGCTATCTTTCCAGATCTGATGCTGACCTTCTCATCAGCCCCTATTATGATTTTATGATTCCGAAGTGTTTTGCGGGAAGAGCTATTATAACAATTCATGACACATGTTATTTTGATCTTCCTTTCGTTTACCCACATCGGACACGCTACCTTCAAAGATTCTGGCTTAATCACAATCTCAACCGTGCTGCCGCTGTTTTGACGGTATCCGAGTTTAGCCGCTTGAGGATTATGGAACATTTTCCTTGTCTTCTCCGAGGTAAAGAACCCCGGGTGATTTATAACTCGTTTGTTTCCCCAGTTAGCACCCCGTATAATGGAAACAGTGCTGAAGATTTGCGCTGTCGCCTTGCGGTGCCTTCCAATAAACGGGTTGTTCTTTATACCGGCGGATTCGATGTGAGAAAGAATCTGCCGAGATTATTTGCAGGCTTTAAGAAAGTGCTTGACCACTCGAAGGCTGTCCTCATAGTGACGGGCACCAGCAGGGATAATCCTAAACTGATAAGCCTGATTCGGAGTTTCGGTCTGGAGGGAGATGTTATTCTGACCGGTTTCCTCCCGGAGGAGGATATGCTTTCTCTCTATCGCACCATAGCTGACTGTGCTGTCAGTGTTTCGCTCTGTGAGGGTTTCGGCCGAAGTGCCGTGGAGGCCAAGATGCATGGGCTCCCCTTTGTGAGTACGCCGCTCGAGGTGGTTCGCGAGTTTGTTGGTGATTATCCTATTTACTGTGATCCGTATGATGTCGTTGACATTCATGAGAAAATGGTGCTCGCCTTGTCTCTCCCTCGGAACGATATCAACCTGGTATTGGACGAACGTTTATCGGTAAATCGCAATATTGCCGCTTTTTGTTCCGTAATAGAAGGAATCCTCCCTGTATGACAACGCGAAGAGGCTTGGTTTCCATTGTAATGCCTGCTTATAACGCTGCGTTCACCATCGCTGAGAGTATTTCGAGTGTTCTGGGCCAGACCTATGAAAATTGGGAACTTATAATAATTGATGACGGTTCAACGGATGGGACATCATCTGCCATTACTCCATTTCTGAGCGATAAGCGTATTTGTCTGATTGAGCAGGAAAATGCCGGAGTTGCAGCGGCGCGCAACAGGGGAATAAAACAAAGCGCTGGTGAATTCATATCCTTTCTTGATGCTGATGATCTGTGGATAAAGGACAAGCTTGCACGACAGGTAGAAATGTTCAGGAGTTCCAAAGACCCCGCCCTAGGGCTTGTCTATAGCCGTTATGCTTCATTCAGTACGAGTCTTGGAGCGGCGCAACTGCGAGACGACGATGCCTATTATGGTTATCTGGCGCCCGAAAAGAGGATCATGGTGTATGACTTCATCGCTACGTCGACCGTCATGACAACTTCGACCGTGATCAACGACGTGGGTTTATTCGATGAAATGCTTTTAGGTACGGAAGACTGGGATCTATGGATACGAATACTTTCCGGACATTCTGTCGCATTACTTGACGACGTGTTGATGATGTACCGGGAAAATCCGCAAGGTTTATCTAAAAATTTCCAGAAGCATCATGCTGAGGAATGGAAGGTGCTGAAAAAACACGTTATCGACAATGATAGCGTTATGTCGGCCATTGCTTCGAAAGCACTTTTCTATCACGATATGAAGTTGCTTAGTCACTATTGTACGGAACGACAGTATTTATGCTTTTTTAAAGAAATTTGCTCGGGTTTTAAAAAAAAACCGTGGCATTATCTGGCACCTTCCAATGTAAGGGATGTGCTTTCAATTCTGATGAACCGTCACCGTCTCAATGCCGAGTAACTGTAAAGGAAGGAGTGAATCTCGTTTGAAGATGTCGGGGTTGCTGAAAATCGTCGATAAATGGGTTGGAAGCGTGATTGCTTTAGTCTTGCCGCCTCCGCCATTGCACCCTGTTTCCACCAGTATTTCGTCAATACTCTTCATCCGTCCCGGCGGCATTGGCGATGCCGTACTCTTTGTTTCCATTATTCGCCAAGTTATGGCTCATTTTCCCGGCGTTGCTATCGACGTCCTGGCCGAGAGGCGCAACGCGGGAATTTTTGCCCTCTGCCACGGAATCCGCTCTGTTCGCCGTTATGATATCCCCTCAGAGTTACGGGCCGCGCTTAAGTCCAGATACGATGTGGTTATCGATACGGAACAGTGGCATCGGCTTTCGGCCGTTGTTGCACGGCTTATTCGTGCAGGCACGAGAATTGGCTTCGCAACCAACGAACGCCGGCGTCTCTTTACCCATGGTATTCCTTATGAGCAGGGCGATTACGAGGCCGATAATTTCATGCGTCTGTTGGTGCCGCTCGAATGCGGCGGAGGCGGGGGAGGGGAGGTGCTTTTTGACATCGCCGAAAGAGATGCTGAAACCGCTGAGAGGTACCTTGCTCCGTTAATGGGCAGGGCATTTGTGACCCTCTTTTCTGGAGCAAGCATTGCCGAACGCCGCTGGGGCAGTGCCAATTTTGCCGAACTTGCTGCTCGGTTGCAAGGAAAGGAATATGCTGTTGCAGTAGTTGGTGGTGTCGTAGATCGTGAAGATGCAAATGTGATTGAGCAGGCTGGTGCGCTGAATCTTGCAGGCAAAACATCCCTTTCCGAAACCGCTGCCGTCCTGGCTCGCTCTTCCCTCCTCGTCAGCGGCGATTCCGGCATCCTCCACATCGCCGTTGGCCTCGGCGTTCCCACGGTCTCCCTCTTCGGTCCGGGGAGGGAAAAGAAGTGGGCGCCTCGGGGAGACAATCATATTGTCATTAACAAACACCTTCCGTGCTCACCATGCACTACCTTCGGTTATACTCCAAAATGTCCCATCAATGCCCGCTGTATGGCAGAGATTTCGGTTGATGAGGTTGAGTCGGCAGCATTGACTCTCCTTGCTGCAAAAAAAATCGAGTAAACCCGACAAAAGCCTTGACTTATCCGGGAGTGGCTGGTATCAAGAGAATTCGTTTTTGCATGTAGGCGCGTAGCTCAGGGGGAGAGCGCTACCTTGACACGGTAGAGGTCGGCGGTTCGAGACCGCCCGCGCCTACCATTCAAACAACTTGCAGCCTAGGCTGTGTAAGGGGCATCGAAGTTCGATGCCTCTTCGTGTTAAGGGGCCAGCGATGGGTGACATTAAGGTTACACTTCCGGACGGGTCGGAAAGGGTTCTT